>Ga0082212_10012794_pt1 | contig 10547 bp, 8 predicted proteins | sample TergutNt197P3_FD_71548 | JGI IMG/M metagenome (GOLD analysis project Ga0082212, IMG submission 71548) | Neocapritermes taracua P3 segment gut microbial communities from Petit-Saut dam, French Guiana - Nt197 P3 | ecosystem: Host-associated > Arthropoda: Insects > Digestive system > Gut ...
AGCGAACTTGTGGAAGTTATTCATCGTCATGGCTGCCCAACTTTTATGCAGATGAATCACGACGGCCCCTGGCAGGTGAAACTTCCCTTCGCGCCCGCTCCGTTTTACGACGGCGAGCCTGTCGGGGCGTCGCCGGTAAGCGTTGCATGCGACAGCGATTTTCACAACCAGCCGCCTCACGCGCTGACCGTTGAAGAAATAGAAGAACTCGTGGATAAATTCGCCGCCGCCGCCGTCCGCGCGCAAAAGGCAGGCTTTGACGGCGTCGATATAAACGCGGCCAGCAGCCATCTGCTGCATAATTTCATATCTCCTTTCTGGAACCGGCGCGAGGATCATTACGGAGGCGGCGCGGAAAACCGCGCGCGCTTTGCGATGGAAGTGATACAGGAGATTAAAAAACGTCTGGGAAAAGATTTTCCCGTTTCAATCATTCTTAACGGAATGGAAATCGGCCAGGTCGTCAACGTGGAAAACAGCAAATGCCTGACGCCGGAGGACAGCCGCGAGATTGCGAAATGCCTGGAATCTGCGGGCGCGGACGCCATTATGGTTCGCAGCCACTGGCTGGGTTATCATGTGGGTTCGTATCTGACAGACGCGCTGTTTTACCCCGAACCGCCGGTTCCCGTTGAGTCCATCCCGAAAGAGTATTACGCGGAACAGAAGGGCGCGGGCGCCAACCTTACGCTGGCAGCGGGAATTAAAAAAATGGTTTCCATACCGATTACAGTCGTCGGGCGCATGGACGCGGATATAGGCGAGCAGGCTATCGCCGAAGGCAAAATCGATTTTGTCGCCATGACGCGACGCCTTATCGCCGATCCTGATTACCCTAAAAAAGTAGCAACCGGAAAGATGGAAGACATCGCTCCCTGCACGGGATGCGACAACTGCCTGGGAAGCCGCCGTTGCCGCATCAACGGCCTTGTCGGCACGCCGTTTAACACAATCGAAAAAGCCGAAAGGAAGAAAAATGTGCTGGTAATAGGCGGCGGGCCGGCGGGCATGTCGGCGGCACGTGTTTCGGCGCTGCGCGGTCACGATGTCACGCTTTATGAAAAGACCGGCGCGCTGGGCGGTCTTCTACCGCTTGCTTACATGGTCAAAGGGCCGCATCCAGAAAATCTGTCGCTGCTTATTGAATATTTCACCCGCCAACTGCGCGGTCTTGGAGTGAAGGTTGTTCTGGGGCGCGAAGCCGGCCTCGACACGATTGACGCCATCAAGCCCGACGCGGTTTTTCTTGCCGCGGGCGGCGTTTCAACGATGCCTAAGATTCCCGGCATTGAAAAATCCATCGTGGTCAGCGGCGCGGCGCTGCACAGACAGTTGAAATTTTTCCTCAAATTTTTCGCCCCGCAGACTCTGCGTAAACTATCGAAATTATATATGCCGTTGGGAAAACGGGTGATTGTCATAGGCGGCGCGATTCAGGGATGTGAACTGGCGGAATTTCTCACGCATCGCGGGCGTTCGGTGACAATCGTCGAAAAGAACGAGATGATAGGCGAAGGCATGGTTGACGCTTTGCTCGACCACCTGAGGATCTGGTTTAAGAAAAAAGGCGTTAAACTGATAGGCGGCGTTAAGGAATATGTAGAAATCACAAACGATGGCCTGACTATAATTGACAGTGACGGTCAAAAACAGACGCTGAAGGCGGATAATATCGTATCGGCGCTGCCTCTTTCGCCGTTGAATTCATTGCTCGAAGGAATCCGCGCCAGGGTCCCGGAAGTGTACGCCGTGGGCGATTGCGATAAACCCGCGCTGATAGCGGACGCCATAGGTTCGGGTCTTCGTACGGCGCGCGAACTGTAGCGAGCTGTATACAAATGGAGATAACTTGAAAGAAAAAGAAAAGAATCATGGCGTGGTTTGTTTTTCTTTTGCGGCGACGCCGTTTCTGCTGTTTTATACTTTAGCATATATCGATCCGACGACGACCGCTATGCTAACTCAGATAATCGCGGGGATATTTATCTCTCTCGGTCTTGCGTTGGGAATATTCAGGCAGAAAGTAATTATGTTTTTTAGAAACCTTAAAGTAATGGTTATTCGGAAGAAAATTGAAAAAGAAAGTAAAAAGCAGGAATGATTATATGAAAAAGGTGCTGACTTTCGGGGTGTTCGACCTGTTTCATTTCGGGCATCTGCGGCTTTTGAAGCGTGCGGCAAAGTTAGGCGACTATTTTATCGTCGCTGTGCAAAACGACGAATATGTACTCAAATACAAGCCGCCCGGCGCGCTCGGCGCGCTTTACTCCACCGAAGAGCGCTGCGAAATGATTCGCGCTCTTCGCTGTGTAGACGAAGTTATCACATACAATGTTGTCGCGGATGATATACGAAATATCGATTTTGATATCTGGGTAAAACCGCCGGACGCCGTTCATCCCGGAATCATTGCCGCGACTGAATGGTGTGAGAAAAACGGCAGGGAAGTGGTGATGCTTCCCAGAACCGAGGGCATTTCATCAACATATATCAAACGCCTGATATACGATTTCAATAAAAACGAAGCGGAGCAAAATGATAATCAGGGAGAAAGTCCGACGATTCTGGACTGAGCGCGCCGGAATAACGGATGTGCCGCGCCTTGAAAGCCAGGTCAACTTTGAAAATGACGCCGCGATAGCGGATTTGCGCGTGGAAACGGAAATCGCGGTGATTGACGCGGAACTCCGGTTAAACGAGAGCGATATACTGGTTGATTTGGGCGCGGGCAACGGCAGATTTTCTTTATTGTTCGCGCCAAAGGTATGCAAGGTTGTCGCCGTTGAATATATAAACGATTTTGCCGAAAATATTAAGGAACAGGCAGATAAGCGCGGTTTTAAAAATATTGAGATAATAAATTCTCCCGCCGAAGATTACTGCCGGAATGATTTCGCGGATGTTGTATTTGTATCCGGTCTGCTTAACTACCTTGACCAGGAGCAATATAATAAAACACTGTCAAATGTTTCAAAAACCATCAGGCAAGGCGGCAGGTTGTTCATGCGTGAAACTATCAGCGTTCTGGAAAATGAATATATTATCGATAAATTTTCCGACGAATTAGGATCGCATTACTCGTCAATATATCGAACCGGCGGTCAGCACATTAACGCCCTTTGTGAACAACAGTTTCGCCTTGACAAATTCGCGCCGTTTTTCAAAGACGGCAATGTTCTGAATAAAAGGCTTGAAACCCGGCTTTATTATTTTTCTTTTACAAAGATTTGAATACTTTATTTGTTTATTTAATAGATATGTGTTACACGCTGACGGGAAACTTCGGCGGCGCGATAATCATATTCACATTGCTGACAAGAGCAATACTCTTCCCGATATCACTGGCTTCACAGAAAAACTCGATAATACTTTTCAAGCTTCAACCGCTGCTTGATGATATAAAAGCGCGTTACGATGGCGATTCCAGGACAATGCTAAAAGAGCAGAAGGCTCTTTACAAAAAGGAAAAATACAGCACTCTTAAAGCGATACTGCCGCTTCTTGTACAGATACCGATCATAATCGGCGTTGTAAGGGCGGTAAATCATGCCGTTATAAACGACCGATACGATTTCAGGTTTATTGGATTTGACCTGTCTGCTGTTCCGTCTGTTTCGTCTTTGCCTGTGATTATTCCGATATTGTCGGCGGCATCGGCATTTCTAATGTGTCTTGCGCAAAACTCTTTTAATCCGCTTACAAAAGCTCAGGGTTTTCTCGGCAAGTGGGGAACAACTATCTTTCTTATGGCATTTTCGGGTTATTTTGCTTTTGTATGCAAGGCGGGCGTAGGGCTTTACTGGATTGCCGGGAATCTGTCCGGTTGTCTGGTTGTCGCCGCAAGCGCTTTGATATATAACCCGAAAAAATATGTTGACTACGAAAACCGTTCCATCAAACCTAAACTTACAAAAGCAGAAAAGCTGGCGCTGAAACAACGTAAACGCGCTGAAACAACCTGTGAAAAAGAAGACGTCCGGCGTTTTTTCTCATGCAACAAACAACTTGTATTTTATTCTGAAGCAAACGGTTTTTATAAATATTATCGATGTTTTATTGAATATATACTTAATAATTCGGACATAGTCATACATTACGTTACCAGCGACATATACGACCGGGTGTTCGATATAAATCACCCGCGCTTCAAATCGTATTATTGCGGTTATAACGGATTAATAACCCTGATGATGAAAATGGACGCCGATATTGTAGTCATGACAATGCCGGATTTGGAGCGATATCAATATAAACGTTCGCTTGTAAAAAAGGATATTGAATATATATATTTAGCTCATGGAATAGGCAGCGGCAATCTGAATATGAGATCAGGAGCGCTTAACCATTACGATACGATTTTTTGCTACGGCAGATATCATAACGAAGAAATAAGGGCGACTGAAAGGGTTTACGACCTGCCGGAAAAGAATCTCGTTAACACGGGTTTCGGCATGCTTCACGAAATGATTGAAAATTACAAGGCGTCGGAGATAGTCAAAAACCCAAAACCGCGGATTTTAATAGCGCCAGGCTGGCAAAAGGACAATATATTTGAATCATGCCTTGATAAGATTCTAAACGGGTTGCTTGGCGAAAAATACAGTATAATACTCCGACCACATCCTGAATTCGTGAAGCGCTTTCCGGGAAAAATGAAACTGATTTTTGACAGGTACAGCGAAAGAATCAACGAGGATTTTGAGATTCAGACGGATTTTTCCTCGAACTCCACGGTATATATGTCAGACCTGGTTATAACCGACTGGTCGGGAATCGCGCTTGAGTTTTCGTTAACTACGAGAAAGCCGACGCTTTTTATAAATACGCCGATGAAGGTAATGAATTCTGAATGGCGGAAAATTGGCGTTGAACCTCTTGATATCTGGATTCGGAATAAAATAGGAATATCCGTTAATGTGGATAAACTCAGCGATATAGGCAAAACTGTTAATGAATTGCTTGACGGCTGTAAAGAATACGAAAAAGAAATACTCGGAATATTGGCTGAAAATCTTTATGACATTAAATATGCCGCAAAAACCGGCGGTGAGTACATTATTAACCGCTTGAGGTAATTTCAAATTAATGAAGAAAACACCCCTAACTCATGACGCGAAAAGCGTTGAAAATAATCCGGCGAAAATAATCCATGAACCCGCTCGCGAAAAACGCGTGATAGGCAGTATTCTTTTTCCGCTGTTTTTCGTTGAAAGAAAGATACGGTTCGCTTATTTCTCGTCAATCCTCGCTTTCGTTCTGACGCTCTTTTTCCTTTCACCGCTTGATTATTATTTGAACAACTCGTCGGAATTTATTATAGGAATCGGCGATATCATTTTACCGCTCCTTTTGATTTGTCCGGCTTTGATCGCGATAGCCGTTTTTATTCCGCCGTTGGTTATAAAAGGCGATAACCTTAACGCTATAGCGCTTTTATTATGCGGGCTGACTGCCGCGTTATATTTCCAGGTTTTGTTTTTAAACGGCGAAATGATTCTCCTTGACGGCGGAATATCAAATTATACTGAATGGAATGCCGCGCATATTATAAACATGTTGGTCTGGATGGCGATAACATTTTTGCCATTATACGCGTGGAATTGTCAGCGTGGCGGTAAAGCAACTAAAAGTGTGAAATGGGAAACGATCATAATATGCGCTTCTATTGTTATCTTGGGAATGCAAGTTGCCGGAGTTATCGCCGCCACAGCCAGATACAACGCGGGAGACGTTAAAAACACCCGGTATTACCTTTCATATGATAAATCGTTTGAATTATCTTTAGATGAAAATATTTGCGTGTTTATACTTGATTATTACGATGTTCTTTATATGAAAGAAACGCTGAAAATATATCCGGAATTATACGAAGAGCTGGATGGATTTACGTTTTACGAAAACAATACGTCGATATATAAATATACAAATCCTAACACAATATATTTATTAACCGGACAGTATACCGAAAGAACGGACGAATTCGTGAAGTTGGCGGAAGCATGGGAACGACGTGGTTTTATTGATATATTACGTGAAAACGGTTGGTCCGTTATGCTGCTTCCCTCAGTGTTTTCTACCGTGGGCGCTTATGAGCGGCTGATCGGTAAAGCTGATAATCTTCTCCTAAACGAAAACCCGCCGCGACTGAATTTATATGCCGTTACGGAGATCATCCTGAATTTTTCATTCGAAAAGATATTACCTTATAAGCTAAAATTTTATTTCCGAACAGATCGTTTCGGAGCGTATTTTAATAATAATTTTTTCGACTGGGGTGATTTTGAAGATTCTCTTCTTACAAGCGTAAGCCCCGAAACAGACCTGATTTTTTACAACCGGCTTAAAACAACCGGCTTAAACGTTCAAAACAAAAGTAAAACCTTTACATTCACGCACTTAAATTCCACGCACGACAGCGGGTATCGGTATAACACGAAAAACGGTGAAATTGAGATAGGCACCGTGTATGACCGTTTTGAAGTAGGCCGTGGCAGCCTTGCTATTTTGAATGAATATTTTATGCAAATGAAAGAACTTGGAATTTATGACGTTTCGACAATAATAATCATGGCGGATCATGGGCGCATACCTAAGGAACCATGGGGCGCAACTGATCATAAGCTGGATAGCGCTATTACGGCAACTTTGATGATAAAACCGAAAAATACTCGCGGGAAACTGGAAACGGATAAACTATCAGAGCTTTCACATAAAAATTTCAGTGCGGGTATTCTTGATATTGCGGGCTTGCCGCGTGAAGACTTCGGATTATCTTATTTTGACATTATTCAAAATAGGATTCCTCAAACAAGGGAATTTATACTTGACAGATGGGATTTCTACAGATTCAAACCGGACGGTATGTATTTAATAAACGGAGACGCGAATGATTTTAACAATTGGAAATATGTGCCGTACGAAAGCGAGTAAGCGATTAACCCGGAAATCGTCATCGTTAAAGTGACAGAACTTCGCCGACGGCATTAATCCCAATCCCACCAGCCGTTCCGCCAGCCTCCACGCCGCGACCTGCCCCAACCTTTTGAGTCGGGGGAATCCTGGCCTGGATTCGGCATTTGAAGTTTACCGTGCTGTTGTTGCTGCGGCGGCTTGCCAGTCTGGGATGCCGGCATATCGTTTGTCGTCGTCGGTTGTTCGTTTGCAAATGACGGCAAGTCCATGTTTGGCGGCGCTTCCATTTGCGTTTCGCCGGACTGGCGTACAGGCGGCTCAACAGGGATAGCCATAATCGGAATTGGGTGCGATAACGCCAGGTACTCGTTTTTTTCAAACCGCTTTATACTTACCCGAAGCGTCCTGTTCCTGCCGTATTGTTCAAATATCTCGCGCAGATTATGCTCGATTTTTGCTATTTTGACGTGCGAATCGTTTGCCACAACAAACTGCATCATCGCTTCGTTTAGCCAGCCGTTATTGTCGAGGCGATTCAGCAGGCGGCGATACGCTTCTGTAAACGTGAGATTTTTGAAAGACATGTTTTGAATCAGGTTTTCACCCTCAGCGTTCAAACCCTCGACATTCAACACCCTGTCGAATCTGTTGGTCATAATCATAATGGATGGATTTACCGACAACTCAACGTATGTCACGGGTATTTGATAAACGGCAAAACCCAGCCCCGCGATCAAAACGAAAGCGGCCGCACAAGCGATAATTGCCATTTTAAGCGATAAAAAGCGGGAATGGCGCACAGTTATAACGTCGCCAATCTGCCATGACGCATCACGTGGGTATGAAGCAAAGCTGCCGTCGTTTTTTAAAACATGCGCGGTGTCATGATCGAGTTGTACGATTACTCCCTTACTCATCTATAGCCCCGTCCTTTTTATCGACCGGTAAAAACGATTGCAGTCCCGGATACGCTCCCATTTGTATAATACAGAGTGTGGCTATGTATTTTCGATATTTCTCGAATATTTTGTCTGAAACGCCGTAAATCTCGCACATTTCCTTTGCCGGCATCCTGCGTTTTTCAAACAGCATCTTTCGCCATGCCTCGTTCTTCAAAATCAACGCGGCTATATACTGGCATTGGCCGCGTGTGCGCTTCCGCTTAGGGCATAACCCGGCAAGTTCGGCAAAGGAAGTGTTCCACGCCGAAAGCATATCGGATACTTCCTCAATCTCAAGGCGTAGAGACGCGCGCTCAAGCCGTCGTTCATACTCTCTGACGGAAAGACTCGTTTCCCAATCCATCGCTTCTTCGCTTTCGGCGTGTTCCGCAATCATGGGAACATTTCGGGATATGCGCCGCTGTTCCGCCCGGAAGTCGTCAATCAGCCTGTTGCGTATGGCGGTTTGAGCAAATGACAAAAATGCGCCCTTATCTGCCTGGTATGCCGCCACGCTGTCAGCGAAAGCAAGCATGGCGAGCGTTAGGGCATCATCCCGTGATTGCCGCTCGGTACGGCATCCCGCGACGCATTTTTTAATGAACGGGAGGAAATCTTTAATCAGTTGATTCATTTTCCGGCGATCGTTTTGCGCGTCAAAAACAAGTTTTTCAATGTCCTCAATCAATGTCATATCCTCGCCATTAAGTTGATTTTAACGTAAAATTTCCCCCAATGGCAACGTTTACGTGATTTCGATTTCATACATGTAATTGCAACAGAAAAGTTTAAACGCGTCTTGTCAAATATCTCGAAAAGCAGCTATAATATGTTGGTCTGTATGTTGGTTTGTAAATATGCGCAAGGAACGTCATTATGCCCAAAAAAGCAAAAGAATTATCAATGTTGGATGTATCGGAATTAAAAGCCGATGGGCTTTACTCCGTTGGCGGAACCGCCGGCCTGCATTTGCGTATTGCCGGTAATTCCCGTTCGTGGGTTTTACGCATAGCCGTTGGAACGCGAAAGAACGATAAAGGCGAAACCGTTGTTCACCGACGCGACATGGGATTGGGAAGCTATCCCGAAGTATCGCTGACCAAAGCCCGCGAAAAAGCGCGTGAACTGCGTGGAAAGGTTAAAAACGGCATTGATCCGATTGAACAGAAAAAGCAGGGCGACGAACCTCCGCGCATAAGGGAAGCCATATTATCCCTTTCCAAAAAAGAAGATCTGGCCTACGAAACCGCCGAAACCGTCATGAACGAGATAATGACGGGCAAGGCGTCCCCTGTCCAGATGAGCGCGTATCTTACGGCTTTAAGCTTAAAAGGCGAGACTATCGATGAAATCACCGCGTCGGCCTACAGCATGCGCCGGCATTGCGTACGGCTGCTGCATGACGCGGACGCGCTTGAAATCGTCGGCACGGGAGGCGACGGGGCGAACACCTTCAATATATCCACCGCGGCGGCGATCATCACCGCCGCGGCGGGTATTCCGGTGGCAAAACACGGCAACCGCAGCGCGTCAGGCAAATGCGGCGCCGCCGACGTGCTGGAAGCGCTTGGAGTAAACATCGGCATTCCGCCCGAAAAAAGCGCCGAATTGCTCAAAAGCATCGGCATCTGCTTTTTATTCGCGCAAAACTACCATATCGCCATGAAATACGTAGCGCCCATCCGCCGCGAACTGGCCATCAGGACTGTGTTTAATATCCTTGGGCCTCTTACAAACCCCGCGGGTGCCAGGATGGAGTTGATGGGCGTTTATGACAGAGATCTATTGGAACCTCTGGCGCGCGTACTGTGCAATCTGGGGGTAAAGAGCGCGATGCTGGTTCACGGCGAAGACGGATTGGATGAAATATCATTGAGCGCCCCCACGCTTGTGTGCGAGGCAAAAAACGGATGGATTCGTTCATACACAATTAAACCGGAACAGTTCGGGTTTAAGCGGTGCGCCAAATCGGATTTGGAGGGCGGAACTCCGTCTGAAAACGCTAAAATTCTTAGAGCGGTGCTTGGCGGTGAAAAAGGAGCCAAGCGCAATGCCGCCGTACTGAACGCTGCGGCCGCGCTGTACATTTCAGGCAAATATGAATCAATAGAGGATTCAGTCAAAGTCGCCGAAAGCGTGATAGACAGCGGAAAAGCCATTTCGAAATTGGATGAATTCATAAGCCGGTCTAATGAGTAAGCAGATGAACATATTGTTGGAAATCGTTGAACGCACAAAGGTACGCGTAGAAGCGCGAAAAAAGACTCTGCCGCCGGAAGAAGTAATGGAAATCGCGCGTTCCGGCATCATCGCCGGTTTTCCGTTTGAGGAGGCGTTAAAATCAAACGATATCGCTTTAATCTGCGAGATTAAAAAGGCGTCGCCGTCAAAAGGCGTTATCGCCGGGGATTTTCCTTACCTTGAAATTGCCAGGACATACGAATCAGCCGGCGCGGCCGCTATTTCCGTGCTGACCGAACCGAATTATTTCAAGGGCGACGACCGGTATCTGCGCGAAATCGCCGATATCGTTTCAATACCGCTGCTGCGCAAGGATTTTACCATCGACAGCTACATGATATACGAAGCGAAAATCCTTGGGGCAAGCGCCGTTCTGCTTATCTGCTCTATACTGAGCAGTGATACCCTGGCCGAATATATCACCGTCGCTCACAGCCTGGGACTTTCCGCGCT
>Ga0082212_10012795_pt1 | contig 10545 bp, 6 predicted proteins | sample TergutNt197P3_FD_71548 | JGI IMG/M metagenome (GOLD analysis project Ga0082212, IMG submission 71548) | Neocapritermes taracua P3 segment gut microbial communities from Petit-Saut dam, French Guiana - Nt197 P3 | ecosystem: Host-associated > Arthropoda: Insects > Digestive system > Gut ...
GCCGTTTGGGCATTCTCAGAGGTATTCAACGCCTCCTCGTATGCGGTTATGTACTTCTTAACCGTGTGACGGCTAACATGGAGCTCACGGGATATGCAACGATATTTCGACAGGCTCAATAACCATGGCTCTTCCCTTCACGATAACTCCGAATAATAATCTCTTGTTTTGTATACATACTTATCATTTTTATGGAACGGAATTTCTCCCGCTAACGGTTTGTAAGTGGTATACTTTTCGATTGAAATGTGGCGCAGTTTTGGATTAATATATACATTTTCTTTTTCGGTCTTTTGATACACAAAGCATTAGTGGATGCTCGCCATTTGTAAGTGTTTTAGATTTGAAACACAATACATTAATTGTACAATTCATTTGATTTTTGGTTTACCTCTCGGTTTACACAACACCCCATAAACCACCAATTTTACGCAAAAAAAAGAGGCTTACTTTTTTGTAAACCTCTGATTTTCCGCTCTCCCTCTTGGACTTGAACCAAGGACCCTCTGATTAACAGTCAGATGCTCTAACCAACTGAGCTAAGGAAGAATAAATTTTCCGAAAATTGCGGTGCAAAGATACGTGTTTTTTCTGAATATGCAATATCTTTGCAAAAAAATTTTACTAAACATGAAAATAATTGGAATTGGAAATGCACTTTTAGATGTGCTACTTCGCTTGGAAAGCGATCAAACTTTAACTAAAATGGCTGTTAATAAGGGAGCTATGGATTTGATTGATGAATCAAAAATGAAAGAAATCCAAATAGAGCAGGCAGGATTACAACGCTCGGAAGCGCCGGGCGGATCGGTGTGTAATACGATACGGGCGTTAGCAAAGCTGGGCGCGGATGTAGGGTATGTCGGAAAAATTGGAGACGATGCGGCAGGCGTTATTTATGAAACAGAAACCGTAAAGGCAGGCGTCAGACCATTTTTTATCCATACCGCAGGCATCTCCGGGTGTTCGACAGTTTTGATTTCTCCCGACGGCGAACGGACTATGGCTACTTTTCTGGGACCGGCGGCAACGTTGTCGGATGAGGAAATAGCGGATGAGGTACTCAGTCAATATGATTGTCTTTATATGGAGGGATACCTGATTGCCAATGAAAAATTATTCCTGCCCGTGTTGAAACGCGCAAAAGGAATGGGGTTGAAGGTGGCGCTTGATTTGTCGAATTTTAATATCGTCAATGGTTTTAAGGATTTGTTGAAAGAGGTTATACCGTCGTATGTCGATATACTTTTTTCGAATGAAAGCGAAGCCAATGCCTACACTGGGCTTCCGGCAAACGAGGCGATTGACAGGATTGCAAAAGAGGTTGAGATATCCGTTGTCACCGTTGGTAAGGACGGCGTTTGGGCAAAGAAAGGAGACGCGAAGATACATTATCCGGCAGTTAGTAAATTAGTGGTGGATACAACTGGCGCGGGCGATAATTTTGCGGCGGGATTACTGTTCGGTTATTCGATGGATGCCTCGTTGGAGCAATCGGTAAAAATAGGTTCGCTGCTCTCTGGGCATGTGATTGAAACGGTAGGAGCGCAAATTTCGGAAGACCGATGGGAACAAATAAGATTAAAAGTTGATGAGATAGTAATAAAATAAATATTTTTATGACTACTTTTGTACCATTTTACAGAAGAATTATTATGCGATACGTACAATTAAGTTTGGTAATCATAATTTTATGCTCATGCAACTTGCGTGCGCAGGACATGTTCGGTTCGGGATCGAAAAATTCAACGAAAGCGAATAGTCGCGATGATAAGCATTTCGAGATGAGCAAACAATTGGATATTTTCAATGCTTTAATCAAAGAAGTGGAAATGAATTATGTCGATTCGATAGCGATAAAAGACATGATGCGACGGGGTATTGATGCCATGTTAAAAGGGTTAGACCCTTACACTGAATATATTTCAGAAGAAGAGATGGAGAAGTTTATGATTATCACCACCGGCGAATATGGAGGTATAGGCGCCTATATCGGGTCGCGTGACGGCGGAACAATAATTACCGAGCCTTTTGAGGGGATGCCCGCCGCCGAAGCCGGACTTAAAATAGGCGACATGATTATATCAGTTGATACAGTCAATACCAGAAATATGACTTCGGATAAAGTCAGCGAATTATTAAAAGGGATACCAAATACGAAGTTGTCGGTCACGGTACAACGTTCGGGCGAAAAGAATCCTATCAAATTTGATCTGGTACGAAAACAGGTTGTAGTGGATCAGGTAGCCCATTATGGCGTTTACGGCGACAATATCGGGTATATTTATCTGAAATCATTTACTGAAAAAAGCGCTATGGAGGTGAAAAACGCCTTTGATGATTTGAAAAAAAACCGACAGATAGAATCCCTCATCTTAGACTTGCGCGATAATGGTGGCGGCATCCTCGAAAGCGCCGTTCAGATAGTCAATCTTTTTGTTCCGAAAGGGAAAGAAGTGCTAACCATGAAAGGCAAAGTAAGCCAGTGGGACAGGACTTTCCGTACTTACAACACCCCGATAGATACAGCTATGCCGGTTGTCGTGCTTATAAACGGCGCATCCGCTTCAGCATCCGAGATTGTTTCAGGCGCGTTGCAGGATATGGACCGCGCGGTACTTGTCGGTCAGCGTTCGTACGGCAAAGGACTTGTACAAACCACTCGAAACCTGCCGTATGATGGTAAAATCAAAGTGACGACAAACAAATATTATATCCCGAGTGGTCGGTGTATCCAACAACTTGATTATTCACATCGCAATAATGATGGTAGCGTTGATGTGATACCCGACAGCCTGACTTCGGTTTTCTTTACGCACAACAACCGTCCTGTTCGCGATGGTGGTGGCATACGTCCGGATTTTGAGGTGGAAGAACCCAAACTGCCAACCATGTTATATTATTTATTTACCGACAGGGAATATATCCTTTTTGATTATATAACATCATGGACGGAAAAAAATAAGACGATTTTGCCGGTAACGGAGTTCCGTTTTCCGGATGATGATTATGATGCGTTTAAAAAATTTATTAAAGAAAGAAAGTTTGAATACGATAGACAAAGTGGAAGAGCGCTTAAGGCTTTAAAAGATGTTGCTGAGTTTGAGGGATTTCTTGATGAAGACGCTTCATTGTTCGCTGCTTTAGAGGAAAAATTAAAACCAAACTTAGAACGTGATCTGGAACGATATAAAAAAGAAATTAAACACCTGATTTCGTCCGAAATAATCAAACGTTATTACTACCAGCGTGGAGAAATTCAGTTTAATCTGCGTGATGATAACACCTTTCAAAAAGCATTAGACATACTGAAAGACAAGGAATTGTATCAAACAACCCTGGTACCTAAAATTAATTAAAAAATTCAAAAATACATAATTTGTAATCATAATCTATGGCAAAAGAAAATGTAAAAAAAGTGCTGGTACTTGGCTCAGGAGCCTTGAAAATCGGACAGGCGGGAGAGTTTGATTATTCAGGTTCGCAGGCGTTGAAAGCGCTGAAGCAGGAAGGTATCGCATCGATATTGGTCAACCCCAATATCGCTACCATCCAAACATCGGAAGGTATTGCCGATAAGGTTTATTTTTTACCTATCACACCCTACTTCGTAGAAGAGATCATTAAAAAAGAAAAACCGGATGGTATTTTCCTTGCCTTTGGCGGGCAAACGGCGCTCAATTGCGGGACTAAACTCTATATGGACGGCGTTTTCGATAAGTATGGCGTCCAGGTACTCGGCACGTCGGTGGAGGCAATTATGGATACCGAAGACCGCGAACGCTTTGTGAATCGATTAGCAGAAAAAGGAATAAAGACGCCCATCAGTGAGGCTGTCGAGACGATGGAAGCGGCGATAAACGCAGCTAACCGTATAGGATTTCCGGTGATGGTACGCTCAGCATATGCGTTAGGCGGATTAGGCAGCGGTATCTGTAAAGATGTGGCCGAACTGAAAAAATTGGCCGAGAGCGCATTTACCTATTCGCCACAGATATTGGTAGAAGAATCATTGAAAGGATGGAAAGAAATAGAATTTGAAGTTATACGCGACAAGAACGACCATTGTTTTACGGTTGTGAGCATGGAAAATGTGGACCCGCTGGGGGTACATACGGGCGAGAGTATCGTGGTAGCGCCGACTTGTTCGTTAGACGACGAGGAAGTGCGGATGATGCAGGGACTATCCTCAATTACCGTACGCCACCTGGGTATTATTGGCGAATGTAATATCCAATTTGCCTATAACTCCGCAACGCGCGATTACCGCGTGATAGAGATCAACGCACGACTGTCGCGCTCGTCGGCCTTAGCCTCTAAGGCTAGCGGTTATCCGTTAGCTTATGTGGCGGCTAAATTGGCGTTAAACTATGGGCTGGACGAGATCGGTGAACTGGGAACGCCCAACTCAGCCTACGAAGCGCCGAAAGTAGATTATATCATCGCTAAAATTCCGCGTTGGGACTTAGCCAAATTTATAGGCGTTGACCGTAAGATTGGCTCAAGTATGAAGTCGGTAGGTGAAATCATGTCGATAGGGAAGAGTTTTGAAGAAATCATGCAGAAAGGCCTCCGGATGATAGGACAAGGGATGCATGGCTTTGTCGGGAATCATGACATTGAATTTGAAGACCTTGACTACGAACTGTCGAACCCCACCGACCTGCGAATTTTCGCCATCGCTCAGGCATTAGACAAAGGCTATTCGATAGAAAAAATACACGATTTGACGAAGATAGCTCCCTGGTTTATTCAGAAGCTGAAGAATATTGTTGATTTCACAAAAGTATTGGCTCAATGTAAGCGCATAGAAAACATTCCGGCCGATGTGATGTTAAAAGCCAAAAACCTCGGATTTTCAGATTTTCAGATCGCCCGTTATGCTGAAAATCCTTCGGGAAATATGGAGAAACATAACCTGCGGGTACGTAACCATCGGAAGAAGCTGGGTATCCTCCCCACCGTGAAACGTATCAACACGGTCGCTTCGGAGTATCCCGACCTCACTAATTACCTCTACCTGACATACGATGGCGCTGAAAACGACATTTCCTATTACAAAGGCGACAAGTCGGTCATCATACTCGGCTCCGGCGCATACCGTATCGGTTCGTCTGTTGAATTTGACTGGTGCTCGGTCAATGCAGCGTTAGTAACCCGCAGGCTGGGGTACAAGTCAATCATGATCAATTATAATCCGGAAACTGTTTCGACCGATTACGACATGTGCGACCGGCTCTATTTCGACGAGCTATCCTTTGAGCGCGTCCTCGACATCATCGACCTCGAACAGGCAAAAGGGGTGATCGTATCGGTAGGAGGGCAGATACCCAATAACTTAGCTATGAAACTGCATCGTCAGAATGTGCCTATACTGGGGACGTCGCCTGTATCCATCGACCGTGCCGAAAACCGCCATAAATTTTCGGCGATGCTCGATCAATTAGGTATCGACCAGCCGCGGTGGGCGGAATTGACGAGTATGGAAGAGATCGACGATTTCATCGCTGAAGTAGGTTTCCCGCTGCTTGTTCGTCCGTCGTACGTGCTTTCAGGCGCTTCGATGAATGTATGCCATAACAAGGAGCAGGTGATCGACTTTCTGGAGCTGGCAGCCAAAGTCTCGAAAGAATATCCGGTCGTTGTATCGAAGTTTTTGACCGAAGCGAAAGAAGTGGAGTTTGACGGCGTTGCCAAAAACGGCGAGGTCGTGGAATATGCTATCTCGGAACATGTTGAGTTTGCCGGCGTCCATTCTGGCGATGCTACGCTCGTCTTCCCGCCACAACGCCTTTTTCTGGAATCTGTCAATCGTATCAAGAAAATTAGTCGTATGATTGCAAAAGAACTCAATATTTCAGGCCCCTTCAATATACAATATTTGGCAAAAGAAAATGAAATAAAGGTGATAGAATGTAATCTGCGCGCCTCGCGTAGCTTCCCGTTTGTATCGAAAGTACTGAAACATAACATGATAGAAACCGCCACCCATATTATGCTTGATGCGCCTTACAAAAAACCGGATAAGAGCGCCTTCGACATCGACTGGGTAGGCGTGAAAGCTGCACAGTTCTCATTTGCCCGGTTGCACAACTCCGACCCGGTACTTGGCGTAGATATGGCCTCCACCGGCGAAGTAGGATGTATCGGCGACTCCTTCAACGAAGCGCTGATATCGTCGATGGTCTCGGTAGGCAATAACATCCCTGCCAAGAACATTTTAGTATCATCGGGGGCTGTCAAGGACAAAGTGAAACTTCTCGATCCGTGCAAAGAGTTAGCATCCAAAGACTATACGATCTATGCGACGGCAGGAACCGCCAAGTTCCTCGAAGACAACGGTGTGAAAGTCATTGTCGTGAAATGGCCGGACGAGGAAGAAGGAGAGTTAAATATCATGCAAATGTTTACCGACCACAAGTTTGATATGGTCGTCAACGTGCCAAAAGACCAGACGAAGCGCGAACTCACCAACGGCTACCGTATCCGCCGTGCTGCCATCGACCACAACATCCCCCTACTAACGAATATCCGTTTAGCCCGTGCCTATATCAGCGCGTTCTGCCGCATGAAACAAGAAGACATCCTTATTAAATCCTGGCAGGAATACTCGTTTTAACTATAGTCCGCCGCCAAAAGCGCCCCCTGCAAACAAGCGTTGAAATTCCAATGGGGGTGTTGAAAACTTTTTTTGCATTAAAGCGGCAGTAAATGTAAAAAATAACTACTTTTACCCCTTCAATCAAACCATTAAGATGGTTTGGTTGTATTATATGCCTTAAAATGAACAAAAAAGAAATGAAATATCATGTTCCAGCCTTGTTGAAGGAGAGCCTTGATAGATTGGTTATTCGTCCTTCCGGTGTTTATGTGGATGTTACTTTCGGAGGAGGGGGACATTCACAGGGTATTTTGGAAAGACTAAGGATGGATGGGCGTTTGTATGGCTTTGACCAGGATGCAGATGCCGAAAACAACATTATTTTAGATCAACGATTTACTTTTGTATGTAGTAATTTTCGTTTTTTGTCGAACTTTATGCGGTATCACAATGAACGCGAATTGGATGGGATAATCGCAGACTTGGGTGTTTCATCGCATCATTTTGATGATGCGACACGCGGTTTCTCCTTTCGTAATAACGGAGAATTAGATATGCGGATGAATAATCGCGCGGGGAAAACAGCGGCAGATGTACTAAATACTTACACAGAGGAGCAGCTGGCTACGCTATTTTACACCTACGGCGAACTAAAATCGGCGCGCAGAATTGCAAAGGCAATCGTGAAGCAAAGGGAAGTGCATCCTTTTTATTATGTGTCAGATTTTCGGGAGGTAATTAAACCATTTTCAAGTCGGGAAAAGGAGAAAAAGTTTCTGGCACAGGCTTTTCAGGCTTTGCGTATAGAGGTTAATCAGGAGATGCAGGCATTGCGTGAAATGTTACCACAATGCTTGCGCTTACTTAGGCAAGGAGGACGATTGGTTGTCATCACCTATCATTCGTTAGAAGACCGGTTAGTGAAGAATTTTATGAAGACAGGCAACTATGAAGGGCATGTAGCGCAAGATATCTATGGCAATTTCCCAGTATCGTTACGTCCGGTCGGTAAGATGACAGTCCCCACAAGCGAAGAGATTGAGCTAAATCCACGCGCGCGAAGCGCTAAATTACGAGTCGCAGAAAAATTGTAATTAATTAGGAAAGAAATATGATGGAAAAGAAAAAATTAAAGAAGAAAAAAAAATTTTCGTGGATGTATATCCTGGGAGGCGGGGTGTTGAAAGAAGATTTTTTTATTAAGAACACTAAAATGATTTTATTGATAGTCATTTTATTGTTCTTCTATATTAGTAACCGCTATACTTGCATTATTAAACTTAGGGAAATAGACCGCTTACAGGTTCAGTTGAGAGAGCTTCAGTCGGAGGCTTTGTCAACTTCGGTGCAATTCGACGGTAGAACCCGCCCCTCGCAGATCGAAGAACTCATTAAAAAGTTGGGACTGGAACTTGAAAAAGCCAAAACACCACACTATAAACTACACAAATGATGGAAAAACAAAAAATGGAAATCGGAAATGAAAAAGACAGGGACATCTTTTCCCGTTATTTTGTTATCACTATTATTTTAGGGATCATGGCGATAGCTATTCTCGTATCCGCTTTTCATGTTGGTCTGTACGAAAAGAAAGAATGGGATACATTAGCGAAGGGATTAGAGCGACCGAACCGTTTGATTAGCCCTACGCGCGGAACGATATTTGCAAGTAACGACCGTATAATGGCGGCCAATCATCCACAATACTTCTTGTATATGGACTTTAAATCAGACGCAATTCTTATTGATTCGCTCCTGAAATCGAATCATAACAACATTGATTCTCTTTCGTATTACCTCTCCAGAAAACTTAAAAATCGTACACAGGCCGAATATAAAGCGCATATAAAGAAGGGTATTGAATCGAAAAAAACCGATTATCCCCTCTATATTCAACGGGGTATTGCGATGGAAGACTTGAAAGACATCAAAAAGTTCCCGTTTTTTCGCTTAGGTATGTACCGTAACGGGCTGCATGAAAAAGAAAGGATGTATCGCCAAAAACCTTTTGGTAAACTGGCTTCGCGTACCATCGGGGATATTTTCAACGAAGTTGATGAAAAAACCGGTCTGACAAAAGGGAAAAACGGACTGGAACTCCAATACGATTCGTTGCTTCGTGGCGTGGCCGGATTAGGTTCGGTGCAGCGTGTGGGCGGTCGCTGGACAACCATTATTGATGAGGAGCCTGTCGATGGCATGGATATCCGCTCTACCATTGACATACATATTCAGGATTTAGTGGAAAAATCGTTGATGGACAAACTCAAAGAATTAGATGCAGCATCGGGAATTGCTGTGGTTATGGAGGTGGAAACCGGTGAGATAAAGGCGATTACTAATTTAGCGCGGACAGGACCCGGGCGATATGACGAAACTTTGAACCATGCAGTAGCCGACGAAATAGAACCCGGCTCAACCTTTAAAGTAGCTGCTATGATGGTGGCGTTGGAAGACGGCGTGGTAGAGGCCAAAACGCCGGTTGATGTAGGTAACGGCATTTATATGTACTCGAATAGACGCATGACTGACCATAATTCAAACCGTGGCGGATATCATCTTATCAATGCGGAAAAGGCGATCTGGTATTCATCGAACATCGGCGTGGCAAAGCTCATCCTGAAAGGATATGAAAAGAATCCGAAAAAATTTGTGGACGGACTAAGCCGGATCGGTATGGATGCGAACCTGCATATTGAAATACCTGGCGCCGGAAAAGCTAAATTACGCCATCCGAGCGACAAATTGTGGTCGAAGACTTCACTCCCTTGGATGTCATTCGGTTATGAAGTACAGATACCTCCCATACAGATGCTTGCGTTTTATAATGCGATAGCAAACAATGGGAAAATGGTGCGCCCAATGTTTGTGAAAGACATCCTTAAAAATGGGAAATCCGTACAACATTTCGATACGGAAGTGATTATCCCACAGATATGTTCGCCGCGTGTATTGAAAATAGTGCAGGATATGCTGTACAATGTAGTAAACTATCACGACCCGACGCCCACCCGATGGGATGGTACCGGAAAACCGGCTAAGTCGGAGGTGATAACGATTGCCGGCAAAACAGGAACGGCGCAGATATCCAGCGGGGGCGCTTACAGGACAGCAGGCCATAATGTTACTTTCTGCGGCTATTTCCCGTATGAAAAACCGCTATATACCTGTATTGTTGTTATTACACAGCCACGCATAGGAACGGTTTCGGGAGGGGCCATGTGCGGTGTGGTTGTGAAAGATATCGCCGAAAAAATTTATGCCGGTCGTACGATTTTCGATTTAAATAAAATGGCGGCTGACTCCTTGAAATCACCTCTCCCAGATGTGAAAAACGGTTATTATGCCGCATTGAAAAACGTAGCAAAGGGGCTTGGCTTCAAGATGAACGATGCCAATATCAAAACGCCTTATGTTGCATCGAATGGCGTTAATCAGCTTGTTATGCTAAAAGAACTGCCGGTGAGCGATAATACCGTGCCGAATGTGGTTGGCATGGGAGCCAAAGATGCTGTGTTTGCACTCGAAAACTGCGGCCTAAAGGTGTCGATTTCCGGCTACGGAAGCGTGGTTTCACAATCAGTAGCGACTGGCAGTAAGGTCGTCCCAGGACAAGCAATAACTTTGACGCTTCGATGAGTTTTATGTTGTTAGGTTTCAGTTAAAAAAATATGCGATTATCCGAAATAGTTAATATAGCAGATATAAAGGCGCTTTGTCAGAATGACGAATGGGAAAAATTTTCGACAAGCAATAATGCGCAGACGAGCGATGCCGATATTGAGATTACCAACATACAGAGCGATTCGCGAAAAGTAGGTAAAGGCTCGCTCTTTGTCGCTGTGCAGGGGACGATTGTCGATGGGCATGATTATATCGGAAAGGCCATTAAACAGGGAGCATCAGTGATTGTATGCGAAAATACGAAAATAATTCCAAATTAC
>Ga0082212_10012796_pt1 | contig 10545 bp, 9 predicted proteins | sample TergutNt197P3_FD_71548 | JGI IMG/M metagenome (GOLD analysis project Ga0082212, IMG submission 71548) | Neocapritermes taracua P3 segment gut microbial communities from Petit-Saut dam, French Guiana - Nt197 P3 | ecosystem: Host-associated > Arthropoda: Insects > Digestive system > Gut ...
TTTTCATAAATAGTTAAAAATACTTTATTTTTACTATATATTGTGTTTTCTAAAAAATTTATTTTTGTATTGACAAATTAAGGAAAAAATAGTATACTATAAATAATTATTATTATAAAAGTATTACAAAATTTATAAGGAATGTGGAAAACTTCATGGAAATAGAAAACGTAAAGCTACACGAGAACGAAAATTTAGTACAGGTTGACATTGAAAAGGAAATGAAGACGTCATTTCTCGAATATTCGATGTCGGTAATAGTATCGCGTGCACTTCCCGACGTGCGGGACGGACTTAAACCCGTTCACCGCAGAATCCTATACACCCAGTTTGAGGAGGGACTCACCCACGACAAGCCGTTCAGCAAATGTGCCAAGACCGTCGGTGCGGTGTTAGGTTCATACCACCCTCACGGCGACCAAAGCGTGTACGACGCATTAGTCCGTATGACGCAGGACTTCTCTTTGCGTTATCCTTTAATAGAGGGTCACGGGAACTTCGGCTCTATCGGGGGGGACGCTCCTGCGGCGTACAGATACACAGAGTCGCGACTTGCGCGGATTTCCGCCGAAATGCTCGCCGATATCAACAAAGACACGGTAGACTACATTCCCAACTACGACGACACCAAAAAAGAACCCGCAGTTTTACCTTGCCGATTCCCGAATCTGCTTGTTAACGGCTCGACGGGAATAGCGGTCGGTATGGCAACTAACATTCCGCCTCATAATTTGAGGGAAGTCATTGACGCGCTGCAATTGATTCTTTTGTCGGACAATGAGTCGGAGGAAGTCCCGATTGAAAAGTTAATGACCGTCATAAAAGCCCCCGACTTCCCCACAGGCGGGACTATTATGGGTCACGCGGGAATCCGCTCGGCTTATTACACGGGTCGAGGCAAAATCACCCTGCGCGGCAAAGCGGAAATAGTCGAGGAGAAGAACCACACCCGCATAGTCGTGACGGAAATTCCGTACATGGTCAATCAGTCGAAACTGCTTGAAAATATGGACAGGCTTGTCAAGGAAAAGCGGTTGGAGGGCGTGTCGGTAATCCGCGACGAGTCCGACAGGCGTGGAATGAAAATAGTCGTGGAATTAAAGCGGGACGCGAACGCGAATGTCATTCTGTCAAAGCTGTACAGCTTTACGCAGTTGCAGGAAACTGTCGGCGTAATTATGCTCGCACTTGTGGACGGCGAGCCGAAAATCCTCAATTTAAAGCAGATGTTGGAGCATTATGTTGATTTTCAGGAACAAGTCGTAATTCGCCGTACGCAGTACGATTTAAAGAAAGCACAGGCACGCGCACATATATTAGAGGGACTGAAAGTCGCGGTCGATAACATCGACAAAGTCATAAATATTTGCCGCACTTCCAAAGAACCCGCCGAGGCTAAGTCGAGGTTGGTGGAACGGTTCGGAATAACCGACATTCAAGCCGACGCAATCGCACAAATGAGGATTATTCAGTTGACGGGGTTGGAACGTCAGAAAATTGAAGAGGAATTAGCCTCCTTAAACATCAAAATAGGCGAGTATCAAGCACTTCTCGGTGACAGAAGCAAGATTATGAAACTCATTTCCGAGGAATTGGACGTTGTAAAAGCAAAATTCGGCGATGAACGCCGTACAAATATCGAGGCTGTCAGCGGCGAGGTGGATATAGAAGACCTCATTCCCGAGGAAGAAAGCGTCTTGACTTACACCAATATCGGGTATATCAAGCGTCAGGCGGTCGAGACTTATAATCTGCAAAAACGCGGAGGTCGCGGCGTGTCGGGAATGAAACAGCGTGACGAGGACTTCGTCGAAAATATGTTCATAGCGTCCACCCATGACTTTATTATATTCGTCACCGACAAGGGGAATATGTACCGTCTGAAATGCTACGAGATTCCCGAGGGGAGTCGGCAGTCGAGGGGGACGAATATAATCAGCGTCTTGCAGTTACAGCCGGACGAGAGAATCGCCGCAATGATGAAAGGCAAGAAGTCCGACTTCGAGGCGGACGAGAACAAATTCTTTGTCTGCGTGACTAAAAACGGCTTGATTAAGCGGACTGAACTGTGCAAATACAAAAACGTCCGCAAAAACGGACTCCGCGCTATCAAACTCATGGACGGCGACGAAATTGCAAGCGCACATATAACCGAGGGCGACAGTTCGGTCATTATTGCCACCCGCAACGGCAGAGCCATTCACTTTGACGAGAGTCAGATTCGCCCGAAAGGCAGAACCGCACGGGGAGTCCGCTCAATAAGACTGCGTGAGGGAGATTATATAGTCGGGACTGCGAAAGTCTACGACGAGGAATCGACGATTCTAACCGTTTCCGACAAGGGAATGGGCAGACGTGCCGCACTCGGAAGTTACCGCAAACAAAACAGAGGCGGCGGCGGTCTTATGAACTACAAAGTCAGCGACGAAAAGGGACTTGTATGCGGAATCAAGACTTTGTACGCCGACGACGACGTCATTCTCATCAACGATGACGGAGTCATTATAAGAATCCGCGCCAACGACCTGCGGACTATGGGCAGGTACGCGACGGGAGTCAGAGTCATGCGGTTGTCGCCCGAGGGTCGGGTCGTGACGTTTACACGGACGGAGCATGACGATTCTGCCGAGTTGGAAGAAGTCGAAAAAGAGAGCGAAGAAGACGTCTTGGCGGCACAAGCGGAAGAAGCGGCAGAAGTCATAGTAGATGACGCGGAAGATTTAGACGATGATTCGGACGATGAAGACGAAGAATCGGAAGAATAACGGGGGAACGTGCCTCCGGCGGCAAACTTTTTTGAAAAAAAGTTTGACAAAAAACTTCCAAAACACTTTATAAAAATAGGTTTGTTACGCAAATATCAAATTATATCAATATACATTCAACGCGTTATAAAGTTTTGGTCTCGCTTTTTCAAAAGCGAGCGGGGTTTGGGGCGGAGTCCCAAGAACCCCCGTAAAATAGGAAATTACAAAATGAAATATTACACCATAATAGCAGGCGTGAACGGGACGGGGAAGTCGAGTTTGACGGGTTCGTTCAAGGCGAGAATGAGCGACTTAGGATTTGTGATAGACGTCGATAAAATCGCCGCCGTCAGCAGACTTTCGCTTGTCGGGGCGGGTCGGGTTGCGGTAAAGCGAATCAGCGAATGTCTTGAAAAAGGAATCTCGTTCACACAAGAAACGACTTTGTCAGGGAATAAGACAGTGAACACCGCTAAGTCTGCGAGGGAGCGTGGGTATAAAGTCCGACTGTGTTATGTCGGGCTTAATTCTCTTGACGAGAGTCTTAAACGCATAAGAAACAGAGTCGAGAAAGGCGGTCACGACATAGACAGCGGGACTGTCGGGAGAAGATACGCGAACAGGTTTGTCATGTTAAAGAAACTTTTACCGTTCTGTGACGATGTCGAGTTATACGACAACGAGAACGGTTTTGTTTTAGTCGCACAGTACAGGAACGGTGAACTGCTGACAGTCGGGGATTATCAGCCTGATTGGTTAGTACGGTTGCGGGATTTTCTTTGAAAAGGGGGTATTATAATGTTAATGTTGGAATTATCCTTTTTTATTATTCCGTTAATTGTCGGAACGATTTTTTTTATAATAGGTAAAAGCGGACGTTATGGAAAAAGTAAAGATTTTTACATAATGTCCGTTATTGTTACGATTATTCCGATTATAATAATTTTGGTTCTTTCAGTGATGTTTTTCCTGCATGATTTATGGTCCGGTTTATTCAGTTTATTTTTCATATTTATGGTTAGTATATTTCCGCCGACTTTATTTGCGGGGTCGGTAACGTCGTTTATTATAGGAAAGAAGATGTATCTTTGGGAAAGGAGAAAGTATTATAAAATATCGCTTGCATTGTTGGTGTCTTCGTTTCTTTCGCCTGTTATTGCATTTTTGATTTTACTTATCGGCACCTGAGGGAAGATACTCCCTCCTCAAATGTGAGGTGGTGTGGGTCGTGGAATTTACATAAAAACTTTTTCAAAAAATACAGATTCAAGCAAGGTTAAGACTGTATTATGTGTTTTGTAAGGTAGCTACTTGCAGAAAAAATCTATATTTAACGGAGGAAAACAAAATGCAAAACACATCAAAAAGAAAAGCAATCGCGGTCGGAATGATTCCCGTTGCGGCAATCACAATCGGAATGATAACGGCGGCGGCGTTTGCCGACAAAAACGAGTCCGCAACATCGACAGCAGTAGTAGCAGAGTCCACGGCGGTAGTGGCAGAATCGACTGGGGCAGTCGCAGAATCCACGGCAGTAGTCGCAGACGGGAATGACATTCCCGAAGATTCCGACTTTTCCGACTTTTCAGAAGAAGGCGGGTTAATCGTCGAGTACAACGACGGAATGACGAAATATTCCGTTGACGGCGGCGAAACGTGGAGCGAAACAGTCCCCGACGGCGTCGATGTAGAAGTCAGATACAGCGAAGACGGACTTTGCGCGACAATCTTTAACAGCAGTCTTTTAGACGCGGCGAATTTCAACGAAGTACAGCGTTCCGCTGTAAAAATGGACGAATCAGACAAAGCCGTAATGTTCTCGGATGACGACGGCTTGACATGGAGCGAATTATCCTCCGAAAGCTACGTTTATGAAGTAAACGAAGAAGAGGGTTGCGTGTCGGTTCGCTTTACTTTAACAGTTGACGAATGACGAACAGTTGACAGTTGACAATTGACGAACAGTTGACAATTGACAATTGACAATTGACAGTTGGTTGAATTATGTAGGGTGCGACGCTCTTGCCGTGCCCTACAATTTACATATATAGTTTAGGAGATTTTATGCGAGTATTAATGGTTGAGGACGAGAAGTACGCTGCTCGTGCTGTTGCGGAGGTCTTGAAGAAAAATAAGTACGCCGTTGACCTTGTTTTTGACGGGGAGGACGGGTTGGAATATGCTCTGTCGGGGATTTACGACATTATAATTCTCGATATAATGCTTCCTAAAAAAGACGGGTTAACTGTCTTGAAAGAAGTCCGTGAAAACGGGATTGACATTCCCGTAATTTTGCTCACGGCGAAAAGTCAGACCGAGGACAAAGTCAGGGGGTTAGACTTAGGTGCGGACGACTACCTCCCGAAACCGTACCACACCGAGGAATTGTTGGCACGTCTGCGTGCGTTGAACAGACGCAAGTCCGAACTGAACAACGGCGGGATTATCGGATTCGGCGACATTCAGTTGTCCCCGCACGAGTTGACTCTCGTCTGTGGAAAAAAGCAGACGACTCTGAAACTAAAAGAGTCCCAAATCCTCGAATTGCTTATGAATAACAGTAAGCAGATTCTATCCAAAAACGCGATAATAGAGCGGGTTTGGGGGTACGATACCGACGCGGAGGACAACCATGTGGAAACGCATATATCACGTCTGCGAAAAGCGATGAACGCCGTGCAGTCAAACGCGGAAATCAAGACGGTCAGAGGGGCGGGGTATGTATTATGTTTAAGAAGTTAAGGAACAAATTCCTGATTATGAATATGCTGATAACGTCCCTTGTTATGCTCGGGGCGTTCGGTGCGGTTTATGTCACGACCCGCAACAGCGTCAACGCGGAAATCAACCGCAAGGTAGACAACATGGAGTCTTCCTTTTCATATTCGGTGAGATTTGACGACGAGAATGAGTCGGTCGAGTTCAGAGTCGAGGACAATAACGAAAATCAAAAAAGAGTAGTCATAATGAGCGGAAATTCGGGCGTCACCATGGAGTACATTCTCAACTCGTTTATCGTGACGGTTGACGGGTTCGGGGAAATCATAGAAGTCAGCAGTTTCTACGCCGACGTGTCGGACGAAGACTACAAAAAAGTCGCAAATACCGTACTAAGTCAAAACAAATACGCACACGTCACCTTTGAAAAGCGACTGTGGGCACACAAAACGCAGTCTTACCTTAAATCGGAAAATGTAGGAGGCGTTTATTTCCCGGACGTCGAATATTACGATATAATGTTCTTAGACGTCACCGACTCGGTCAAGACGCTGAACGATTTACTCGTGACTTTCGCGTTAGTCGGAGCCGCTATGTCAGCGGTGATTTTCGCAATCAGCTTCCTGTTCGCGAACCGCATTATAAGACCCATTTCCGAAAGCTGGGAGAAGCAAAAACGCTTCGTTGCGGACGCGTCCCACGAATTAAAAACGCCGCTCACCACAATCATGACCAACTGCGGCGTACTGCGCGCGAACGAGTCACAGACGGTCACAAGTCAAAAGGAATGGTTGGACTCAATCGAAATCGGCGCGGACAGAATGGGTAAACTAATCGGGAGTCTGCTGACACTCGCGAGAGCCGAGGGCGTCCCCGTTCAAATTGAAAAGCGGTCGTTCGTTTTGCGGGACTTAATAGACGAAATTGTCGGGATTTATTCGGACTTAGCAAACGAGCGGAATCTGCGTGTAGTCCGTGACGTCGCGATTGACGGGGAGGTATACGGTCACGGCGAATATGTGAGGCAGATATTAGTCATACTGTACGAAAACGCGGTCAAATACACCGACTTCGGCGGGTTGATTGAAGTGTCGGCAGTCAAGAGCAAAAGCGGGACAGTCTGCACGGTAAAAAACACAGGCGACGGACTCTCCGCACAAGACCTGCCCTATGTTTTTGATAGGTTTTTCCGCGCCGACGCCGCCAGAAACAACGACGACGGCAGTCACGGTTTAGGACTGTCCATAGCAAGAAGCGTAGCGGAACAAATCGGCGGGAAAATCACCGTAAAAAGCGTCGAGGGCGAATGGACGGAATTTGTGTTCAGTTTTTGACCTCGCATATACTACCGCAAGATAATACGACTTCCTCGCCGCAGTCTTTTCGCACGATTAGCCGCCCCGACTCGTCCGCGTCAATCACCGTAGCCGTGAACGGCTCACCGTTTCCGAGGACTTGTACATCTTCGCCGAGCCACATCAGCCGTCGGCGGTACTCGTTTATATCGAAACTGTCGGGGTTTTCGCAGAAGTCTAAAACCCGCCGCGTGATTTCGTGTATAAGACAGTCCTTGACTTTGTCGATATTGTCGGGAATTTGCGAAAAGTCCGCGTAAACCGACCCTGCCGACTCGCGGATTTCTTCGGGGAATCCCGACTCAGGCGGGGTTAGATTAATCCCGATTCCCGCGACTGTCCATGAGGCGTTGCCGCCCGACTCGCACAAAATCCCGCAGACTTTTTTGCGGTCAAGAAACAGGTCGTTCACCCATTTAATCTGCGGCGACTTACCTGTAACCGATTCGAGCGACTCACAAACCGCGACCGCAACAAGCGGAGTGATTAGTCCCGTACCAAGGCACTCAGTCAAGACTATACTCATATAAATCCCGCTGTCGGGGGGGGAGAAGAATCCTTTTCCGCCGCGACCGCGTCCGCCCGTCTGCTCCCCCGCGACTACGACAGTCGCGTGACTCGCGTTTGCGGCGGCTAATTCTTTCGCGGTTGTGTTCGTTGACTCTAAACAGTCGAAATATTTGTAATTCAAACTCATTGACTTCCTCAAAAATTTATTATATAATGGTACACATGAAAAGTATTGATATAAAGCAATTATGCCAAATCGCCGTCTTTACGGCGATAATTGCGGTATTCGCACAAATCAGAATCCCCATGCCGGGAGGCGTCCCGCTGACGCTTCAAACCTTTGCGATTATGCTGTCGGGAATAGTCCTCGGTGCGAAACGCGGAGTCATAAGCACGACTGTCTATGTCCTGCTCGGGACTGCGGGCGTTCCCATATTCAACGGCTTCACAGGCGGTTTGACTTCCACGCTCGGAGTGACGGGCGGGTTTATTATATCGTTCCCGCTGATAGCGTTGTTTGCGGGAATCGGGATTAAAAAGCAAAGTCCCCTATGGCTGACTTCGTGGCTGTCTGCGGGGGTAGTAGTGAACTACGTGTTCGGAATCGCGATGTTCTGCATAGTCACAAAAAGCGGAGTCGCAACCGCTTTCGCAGTACTCGCGACATTCATTCCGTTAGACTTGTTCAAAGTGGCAGTGACGGCAGTCACAGCGAGGAGAATCAAACATGCTTTGGTAATTAATAGTTAATAAGGAATAGGGAATAGTGTAATTGTTATTGCGTAAAAACACTTGACAAATTTCTACAATTATGCTATATTGGACATTCGAGGCAGACTTAATACGGTGGCGGTCGTTCTCCGCTCTTGAAAAAGAGGGGAGGTGATATCTATTGGAGATATTGGATGTAATTCTGATTATTACAATGGCAATATGCGAAAACATACAGTCATTTTTGTCCATGATAGAGTCTATAAAACGAAAATAACCGCCTCACCGTCCAAAGTAAGCGGTTATTTATAACCAATAACGGAGGACGACCGTCACTTGGTCTGCCTCAACTATAATTATACCACATATTTTCGACTTGTCAACCCCCAAAAAACAAAAATCCCGTAAATAATTTCACGGGATTTCTTAATCAAAAAAACTGTCAATTGTCGTGTCAAGCTCACGGGCGAAGTGAATTCGCCCTCCCGCTCTTCTTTGGCTTGTCAACTGCCGTCAACTGCCCGTCAGTCTTTCCCCCCAAACAATTCATCGACACTGTCGCTGTCATTCTTATCCTCGTCTTGGTTGGAAGACACCATCTCTTTTAAATCCTCGATGTCCCTTTTGATGTCTTTTTTGATGTTGTCACCCGTTTCCTTGACCGCACCTACGGTCTGTTCGCCTTTTTTGACCATGTCTTTGTTTCTTATGTCTTGGATTGTTTCCCCGAATTTGTCCGCACCCGTCTTAATCGCACCGACTGCGAACAGCGACGCTTTCTTGATTTTGTCGCCATAACCCGACTTGGCGTAAATCCCCACGTCCGAGTCGTCGTCGATTAATTCTTCAAGCTCTTCGTCGGTCAAATCGTCTAATTCGTAGAACTCATCATCATCTCTTTTCTTCTCGATAATTTTCTTGCCGATAACGTAACCCGCGCCTATTAAAGCCGCCGCCCCGAATAAAGCCATTCCTAATTTCATGTTAAACACCTTTCCGGCATCTCTGCCCTGTATATTATCACTCACATTATATTACATTTTTTGGAAAATGTAAAGCATATTTACGAAAATAATTTATAAAATTTATTGTTTCCGAATTTCTCTTGCAAATTCAAGCAAATCGTGCTATTATATATGTAAAAATTTATTTAAAGAACAAAAATAAGGAACAAATTATGAAAAATTATGACTACACTTCAATCGAAAAAAAATGGCAGGACTATTGGGAGACTGAGCAAACCTTTAAAACGGAGGAAAACCCCGACAAGCCGCCGTTTTATATCCTTGTGGAATTTCCCTACCCCTCCGGACAGGGGCTTCATATAGGGCACCCGCGCCCCTATACAGCTATGGACGTCTTAGCGCGTAAACGCAGGTTGGAGGGCTTCAACGTCCTGTACCCGTTCGGGTGGGACGCTTTCGGACTCCCGACAGAAAATTTCGCTATAAAGAACAAAATCCACCCCGCAAAAGTCACAGCGGATAATATCAGGAACTTCACACGTCAAGCAAAGGAAATAGGGTTCAGTTTCGACTGGTCACGCGAAATCAACACCACCGACCCGTCCTACTACAAATGGACTCAATGGATTTTCCTGCAACTGTTTAAAAAAGGACTCGCCTACAAAAAAGAAATGGCAGTCAACTGGTGTACCGACTGTAAGGTCGTACTCGCCAACGAGGAAGTCGTGAACGACGGTAAATGCGAGCGTTGCGGAAGCGATGTAGTCCGAAAGGTCAAGAGTCAGTGGATGCTCAAAATCACCGAGTACGCCCAGCGGCTTATCGACGACTTGGCAGACGTGGACTACCCCGAAAGAGTCAAAGCACAACAAATTAACTGGATTGGACGTTCAACAGGTGCAGAAGTAGACTTCACCGTGAATCACACAAACGTAGGGCACGGCGACCCCGACGTGCCGCAAATCCTGCGAGTTTATACTACTCGCCCTGACACATTATTCGGTGCGACTTATATGGTCATATCCCCCGAACACCCGTATATAGAGTCATGGTGCGGAGAAGCCTCCGCGGGCAATTCGGCTTCGCCGGGTTCATCTGTCATAAAAAATATCAAAGAAGTAAGGGACTATCAAGAAAAGTCCGCCAAAAAGTCCGACTTCGAGCGTACCGAAATGGCTAAGGAGAAAACGGGAGTCAAGTTAGACGGAGTCTGTGCAATCAACCCCGTCAACGGGAAAGAAATCCCGATTTTTATTTCCGACTACGTCCTTATGAGCTACGGAACGGGTGCGATTATGGCAGTCCCGGGACACGATACCCGCGACCACGAATTCGCAAAAGCGTTCGGACTCCCCATTGTAGAAGTTGTTGTAGGGCGCGGCGACCCCGACGTGCCGCAATCCAATCCTAACGATATACAAAACGAAGCCTTTACCGACTGCGACACGGGAGTCATGGTTAATTCGGGATTCTTAGACGGATTGTCGGTGGAGGACGCAAAGGTCAGAATTACGCAGTGGCTGTCCGAGAAGAAACTCG
>Ga0082212_10012797_pt1 | contig 10545 bp, 6 predicted proteins | sample TergutNt197P3_FD_71548 | JGI IMG/M metagenome (GOLD analysis project Ga0082212, IMG submission 71548) | Neocapritermes taracua P3 segment gut microbial communities from Petit-Saut dam, French Guiana - Nt197 P3 | ecosystem: Host-associated > Arthropoda: Insects > Digestive system > Gut ...
TAATTGACAACTTTACGGTAGAGACCCTGCTTGGCGACCACTCCTCGCGCCCGCGCAACCGTAATATTGCCAATGTATTTTATAAAGCCGGTTTTATTGAAGCATGGGGCAGAGGTATCAGTAAAATTCGAAACGGCTTCATAGAAGCCGGTTTGCCTGCGCCTACATTCGAGGAAAAGATGGGAGGAATGTGGGTTACTATTCCAAGAAATGTTGTCGAAAATGAACCTATAAATATAGAAAATGAACCTATAAATGAACCTATAAATGAACCTATAAATGAGCTTATAATTTGGAACATAATAAAAGAGAATCCATCTATAAGTTATGATGCAATTATCAAAAAAACAGGACGTTCCCGTACAACGATTATGCGACATGTTCAAAATCTGAAAAAACAGGGTTTATTGGAACGTATTGGCTCTAACAAAGCAGGTTACTGGATAATTAAAGGTAATACTGATGACAATGGCGCAAATGAACCTATAAAACTCAAAAATGAACCTATAAATGAACCTATAAATGAGTTTATAATTTGGAACATAATAAAAGAGAATCCTTCCATAAGTTATGATGCAATTATCAAAAAAACAGGACGTTCCCGTGCAACGATTATGCGACATGTTCAAAATCTGAAAAAACAGGGTTTATTGGAACGTATTGGCTCTAATAAAACAGGTTACTGGAAAATTAACGCTAATAAAAATGGATGATAAATTTGAAAAACAGCGCTCTGTCGGGTGGTACAATAATATAAATAAGTGGTACAATGGCACAAAGTAACATCATACCGCAAGGATACAAAGACAGCCCACTGGGGATGATTCCGGAGGGGTGGGAGGTAAAGAAGTTGGGAGAAACAGGCGAGCTTACTTCAAGTAAGAGAGTCTATGCGTCAGACTATGTTTCGGAAGGAATCCCCTTTTACCGTGGAAAAGAAATATCTGGGATAAAAAGAGGGGATAAGATTGATGATTTACTTTATATTGCAGAGGAAGCATATGCTTCTTTCAAAAAAGAATTTGGAGCACCTCAAAAAGGTGATATACTAATAACAGCAGTTGGACCTATCGGTAATGTTTTGAGAATTAAAGATGATAACCCTTTTTATTTCAAAGATGGGAATTTGATATGGATAAAAAATATTTCTGATGATAGTTCATTCTTGGAGTATTTATTATCGTATGAAAAAAAATCTATAGAAAGTACAGCGATAGGTTCAAGTCAAAAGGCTCTCACAATTATAGCCCTTAACAAACTAAAATTGATTTTACCCCCACTCCCCGAACAGCAAAAAATCGCCGAAATACTATCCGTTTGGGACGAAGCCATTGAAAAACAAACCCAACTCATTGTCCGGCTCGAAACCCGCAAGCGCGGGCTGATGCAACAATTGCTGACGGGGAAAAAGAGGGTGAAAGGGTTTAAGGGGAAGTGGGAAAAAGTAAGAATAGAGGATATCGGTGAAATTTCTTCGGCAGGCGTTGATAAAAAAATAGTTGAAGGAGAAAATCCTATTAGATTGCTTAACTATTTAGATGTATATCGCAACGATTTCATCTATTCTAAAGATTTGAACCATTGGGTTACTGCGTCAGATGATAAAATGAAAAAGTGTTCAGTAAAGAAAGGAGATATTTTCTTCACACCGTCTTCAGAGGTTCCTAATGACATTGGCATATCTGCCATTGTAATGGAGGATATGTGCGATGTTGTTTATAGTTATCATGTTGTTAGATTGAGATTAAATGAAGATTGGGATTTAAAATATCGTGCATATGCGTTTAAAACGGATGAGTTTTTTAAACAAGCAGAAACGTGTTGCGATGGAAGTGGACAACGTTATGTTATTTCTCAGTCTAATTTTAGGAAAATGACAATAAAAGTTCCGCCTATCGAAGAACAAACCGCCATCGCCAACATCCTGTCCGCCGCCGATTCCGAAATAACCCTTGCCAAACAAAAATTGGCAAACTTGAAAGAGCAGAAAAAAGGGTTGATGCAGGTATTATTAACCGGAAAAAAGAGAGTGAAAATTTAAAAATAACAATAAAATATTGATAATCATGATTAAAGAACTTCATTTAGTGAATTGGAAAAGTTTTGACGACGCAAAACTTTTTATTGACCCGCTAACCTTTATGATAGGCGTAAACGCGAGCGGAAAATCTAATATTCTGGATGCTTTTACCTTTTTGCACAGGATAGCATCCGGAAAACAAATTCAAACCGCCATTAGCGGGGATAGTGAGACAAAACCGATTAGAGGCGGAATAGACTGGTTTGTTAAATACGGCAAACATTCGAGTTCAATAGAAATTACAGTTGGTACCGATAATCGGGGTTTCGACTATAAATACAGCGTTGTAGTAAGAAAGATAGATGAGAAAAGATGTGAACTGTCATCCGAATCGCTGTCTGTAGTGTCTCGAACCTCTACATACAGGGATAAGCAGTTGTTTCATACGGAAAATGAGACGCCAGACTCTCCAATAATCCCCACTTATTTTTACACCGGCAAACGCGGGAAACAAAGAAGGATTGATTTAAGCAGAGCCTATTCGATTATCGGACAAATTGACAAACTCAATGTTCTAAAAGAAATTAAAGACGCAACCACCACAGTACTCGGTTTTCTTCAAAACATCTTTATACTTGATCCAATTTCCGGTCACATGAGAAATTATTCAAAATTATCTGAGATTTTAGCTCCGGATGCAAGCAACATTGCAGGCGTATTAGCCGCATTATCTGACGAACGTTTAAAAGAGATTGAAACAGCGTTAACAAGATTTATAAAGCCGCTTCCCGAGAAAGATATTAAAAGAGTTTGGGTCGAAAAAGTCGGTCGTTTCTTCAGTGATGCAATGCTTTATTGTGAAGAAAGCCTGCCCGGCAATAGAAACATCGAAGTGGATGCAAGAGGGATGTCTGATGGCACATTGCGATTTTTGGCAATCGTAACGGCGTTGTTGCTTGGTAAAGAAAACAGTTTACTGATTATTGAAGAAATTGATAACGGCTTGCATCCGTCACGAGCAAAATCTTTGGTAGAAATGCTAAAAGAATTAAGCGCCAAAAGAAAAATAGATATTATTTGTACCACACATAACCCTGCGTTAATAAACGCATTAGGCAATACAATGCTGCCATTTATTTCGTATATTAAGCGAGACGAAGTTACCGGCGACAGTAAAATACAACTTCTCGAGGAATTGGATAATTTACATAAGTTAATGGCATCAGACACGCTGGGCAATTTGATGGTTAAAAACGTATTTTAATTATTGACGATATGAAAAAGATAATCATTATTGATACTTCAATTCTTTGTGTATGGCTTAAAGTACCGGGAAAAGATACTTGCGGTTCCGGAAAATCTACCATAAACTACGTTAAGGTGAAAGAGATCATTGATACTGCAATCGGAAATGGCGCCACATTGGTTCTTCCTTTGGCGTCAATCATTGAAACAGGAAATCATATATCTCAGGCTTCGGGTGATAAATATCACATATCTAATGCTTTTTGTGAACAAATAAATGCATCAATTGATGAAACAACTCCTTGGGCTGCTTTTTCACAGCAGTCAGATTTATGGCAAGGAGAAAATTTTAAAAATGTGTTGCAAAAATGGCAGGAGAGAGTGAATACGAACCATTCATTGGGCGATGCTTCAATTGTTGAAGTCGCAAAATTCTATTCGGAAATTCCTAATACCAATGTTGAAATTTTCACGGGAGATGAAGGATTGAAGGCGTATCAACAAATGAAGGACAAGCCTGTTATCCCTCGGCGTCGAAAATAAATGTTTCATCATGACCCTCTCATTCAAAGAAGACCATATCAGCCAAATTCCGGCGATCATGCTGTTAGAAAAGTTAGGTTACACCTATCTTACTCCGGCAGAGGCGCTGGAATTACGAGGCGGCAGTTCGGCAAACGTATTGCTTGAGCCTGTGTTGCGCGAGCGGATAGAGGCAATCAATACGGTACAGATAAGTTCTACAAAAACAACCGTATTTACTTCGCAAAATATTACAAACGGAATTGAAGCATTACGCAATGTGCCGATAGAAGATGGCTTTATCTCGGCATCACAGGCGGCTTACGACCTGCTGACGGCAGGCAAAACCCTCGAACAGAGCATTGACGGCGACAAAAAGAGCTTTACGCTGCAATATATCGACTGGAAAAACATCGAAAACAATGCTTTTCATGTAACCGAAGAGTTTGCGGTATGCCGCGCCGGAACCACCGACACCTATCGCCCCGATATTGTTCTGTTTGTGAACGGCGTACCGTTATGCGTTATCGAGTGCAAACGTCCCGATGTAAAAGATTCGCTTTCGCAAGCCATATCGCAACACCTGCGCAACCAAAAGGAAGATGGCATTCGCTCCCTGTATCTCTATTCGGCTTTATTGCTTTCCGTTGCTACACAATCGGCAAGTTATGCCACCACTGCAACGCCCGAAAAATTTTGGGCGAAATGGATGGAGCAATTCACAAATAGCGAAGAAAAACTTCAATACAATCAACAACTCGTTCAAAAGGTTAATGAAAAACTAATCAACCCAAAACTTTTCGGAGAACGCTTCGGCTACGTCCGCCGCCATTTTGAGCAGATGTACGCTTCGCCTGTTGTTCCGTCGGAGCAGGACGCTTACCTCTATTCGTTGTGCCGTCCCGACCGGCTGCTTGAAATGATGTATAGTTTTACGCTTTTCGACGACGGCATAAAAAAAGTGGCGCGTTACCAGCAATATTTTGCGGTGCGAAAAACAATCGAACGAATTCGCAACATAGAGGGCGGCAAGCGGCGAGGCGGCGTCATCTGGCATACGCAAGGCAGCGGAAAATCGCTCACAATGGTCATGCTGGCTCAGGCGATTGTACTTGATAAAAGTATCCGCAATCCCAAAATCGTATTGGTAACAGACCGCACAGATTTAGACCGCCAGATTACGGCAACGTTCAAAAAATGCGGTACGTATGTTGAAAATGCCGCCACAGGAAAAGAGCTTATTGAGCTGCTTGAAAGCAAAAGCGATGCAGTAATCACAACCATCATCAACAAATTTGAAACGGCTGTAAGGGGGATTAAAAAACCGCTGACCGATCCCAATATTTTTGTACTTATTGACGAAGGACACCGCAGTCAGTATGGCGAAATGGGCATTAAGATGGGCAAAACCTTGCCGAATGCCTGTTTCATAGCCATGACCGGAACGCCGCTGATGAAAAAAGAGAAGAGTACGGCGGTCAAATTTGGCGGTATGATTCAACCGGTCTATACCGTTGATCAGGCAGTGAAAGACGGCGCTGTGGTTCCGTTGCTCTACGAAGGGCGTTTGGTTCCGCAAACCGTTCACAGTGAAACCATTGACCGCTATTTCGAACTGATTTGCGACTGGATGAGCGAGGAGCAAAAAACCGATATGAAAAAGAAATTCAGCCGCGCCGACCAAATCAATCAGGGCGAGCAGCGCATATACGCCATTGCATGGGACATATCGCAACATTTCAAAAACGGCTGGCAAGGCTCAAAGTTCAAAGCGCAGTTGGTTGCTCCGCGCAAACGGGTGGCAATACTTTACAAAAAGTTTTTGGACGAAATAGGAATTGTTTCTTCCGAAGTTTTAATCACTTCCCCCGACACACGTGAAGGCGAGGAGGAAGCATTCGGCGATACATCGAACACCGAAACGGCATTCTGGAAGCGCATGATGGACGAACACGGAACGGCAAAACGATACGAGACAAATCTTATCAGCCGCTTCAAAAATAGCGATAAACCCGAAATTATTATCGTGGTAGATAAATTGCTGACGGGGTTTGACGAACCCAAGAATACGGTTTTGTATTTAGATCGCAAGTTAAGAGATCACTCTCTTTTGCAGGCGATTGCACGAGTAAACCGCGTTTGCGACGACAAGGAGTTTGGTTATATTATTGACTATTATGGCGTTTTGGGCGCATTAAATTCGGCATTGGATATCTATACCGATTTCGATGCCGAAGACCTTGAAGGTACATTTACAGATATTAGCGATGAGGTTAATAAATTGCCGCAAAAACATTCGGAAGTTTGGGATATTTTTAAAGGTATAGTCAACAAGAAAGACCTTGAAGGTTATGGCGAATTGTTGCGGGCGGATAATATCCGTGCTGAATTTTACGAAAAACTTGCCGCATTTGCCAAATCGCTGAAAATTGCGCTGTCGTCTATCGAATTTCATAAAAACACGCCCGAAAAGGAGATAGAACGCTATAAAAGCGATTTGACCATGTTCTTAAAACTCCGCAGCGCTGTTCAGGAGCGATATTCCGACACCATCGATTACAAACAATATGAAGGTCAGATACAGAAATTGATCAATACACATATCGAGAGCGGCAAAGTTCAGATAATTACTGAATTGGTCAATATTTTTGACAAGGAAAAATTTGCCGAAGAGGTGGAAAAAATTACAGGCAAGGCAGCCAAAGCGGACACCATCGCCTCGCGCACGGCAAAACACATTACCGAAAATATGGATACCGACCCTGTGTTTTATAAAAAATTTTCGCAGTTGCTCAAAGAGACCATTGCCGCTTATGAGCAGGGACGTATTGATGAAATCGAATACCTAAAACAAGTTACCGAATATATGGAAAAGGTGTTGTCTCACACCGATTCCGACATTCCCGCTTCCATTCAGCATAACAACGCAGCAAGAGCCTATTTTGGGTTAAGCCACGAAGTCTACAGTAAGGTTGCCGAGAAGATAGCGCCATATCATGTAAAGAATTTGTCGGTAGATACGGCCAATGCGATCGACACCATCATCAAACATCATGTGACAGATAATGACAGGGTGGTTGTAGACTGGCAAAACAAAGGCAATATCATCGGAAAGATGAAAATCGAGATGGAAGATTATCTGATTGACGAAGTGAAGCGAAAACACGAAATTCCGATGACTTTCGACGATATGGACAAGATTATTGACCGCTGCGTGGACGTGGCAAAACTATGGTTCAGGCAATGAGCGGAGAAATGATATACGGCGACATTTCGATCCGCTACACGCTGAAATTCTCAAACAGAAAAACACTGGGAATTACCGTTACGCCCGATGGTAATGTATGCCTGACAGCTCCGATAGGAGCATCGCAAAGTAAGATAGAAGAAATACTGCGCAAACGATCCGGATGGATTGTAAAACAGCAGGTACGTTTTCGCTCCTTTGCTAAACCCGTTCCGGCAAAGCGATTCATTAGTGGAGAGTCGCATTATTACCTTGGCAGGCAATATATACTCAGGGTGACTGAGGGCGTCCCCTATAGCGCACGGAATAACGGAAGTTATTTTGAAGTGGTTTGCACCCCGAAATCCAAAGCGGCAGAATTGATGCAGGCGTGGTACGCGGAACGGGCAAAAATCAAGTTTGTCGAAATTGCAGTGCCTGTCATACAGCGATTTAAAAAATATGGCGTAACGCCATCGGGTATACAAATTAAATCGATGACCAGCCGTTGGGGAAGTTGCACGCCCGCAGGCAAAATCATACTGAACATCGAACTGATCAAAACGCCCAAACCATGTATTGAGTACGTGATCACCCACGAACTATGCCATCTGATACGTCGTGACCATTCCAACGCATTTTACGAATTGCTCAAAACCGAAATGCCCGACTGGGAGCGCTGGAAGAAAAAACTGGAAATGATGATATAATCTCATTGGGAACAATTTGGGAGCAAATCTCAAAATCAAAAATCGCTAACAAATTGAAAGTTCAATTGTTAGCGATTTTCTTCGTACCCAGAGCCGGGGTCGAACCGGCATGGAAATGAATCCACTGGTGTTTGAGACCAGCGCGTCTACCGATTCCGCCATCTGGGCATCCGGTAAAAACGCGGCAAAGGTAGAAATAATAATTTGTTCCGCAAGCGAAACAGATACATTTTTTAATTATTACACGAAGGAAAGATGAAAATTATTTTTTCTTTCGCTCAACTTTTACTTCTAATGATGCGAAATATTTAACTTGTCATTTATTTCTGGATTCCGCTTCGTTTCTCGCGGAAAGGCACAAGCTCGCAATGACGATGTACTTGTTTTCCCCGTCATTGTGAGCGGGTATGATTTTCAATCAAACAAGCGGAAATGACAATGCGTGTCCCCCGTCATTGCGAGGTGGTTATTGAGCGTAGTCGAAATACACGAAGCAATCCAGATAGTAATATAATACTTTGTAATTCACTGGATTGCTTCGCAAGCTCGCAATGACGATGTACTTGTTTTACCCGTCATTGCGAGGCACGAAGCAATCCAGTTCTTTATTCTGATTGCTTCGTGCCTCGCAAAAACGGAGAATTTGTTCGAATGAAATTCGGTCTATGTAATAAATAATGGTTATATTTGCGGTCTGTTTTTAGGAAAATTATTAATTTTTAGATAGTATGAATGCGAAAAAGATTTTTTTAGAGGAGAAGGATATACCAACGCAGTGGTATAACATCTGTGCGGATATGACGAATAAACCGCTTCCGTTACTTAACCCGGGTACGAAACAACCGCTTAAAGCGGAGGATTTGTATCCGCTTTTTGCGAAAGAACTGGTTCATCAGGAACTGAATCACACGGATCAATGGATCACAATTCCGGACGAGGTGCGCGATATGTATCGTCTGTGGCGGCCAACGCCGCTGGTTCGCGCATACGGACTGGAAAAGGCGCTCGATACGCCGGCGCATATTTATTTTAAGAACGAAAGTATTAGCCCGGTCGGGTCGCATAAACTCAATTCAGCGCTTGCGCAGGCTTATTTTTGTAAAATTGAAGGGATTTCAAATATCACAACGGAAACAGGCGCGGGACAATGGGGCGCCGCCATGGCGTATGCCGCGAAAGCGTTTGGACTGGAACTGGCGGTTTATATGGTGAAAATCAGCTACGAACAAAAGCCGTATCGCCGTTCTATCATGCAGACTTTCGGCGCGCAGGTCATTGCTTCGCCAAGCATGAGTACAAAAGCGGGACGAAAAATTATAACAGATAACCCGACTTATATGGGTAGCCTCGGAACGGCTATCTCGGAAGCAGTCGAATTAGCGATTCAGACGCCTAACTGCCGGTATGTACTGGGTAGCGTGTTGAATCATGTGTCACTGCACCAGACGGTAATCGGCCTGGAGGCCGAAAAGCAAATGGAAATTGCCGGCGAATATCCGGATGTGATTGTTGCGTGTTTTGGCGGCGGCTCCAACTTTTCAGGGATCGCTTATCCGTTCCTCCGTCATAAATTTGCAGACGTCAAAGATGTCCGGGTGGTAGCGGCTGAGCCTGCATCGTGTCCGAAACTCACACGTGGCGTGTTCCAGTATGACTTCGGCGACGAAGCGGGTTATACGCCCTACCTGCCGATGTATACGTTGGGACACAGTTTTTCGCCGCCTCACATTCATGCGGGCGGTCTTCGTTATCATGGCGCAGGCGCTATTGTCAGTCAGTTGCATAAGGACGGCGTCGTAGAGGCAGTCGATGTGAAACAATTAGACGCTTTCAAAGCGGCTGTCCTGTTTGCGCAAACAGAAAGTATCATCCCTGCGCCGGAATCATCCCATGCCATTGCCGCAGTTATCCGCGAGGCTGAAATAGCGAAAGAAGAAGGGAAACAGCGTACCATCCTGTTTAACTTGTCGGGTCATGGTTTGATTGACATGGCTTCGTATGACCGGTATTTCGCAGGCGACCTGTCGAATTACGAATTGACCGAAGAGGATTTAGAAAAAAGCATGAGTACGCTGGAAAAGGTGATATAAATGTTGGAGGGATTGCAAATCCCCTCCAACATTTATATCACTCTTTGTACATTTCTGCGATTTGTTCGGCATAGTTGCGGGCGATAACAGGTCGACGCAACTTCAAGGTGTCTGTTAATTCACCTTTTTGCATAGAAAAAGGTTCTGAGATCAATGTAAATCGTTTGATTTTTTCAAAAGAGGAAAACCCTTTCTGACAATTTTCAATCGTAGATTGATATAATCGAAGGATTTCTTCTTTGTATATTAACTCATTTTTGTTTTGGTATTGAATTCCTTTTTTTTCTGCAAACTTTTCAAGAGAGTCGAAATCAGGAACAATCAAAGCGCTTACAAATTTAAAGGTATCAGCGATCACAGCGCATTGCGAAATATAGATGTTACCACTGAGGCTCAATTCGATGGCTTGTGGAGCAATGTATTTACCGTTTGAAGTTTTATATAAATCCTTGATACGTTCTAAGAAAAATAAAGTATCGCCTTCAAGACGACCAGAGTCGCCTGTACGGAAAAATCCGTCAGATGTAAATACTTGAGCTGTTTCATCAGGTTTCTTATAATAGCCGGGCGTAATGGTCTTTCCTTTCACCTGTATTTCATGATTATCAGGATCAATACGAACTTCTAAATCGGGCATTACCTGACCGATTGAGCCAATCTTGTAATTACGATCAGGAAAACAACAGACCGTTGCGCATGTTTCGGTTAATCCGTATCCATATTTTATGGGAA
>Ga0082212_10012798_pt1 | contig 10545 bp, 6 predicted proteins | sample TergutNt197P3_FD_71548 | JGI IMG/M metagenome (GOLD analysis project Ga0082212, IMG submission 71548) | Neocapritermes taracua P3 segment gut microbial communities from Petit-Saut dam, French Guiana - Nt197 P3 | ecosystem: Host-associated > Arthropoda: Insects > Digestive system > Gut ...
GAAATACGATACTCCCGGCGCCGCTTCCATTGTGGACGGGAACAAGTACGGCACGAGCGGCGAAGCCCGGCGATACATCAGAAAAATAATGACGCTGTGCCGCGAAAACAATGTCGAACCGGTTTTCCTGACCATTCCCATGTATCATCGCCACATAAAGGACTACGATGTGTGGAAGTCGCGTTTGGCGGAAGAACTTTCGCCATACAGCCCTGTTTGGCTCGATTTGCAATCGCCCTACGATTACGGCGCCTTTACGCCTGCATGTTTTGAAAATTCCGTCCGGTCGAACCAGCATTTGTCTTATCAGGGTTCATTGGTTGCCACCTACAAATTAGCGCATTTCATCCGCGAAAACTTCCCTGACCTGCTTGCCGACAGAAGCGCCGACGCCCAATGGAACAATCTTTTCTATGGAGAAGACGGATATTTCGAGAACTATTCGCCGCGCGCCAACGATACTACGGTCAATATTCTGTTCGGCAATCTTGATTTTTCCGGTCTCGTCATCAAGGAAATCAATATGTTTCCCAAAAAGGAATACAACACGTTACAGATAAAAGTGGGGAAACAGGATGAAGAGGATCTGCGCGGGAAAAAACTGCAACTGACGGTTGATGCCATATTTGAAGGTCAACAGGTAGCAGCCGTTATCGAAGCTGAAACCACACATTTGAGGGATCCGCTGAAACATTACCTGTTTTTGACTAATCTCCGCAAGGATGTGCGTATTGTGGACGTCAGAGATGCGGTAATCAGGCAATAACTTCCTGTGAACAGCCGGTAATTTCAAATAACTCATTACTTTGCATACTTTTCCAATATTTTCATAACGTCTGCATATACAACCGGTATTTCCACAGCCGTTTTGCACAGTTTGCCGCGAACCAGCCGCATGTATTTTTCCCGTTTCTTATCCGAAACAATAAGCACAACGGGCAGGTTGGGGCGTATATTTATGATTTGGCTGATTTCATCGATATCTTCGTAGTCGAGCAGGGATGCATCGGTAATGACTACGTCGAAGTGAATATCGGTTTGCATTAACTCCCGCCATTTTTTCAGATTTTTGGTGTGTATCACCGAAGCGCCCGTCTCAGTAAATAACTTATCGTAATATTTGAATTTCAAGGCTATCGGTTCGATAAATAATATGGATTTTCCTGTAAACGGCTTCCCGTCAAACGGATTGTTGTCCGGCATTTCCGTGAAAAGTTTCATGTCCTGCTGCAGCACAGGCAAATACGAAATGGTAAAGTAGAACGATGCGCCTTTTCCTTCGGACGATTCAACCCACATTCTGCCGCCTTTCATCTCTACGAGGCTTTTTGAGATGGTTAATCCAAGTCCCGTGCCGCCGTAATGGTTGCGATTTTCGATCTCTGCCTGACGAAAACGTTCAAAGATAACTTCCTGCTGGTCGTCGCGCAATCCGATGCCAGAGTCTTCGACAACAAATTCAAGAAAATCGGGCGCCGATTTCCGGTATCCGAAACGGATGTATCCCTTTTCGGTAAATTTAACCGCATTGCCGATCAGGTTGGTGAGAATCTGGCGTAAACGCATCGAATCCATGTAAACAATGCAATTGTCAATAAATCCGCTGTCGTCGAGAATCAGTTCAACGTGTTCCTTGTTTTTGGATTGAAGATAAGTCTCAAAGAAAACGCGCAACTCATTCATCAGATCGTTCAAATTCACGGGAGCAGGATTGATGTTCATCTGGTTGGCTTCTATCTTCGACACGTCAATGATGTCGTCAATAATCTGCGCCAATTGCATACTGCTGTTATTGACGATGTCTATGTACTCGCGCCGGCGCTCCGGCGACAGATTATCAGAATTGAGGAACTGAAGGAAACCGACAATGCCATTCAGCGGTGTACGGATTTCGTGCGACATGTTGGCTAAAAATGCCGATTTGAGTTTGTCGGATTCTTCTGCTTTTTCTTTGGCAAGTATCAACTCCTTTGTCCTTTGTTCGACCATGTTTTCGAGTTGCGTACGATATTTTTCTAATTCTTTGTCGTTTAATTTCTGACGGGTAATGTCGCGAATGACTTGCCCCAAATAATACTGATCTTCATGCTTCATGGGAAAGGTCGTTACGACAACATATTTCGTGCCTTCGCAGGGCAGGCATATCTCAAATTCCGTTTCGTCGGTGTATTTTTTCCCTTCTTTGGCTGATTCGAGTAAAGAAAGCACTATCGTACGAAATTGGTCAACCGTTTTTTCTGCATTTTCTCCGGGTATCAAGTTTCGAAACAGATCCCAGCAATATTTCCCGATCGCTTTTTCACGCGAAATACCTGTAATATGCTCCTGTTCCTGATTCCATTCGATCACTGATCCTTCGTTGTCCACGATAAGAATGCCATCAAACGACTGCGCAAAGAAACTCATCAGTTTATTTTCGCTTTCTTCCAATTGTTTCATCGCTTCCATACGGGCGGTTATCTCTTCGGCTAACTGATTGTTTTTTTCATTCAGGTTTTCGTTGGTAACGAATAATTCCTCGTTTGTGGCTTGGATTTCCTCAAGGGCTGTATGTAATTCCGCAGTACGTTCGTTCACAAGTTGTTCAAGATGATCACGGTATTTGGACAATTCGATATCTTTGTTTTTGCGTTCGGTGATGTCGGTCATGATGCCGTTCCAAAAGATCAGCGTACCTTCTCTGTTCGGACGCGCTACCATGTGCATTAAGCGGTCTTTGAAATGTATTTCGAGATTGACGTCGGTCAAGTTCAGGGCGCTTTCGTCCATAGCTTGCAAATAATCCGGAAATTCATCGGAAGGTATGGTCGAATACAATTTTGTGATGTCTGCCAGGACAATATCAGCCGGAATACCCGTTACCGCCTCCCATGTCGCGCTGACATACGATATGCGCCTTCTGCGGGTACGGGTATCGCGAACAAATTGAAAGAGCGTTCCACCGGGTATATTGTCGCCCAGCGCCTGCAAACGGTCTTTTGCCGCTTTCAGTTCGCGTTCCATTTTCTTGCGTTCGGTAATATTTGTACCAATACCGTCCCAAACGATGAATAAGCCCTCGCGGCGCGGACGAGCCACGATGGATACCCAAAGATCGTTCAGGCGGGTTTCAAATTTATGATCGGTCATGGTTCGGGCGCTGTCCTTAATGGTTTGTATCAATGCAGGTAAATCATCGGGATATATCATGTCAAATATATATGAAAGATCTCCAATGACTTTATCAGCAGGGATTCCCGTTACCTCTTCCCAACTTTCGCTGACATACAGCATGCTCATCTGAGAGGTTTGGGTATTGAGGGCAAATTGATAGAATGTTCCGTCGGGGATATTATTGCTCAACATCTGCAAACGGTTCTTTTCCGATTCTAATTCGCGGCTTGCTTTCTTGTGATGCGTAATATCCAGCATGATGCCGTCCCAGACAATTGATGAGCCGCGTCGGTTTGTATGCGACCGCATTTGTATCCAGCGGGTTTTACCACGAACGGTAATCCGGAATTCGCCGTAGAAGTTTTCCATGGTTTCAACGCTGTTGTCTCCCATCTGCATCATAACCGGCAAATCGTCGGGATGTATCATGGCGAAAAATAAATCAATGTTGTTTATGGCAGCCTCTGCGGAAATACCTGTGATGGCTTCCCAGTTGCCGCTGACAAACGATATGCGTACCTGACCGGTTAAGTCGTCCTGTACAAATTGATAGAGAGCGCCGTCGGGAAGATTGTTGCCCAACCTTTCCAAACGTTCCTTTTCGACAATCAGTTTTTGTTCGGCTTGCTTACGCGCGGTAATATCGAAAATGAATCCTTGTGCATAAACAAAATCTCCTTCGCGATACGGATATGAGAATATTTGTACCCATTGTTTAGTCTTCGTTACGGGATGTTGATACTGCATTTCGTATTCAAATTTTGTCAGCGGGTCGAACGATTCATTAATCCGTTGCAACATTTTTTCGAGATCTTCAGGATCAAAGTTCACGAATACATTCCATAAATCGGCTAACACTTTTTCTGCCGGTACGCCCAGCACTTTCTCACACGTTCCGCTCACATAGTCGAAACGTAACTTTTGGGTTTTTAAATCTCTTACCGAACGGTATATCATACCGTCGGGCAGGTTGTCAAGCGCATGTAAGATTTCATGGCATTCGCTCTTACTTTCCGGTTGAGCCTTCAAAACGAGGTCTTCTTCCTCCGAATTTGATTTGTATTCTATTGTCTTATTCATTTTAAAGTTGTTTAGAAATTATATTGATTTGATTATATAAATATATATAATATCAAATTGTAATAATTACAATTTCAAATACTGTGCCAAAGTTTTAAAAATGATAAAAAAAATTAAAATTTTTAAAATTATAGCCTTTTTTGAATCTTTTTTGATAAAAATTTTTGTTTGTTATTTTTTTTTTCAATCTTTGCGACGGTTATTTCATAACCAACCAATTGTAATTAATTTTCGTTTAAAAACAATCATTTAATATGAATCATCAAGTATCAAGAAGAACCTTTTTAGGTACAACGGCAACTGCTGCAGCAGCTTTTACCGTTATTCCCAATTATGCTATGGGAAGTATTTTAGGGCATAAAGCGCCCAGTGACAAATTGAATATCGCCGTGGTTGGCCCCGGTGGCAGGGGTAATGCCATGCTTACTCATGCAGGCGCTGCCGGCGAAAATATCGTTGCGCTTTGCGATGTGGACTGGCTGAAAGCAAAAGGCGCGTTTGAACGATTTCCCAATGCCAAAAAATATTGGGACTTTCGCAAAATGTACGATGAAATGGGTAAAACCATTGACGCAGTGGTCGTAGGTACAGCTGACCATACGCACTGTATCATCGCCTCTAACGCGATCACCATGGGTAAACACGTGTATGTTGAAAAACCGTTAACCCACTCGGTTTACGAATCGCGTCTGCTCACCAAACTGGCTGCCAAATACAAAGTTGCTACCCAGATGGGTAATCAGGGCAGCTCGGATCCGGGTGTACGCCAGGTTTGCGACTGGATTGCCGATGGACAGATAGGCGAGGTAACGAAAGTGGAATGCGCCACTAACCGTCCGATTTGGCCGCAAGGCTTGCAGGCGCCCACACAGGGACAATGGGTTCCCGACACATTGAATTGGGATCTCTTTATCGGCCCTGCCAAAATGATTCCTTATCACGAGGCATATCACCCATGGAGTTGGCGTGGATGGTGGGCATTCGGTACCGGTGCCCTTGGCGATATGGCCTGCCATATCATGCACCCTGTTTTTAAAGGCCTCAAATTGGGTTATCCTACAAAAGTACGGGGATCTTCAACAGCGTTGCTCGTTGACTGCGCACCGGTGGCACAGAAGGTAAGAATGACCTTTCCCGCACGTCCACAGTTTGACACCAAAAAAGTAAAATATCCGGAAGTAGAAGTCGTCTGGACTGACGGCGGTATCCTCCCTGATTTCCCGAAAGGATGGAAAGGCGGACAAATAGATGGCGGTAATGAAGGCCCGGTTATTTTCCATGGTACGAAAGATACCCTGGTATGCGGGGTATATGGTCGTAACCCAAGATTAGTTTCCGGTCGTACTCCTGATTCACCGAAAACACAACGCGAAGTGCCGGCAGCGCAAAACGTAAGAGGTGGCACCCACACATTGGATTGGATACGCGCATGTAAAGAAAGTCCGGAAAATCGCATACCGAGCGCATCCGATTTCGCCGAAGCAGGTCCGTTCAACGAAATGGTAGTCATGGGCGTATTAGCTGTCCGCCTGCAATCGTTGAATAAAGAACTGTTATGGGATGGCCCCAAAATGGAATTTACCAATATTGGCGAAAATGAAGAGGTTACTGCGATTCTTCAGGACAGATTCATTATCGAAGACGGACATCCAACAGATCAAACACAGCGAAAAGGTATGAATGCTATACTTGCCGCTCGCGAACTGATCAAACATACCTACAGGGATGGTTGGACATTACCGGATATGCCCGCTTAGTTTCAAACAATCATATATAACGATCGTATGAAAACTAAAAAGTTGTTATTCGGAATAAGCGTAATTTGTTTGGTATTTGCGCTTGTAGCGTGTGGCGGTTCTTCTTCAAAAAAATCGGTTGTACCTGAATATACCTTTATCGAAAATCCACAGGTTGATTTGTCGAAATTTCAGACAGATGAAGATGGTTTTATCGTTCTTTTCGATGGTCAGTCAATGGATGGATGGAGAGGTTATGGTCGCAACGATGTTCCCGGAAAATGGGGAATTGATGCAGACGGCACACTTAAATTTACCGGCAGCGGCGGCGGCGAAGCGCAGACGAAAGACGGCGGCGACTTGATATTCGCTCACAAATTCAAGAACTTCGAAATATCTATAGACTGGAAATGCTCCAAAGGCGCTAATTCCGGAATTTTCTATCTTGCTCAGGAAGTTAAGGCTAAAAATGCTGACGGTGAAATGGAATTGGAACCAATATATATTTCGTCACCCGAAAGTCAGATATTGGACAATGAAAATCACCCTGATGCCAGAATGGGAAAAGACGGGAACAGAAAGTCATCTTCTCTGTATGATATGATTCCGGCAAAACCACAGAATGCCAAACCTTTTGGCGAATGGAACAACACCACCATTATTGTGTACAGGGGAACAATTTTACACCAGCAAAACGGTGAAAATGTAGTTGAATATCATTTGTGGACGCCTCAATGGACTGAAATGTTACAAAACAGCAAATTCAGTCAGGCTAAATGGCCTTTGGCGTTCGAACTGCTGAACAATTGCGGCGGTCCGAATCGTGAAGGTTATATAGGATTGCAGGATCATGGCGACGATGTATGGTTCCGCAACATTAAAATCAAAATCATGGATTAAGAGATTTTCGATATTTTGTAAAAACCGCCCTTCAATCGGAGGGCGGTTTACTTTGAAATATAGAAATCAAAATCGTATTGAAATGAAATTTGGAGTAGTTAATTTTCCGGGAAGTACCGGTTTTTCCGATGCAGTGTATGCATTAAATTTTATCCTTGAACAGGATGTAGTTGAATTATGGCATGAAAGCACCGATCTGCAAGGAGTTGATGTTATTGTTTTGCCATCGGGGGCGTCATTTGGTGATTTACCGAAACCGGGCGTTCTCGCCGCCAAGTCGCCCATCATGGCTTCCATCAAAAAATTTGCTGACGACAAAGGTAAGATACTGGGTATCGGCAACGGGTTCCAGATTCTATGTCAGGCAGGTATGCTGAAAGGAACACTCAATCCCAACCTGTCGAATACTTTTGTTGGTAAAAATGTGTTTGTGCGGCCTGACAACACCGATACTCCGGTGACCAGACTGATCAACAAAGTTCAGGCATTACAGTTACCTGTCGCACATGCGTTCGGACGATTCGATGCCGACAAGGAAACGATGCGCAAACTGCACCAAAACGGACAGATTCTACTCCGTTATTGCAGTGAAGACGGAAAAACAACGTCCGAATCGAACCCTGATGGTTCAATTGATAACATCGCCGCTATCTGCAACGCTTCCAAAAATGTTTTCGGCATTATGGCCTGCCCCGAACGAGCGGTAGATCCCGATTTAGGCAATGTCAACGGATTGTTGATTTTTCAGGGATTGATCGGAAATTGAATTCGAAACAAATTTTTTTCAATCAAATAAATGTTTTTTTCCGAAACAAAACAATAGCAAAATACGTATCATATTATAGAAGATAAAATATATAATTATATAATATAATATGAATATTGCTATTGTTGGTACCGGCTATGTTGGGCTGGTGACGGGAACTTGCTTTGCCGAAGTAGGATTAAATGTGACGTGTATTGACGTTGACAAAAATAAGATTGACAACCTGAATAAAGGCATCATCCCTATTTATGAACCGGGATTGGAAGATATGGTGCATAGAAATGTACAGGTAGGCCGGTTGCATTTCGGAACAGATCTTGCAGCCTGTCTGGATGATGTGGAAGTGGTTTTCAGCGCTGTGGGTACGCCGCCCGACGAGGATGGCAGCGCCGACCTGAAATATGTGTTGGAGGTAGCCCGTACCATTGGCGCCAATATGAACGACTACGTGTTGGTGGTTACCAAAAGTACCGTACCTGTGGGTACAGCCGAAAAAGTGCGCCGGGCTATCCGGCAGGAACTGGATCAACGCGGTGTGAACATTGACTTTGATGTAGCTTCAAACCCAGAGTTTCTGAAAGAAGGAGCGGCAGTCCGTGACTTTATGTACCCCGAACGCGTAGTGCTGGGCGTGGAATCGGAAAAAGCCGAAACCATCCTCAAACGTTTGTATCGTCCGTTTCTTCTGAATAACTTTCCGGTCATTTTCATGGATGTTCCTTCGGCTGAAATGACCAAGTATGCAGCCAATGCGATGCTGGCTACCCGTATCAGTTTCATGAACGACATTGCCAATCTCTGCGAAATTATGGGCGCAGACGTCAACATGGTACGAAAAGGTATGGGATCGGATAGCCGAATCGGTTCCAAATTCCTCTATGCCGGATGCGGTTACGGTGGTTCGTGTTTTCCGAAAGATGTGAAAGCGCTGATCAAAACAGCCAAAGAAAACGGTTACAGGATGCGTGTTATTGAAGCCGCAGAGGATGTCAACGAACACCAAAAAAATATTCTTTTCCGTAAATTATCCGACTATTATCAGGGTGATCTCAAAGGAAAAACCGTTACCTTGTGGGGTCTTTCATTCAAACCTGAAACCGACGACATGCGCGAAGCGCCTGCGTTAGCGCTCATCGAAAGTCTGGTCAAAGCCGGAGTAGAAGTAAAAGCCTACGACCCTGTATCTGTGGAAGAAGCCAAACGCAGATTAACATATCCTGTTACGTACTGCAAAGATAAATACGAAGCCACCCTCGATGCCGATGCCTTGCTCCTTGTGACCGAATGGACAGAATTTCGTATGCCCACATGGAAAGTAGTGAAAAAGACCATGCGCAAACCGTTAGTTATTGACGGACGAAATATCTATGACAAAAAGGAAATGGCTGAAGAACACATCGAATATATCAGTATCGGACGAAAATAAATACTTCGCCGTTTGTTTTTTATCCTTTTATCTTTTTATCCTTCAGTCTCAACTCTTTCGTCGTATTCTGATTTTAATGCCGCGTGTTTTTTCGGGATGTTCGGCCACAAAGATCAGATAACCTCCGCCGCCGGCGCCCGACAGTTTCCAACCCAGAGCATCACCTTTTTGCTGTTCGAGGGTTTCAAGTATTCCTTCATCCACCATGTTGGGAAACATGGCTATTTGCGCTTCGAACGACATCGCGAAAGCGCTGCCGAACATGTGTATATCTCTGTTGAGAATGGCATTCCAGCAATAGTCGGCAGCATCGGCCAGCGCCTTTACCTTGGCACGGGTAATATCGGTTTGATCCAGCACCTTGTATGCGTTTTGACGCGGAGAAAGCGCCACCATGTACATGTGATTTTCAATCCATTGTAAAATATTCTCGTCATGAATCGAAATGATATTGTATGGCCAGTAATTATCATCATAATCTAATTTATTGAGACCGGGCAACACGATGCCTAAGGAATCCTGCGAACCGCTGATTTCAGTTTTTCCGGGGGGATTCTCGAAACAGAATAACGTTTTGGCCAATTTTTCCGGGTCGCCCGGAGGAATATCCGTTTGCCACATCTCAATGGCTTTTTTGCGCGTACTGGTAGACATCCCGCTGCGGTCGTTAAACTCATAGTCAGGCTCGATGCTAATGGTGAGTACCGAACCCGGATGATATTTCGACACATAAGGTTGATCCATCCATCCGCCGGCTATATCAATGCGGTACGGAATCAAACACTCTTTGCGAAGCGATGTGGAGGAGCGTGCAGGCAGTTGCCCATGTGGAATCCGTTTACTGACCACATATTCAATACCCAATTCCTTACATACCTTTTCCTTGTCCGGCGTATGCCCGTCCTCATTGACAAAGAAAATGTCGGGGTTGAGCCTTTTCATGTCGTCAAGGAAATCGAGCAGTCCGCTGCCCGAGTTAATCCATGCATCTTTTACCATTTTGAGCGCCTTGATCATGTACAGGCGTTCCTGCTCGGTATTGACCGTTTTACGGCCTTTCAGACTATTGATCGTATGATCCGAACCAATCCCTACGTATAAATCGCCATACATGGCAGCCTCATCAAAAAATGCGACATGTCCGCTGTGCAATAAATCAAAACAGCCACTCACAAAAACCTTTTTCATTCTTGAATACAATTGAATCTACAAATGACAAAGATAAATGATTTTGCGGTTAATGACAAAAAAATTACCTTTGTGGCGCTAATAGGACGATAAAAATGATTCGGATAAACAGCAGTAAAAACATCCCGGAAAGCAGCAGTATGGTACTGTTGGCTACGGCGACGTCGGATTTTGGCGGTTGCGGGTTTTCAGACGAAGAGATTCTTTATGTAAAGGCGCAGATGGAGGCCAAATCGGAAAACATTGCCATCAACCGAAATGGTCGCTGGATTTTTGTTCAACCGGTTGACATGACA
>Ga0082212_10012799_pt1 | contig 10545 bp, 5 predicted proteins | sample TergutNt197P3_FD_71548 | JGI IMG/M metagenome (GOLD analysis project Ga0082212, IMG submission 71548) | Neocapritermes taracua P3 segment gut microbial communities from Petit-Saut dam, French Guiana - Nt197 P3 | ecosystem: Host-associated > Arthropoda: Insects > Digestive system > Gut ...
CCTGACTTTGACAGTTGCGGTCGCAAAAAACAGCGACAAGTATATTGGAATCACCATTTGCGATGATATCAGTCTTACAAAAAGTTGTTGCTAATTAGCTTCTTTTTTCGTAGCGCCCAATATTTTTCTGATATCACCCAACTGTAGGTATTTTCGAGACAGGTCAATTCCCAAGGCGTTTTTCAGCGCGGTTATGATTTCGTCGGAGTAATCCTGAACATACCAGTTTTCCTCAAGGCGAGTGCAAGAAGCCTTTGAAAGGCTTTCGGCTATGGATGCTATGCTGAACTTGCCGCCGAGCCGTCTCTGAAGAATCCGCGCTATGACCAACGCAACAAAGCAAATCAGGAAGTGAGCATTGATACGCTCCTGCCGTGACAGGTATACAGGGCGGGTCTCGAAGTCATGCTTCGTGATCCTGAATGATTCTTCAATACGCCACAAGCCGCGATACAAATCAATAATATCGTCGTCCGATTTTTTAAGTTCGCTTGAAACTATTACATAGTAGCCGTCATACATCTCCTCTTCAGCCAGCTTCGATTCGTCGAAGACTGGCATCTGTCCCGCTTTGGTAAGTATTTCACCTGTCTTTTTGTCGAACGTCAGATTCTTCAGGTATTTTGCCGCGCCATAAGACGTGGCACGGTTGTATTTAGCCGGATTACGCTCCATGTCACGAGCCTTTTGAACGGCTTGCGATCTGTCCGCCTTGGCTCTCATATCATAGTCTCTGCTGTAGAAAGCAACCTGCTTTTCATCAATACTTATTTTCTTTTCTTTACCGTGAATGTCTCTGACGGTGATTTCACGAGGGTATAAACGAGATTTTTTCTTGTAGTCCTTGCCTATCCACTTGTAACCATCTTCATTTAGTACGTATTGCTTTAGTTCCTTATTGCCGCCGCGCACCGTCTGTGAAAACACATATCCATATTCGCCCAAAACGCAACTGGCAATATTCGTGGATGTGTTCATCCCCTTGTCGGCTACTATAATTGCCCGGCCTATTCCGTAAGCTTCTTCCGTTTCGGCAAGCATCGGCAGCAGAGTCTCGCAATCGTTCGTATTGCCGGGAAACAGTCCGTAGGACAACGGAATGCCGTCGGCATCCATGAAAAGCCCCATCTGCACTATCGGATCAGGCCTGTGCTCTTTAGATACGCCTTTCTTGCGCAGATCGTCTTGCTCATCAATCTCAAAGTAATAGTTCGTTACGTCGTAATAAACCGTCTCTGTGCGGCGACCGTATCTTTTCGTAATCTCATTATGCAGGTGCCGCTGTAAGTCGCGCCCCAATGTATTGGCAAACGTCAGACAGCGGTAGATGTCTTCAAGTGAAAAATCAAATTTATCGAAATAATCGCCGCGCCTGTCAAATGTGCGCTTTTTCGACGCCGGCTCAAGTATGCGGGAATAGACCAAAAGCTTCATAATAGCGTTCACGCTGTAGCCGGCTTTTTTCAGCGCCCTGGCCCTGTTGGTAAAAAATACGTCCAGGCCAAGTTCGTGGTAAATTGCGGACAATGCCGCATAACCGAGATTCTTGCGGTTGCACGCCCCTGATTCTAATTGTTCGTCTTTTTTCAGTGTTATGGTCACTGGCGGCGAGGCGTTAGCTTCTTTCCTGGTCATGTCTGCCGCCACTTGTTTGAAATGCGCTACCGGGTCGGAATATTGTTTCTCAAGTACGTCAAGGTATCCAAGCGCCTTGACGCACTTGTGCGTGACTTTCTTTGTTGCCGGATTCCGATACCCACGCACTATGGAAAGATACTTCCTGCCTTTGTAGCTACTGACCTGTAAATTCATGGCTACACCTCTTTTCAGAAGTATCATACCAATGTTAGCAACCCATAGCAACTATATTATTCTATTGTCTTGACAAAACTTTTCCTTTACTCTCAATGGGTTATCGCTATTTTTTTATTGGGGAACTGTCAAAGTAGGGTGGCTTTTATCTGGATTTTCTTCCTTTTCGTCGTGATTGTGAATGAAAATAAATTTGATATGTGATATGCTTGCGTAGTTTAGATGCGCTGATTTAGTTCCGCACTATATTTATGAGAGGAGAAAGATCATGTTCAAAAAATGTTTGCTTATGATGCTCGCGTTGAGCGTCATTTTTTGCCTGACTTCATGCGGAAAGAAGGCGGCCGACGATTATGATGATTATGACTGGGATGGGACGGGCGCAAACCAGGTTATTCCAGGTGAAATGGTGTTCATACCAGCCGGCGAGTTCATCATGGGTTCAAACAACAAATCGAATGAAGACGCCAACGCGTATCCGGAACACAAGGTAAAACTTCCGGCTTTCTGGATTGACAAGTACGAAGTCACTAATGAAGAATTCATGCAGTTTTCCATAGATACCGGATATCAGGGAGAAGGCGCTGCAAAGGGCAGTGATTGGCGAATTTTTGCCACTATGGAAAAATTAAATGTTCCAGTTGTTTATATTACCTGGAATGATGCCAATGAATACTGCAAATCGAAAGGGAAACGTCTTCCCACGGAACCGGAATGGGAATATGCGGCCCGCGGTCCGAATGGAAATGTTTATCCATGGGGAAATGATTGGGAAAACGGGCGTTCCAACACCAATGAAGCCGGGAGTGCAGCCGTGGATATCGGACTATTTGATGATGTCAGCTATTTCGGCGTTCACGACATGCTTGGCAACGTTCAGGAATGGACTGATTCCTGGTACACATCCTACCCGGGCGGGGTAGCGGGTTCCCAATACGGCAAAACACTTAAAGTAGTTCGCGGACTTTCGCCGACGTATCGCGGCAAAATGGGAAATCTTTGGCTCCGTTTCGCGCAGCCTCCGACGTCTCTGTTTAACTTCGGCTGCCGTTGCGCCAAAGACGCTACGGAAGAAGATATAGCAAGGAATTAGTGATTAGTGATCACAGTAATTGTAGAGACAAGGCATGCCTTGCCTCTACAATTAGGCAGCCTCCGAAAACCCCAAAATCAAGGCTTGCGACCGAGACAAAAGCGGAGTTTACAGCAGGGGCGGGTTTAAAACCCGCCCCTGCATTTGCATTTTATCGAGAAAGCGTAACGCAGAGTTTGGGGTTTCCGGAGGTTGCCATTGGTTTATCCGGTTCAACTCTCACCCATTAGTTCGTTGACATGGAGGACGAAATTGGCGGCGACGCCGGCAACGCCCGGATAACGAGGAGTTTTATAAAATGGCCGATTTAGTTCAGGATGCCTTGAAACAAAAGTCCGTATCTGATCCAGCGTTTTTCCGGTGCTTGCGAGCGTGGTCTTAAATTCCGATTTCGCCTTTGATTTGGCCTCGCCCAGCGCCATCTGTACGCGGCTGTGAGCGTTAACCTCTCCCTCGCCTGAAGTTTCGATTGGAAGATAAATAATGTCTTTATACCTGCCGACAACCGCCGATTGTATGCCGTCGGACTGCGAAGATGGCAGGCAGCCGAAAGGTTTCAGCCCCAGCACCATGTGGGTAAGTTTCCGCGAGTGGTAATAAATATTCTTGCCAACTTCGAGATAACCTTCACCGCCGCGCGCAAGCGGCTTGTAAAACGGCCGCGCAAGTTCAGCGAGTTCTTCCTGCGGAACCAGCATGTGCGCGATTCCTCCCATTTCGCCGACGATCCTGTGATAGAGCCGGGCGTAAAACCATTCGCCGAACGACAGCATCAGGCGTTTTTTCTGGAAAGTAAACTCGTTACGGAGCTTCTGTCCAAAAGCCCGCCGACCTGGCTCCTCGCAGTTCGCGTTCATGCCACGTTTGGGATATAGCTGCATTCGGGCGTGCGCCATCAGGTAGGCCAGCCATGTGCCGATAGCCTCCGGCTGCACCTCGGCGCCCTCTTTTTCCAAAAAATCAAACATCCTGTAATTACCGCCGCCTTCCGTGGTCTGCGCCCAGAATTCTCCGACGACCTTGACAACAGGCTTTAGCCTGGTTCGGTCAATGGCAATGCCGTCCATGCGTTTGCGGCAGCGAGAAAGCGCGTCCCTGAATTCTTTTCCTTTAAGGTGCGTGTGCATCTTGTAAAAAATGCTGCCGATCAGACGCAGTTTGTCGCACCGGCGAATGATGGGCCTGAAAATACCCGGCGCTGCGTTTACCAGTTCCGGGGCTTTATATTCCCTAAGATGATCGCAGAGATCTTCCATGCACTCTTCCATGACCCGGTTTGTTTCGCCGGGATTGATCTCATAGGCGCGGATGCTGTGAGTCAAATCGTTCATAACATCGCCGAGGAACAGAACCTTTAGCATGCCGAGGCCGAAGTCTATCGTATATTTCAGTCCCGGCGCGGAGACTCTCTGTTTAATACCGTCGTCCTGCTGAAAGCGCAGAACACGGAAACCGTCAAATCCCGCATTTTGCAGCGCCATCCTGTATTCGGCGGCATAGGTGCTGAAGCGGCATGGGCCGCATGACCCGGCTGTGAAATAAAGGTAATTGTCAACGATTTCCCGCCGCGTCATCCCAGATGTTTCAAGTTCGCGCAGATACTGAATAAGCGCGCCCGATGTGAAATAAGCGGGACTGCACTGGCCGTTATTGCCAAATTCCTTTCCAAGCAGAAACGCTTCCTGATCGGGAACCGGAAGAAGTTCACAGCGGTAACCGCTTCCCTGAAAGACCGCCTGGATGAATCTCTCGTGCTTGCGCGTAAGACCGCCGACTAAAATAGTGACCTTGTCACGCTCCCCGGCGGTGAACGGCCGTTCGGCCGGTCGGATGTAATGTTTGATTTTCTTTTCTTCCGGCAATACGGCCACGGATGTCAAGCCTTTCAGGAATATTTTATCCCAATGAAGAAACCGGATATCCGGTTTCTTCATTGGGATAGAAATTGAAAACTAATTATTTTATAGGATAAGTATAAATGCCGCAAGGTTTTATACCTTTGGAGGACCATGCCCATTATTTTAATTTTGAGTATTGCGGCGGCTTGCCGTGAACCATCAATGGGTTAACACCTCTTGATATTATCGGGATGCCAATGCCGGGAGCGCGGACATCCTGTCCACATTTTTTACGATTAATCGCGCAACAGAGCGCTTCAATTGAAGCGGTCCGTTGCCCCGTGCGATAATTATTTAACAATGCGGACAAGATGTCCGCGCTCCCGGAGCGGAACTCTTTATGTTACAGGCAAGCCGCCGATAGGCGACTTCTATGTCATTCACATGCGCAGACCCTGTTCCTGCCCGTTTCCTTCGCGGTGTAAAGCGCGCTGTCCGCTCCGGAAACAAAGGTTTCAAGCACGCTGTCACCTGTCGGAATCAACGTGTTTACGCCGATGCTGATTGTCACCTTTGTGTTGCCGCCGTCGGGAATAGGAATTATCTCGCTCTCGACGTTTGCGCGTATCTGCTCCGCGACCAGCATGGCGCCGTCTTTTTCCGAATTAGGCAGAAGTACGACAAATTCCTCGCCGCCCCAACGCGCCGCGAAATCGCCAGAACGCTTTAATGTCCTGGCAAAGACCGACGCGACCGTCTGCAGCACGAGGTCGCCCTGCTGATGCCCGTAGGTGTCATTGTAGTTTTTGAACTTATCCACATCCATCATCAAAAAACTTATCGGCGTCTTTTCTCTTATCGCCCGGTTCCACTCCATGTTCAGCCGGTTGTCAAAGCTGCGCCTGTTTGGGATATTTGTCAGTTGATCGATCATGCTCAGACGTTCGATCGTGCGCAGTTGATTGACGATTTGTATCTGGTTCCCGACCCGGAGTTTTACGATGGCGGCGCGAAACGGTTTGCTTATGTAGTCCGCTGCCTTTAAAACCAGACCCTTTTCCTCGTCCTCGCTGCTGTCCAGACCCGTGATGAAAATAACGGGGATCGCCCGCGTTTCTTCCGTGTTTTTGAGCGTTGTGAGCACTTCAAATCCGTCCATTTCCGGCATTATAATATCGAGTAAAACGAGATCGGGCAGAAGTTTCCCGGCTTTGCCGATGGCGTCCTGCCCGTCCTTAGCCGTGTAAATCGTATATTCCGGACTCAATATATGGGTCAAAACAATTAAATTTGCTTTTTCATCATCAACAATAAGAATGCTGTTCTTTTGTGTTTCGTCCATTACTTTAATCCAATCTTTTCTTTTAATTCGGCGAGAGTGGAAACCGCCGGTTCAAAATCAAAATCCTCTATCTGCCGTATCAGTTCATCACTGCCGGGAATCGCGCGAATATCGTCCACAAGATTCATACATTCCGGATTGCCGTCTTTTAACATCGGTTCCAATGCGCTGAACAGTTCCCGCGCTTTTTCTTCGTCAAACGGCCCGGCTGCGGCTTCGGTCTGCGGGGCGGGAGCAGCTTTCACAAAATGCGCCAATTCCTTCACAACCGCGTCCAGTTCCCGGGCGAGAGAGTTTAAATGTTCTTCAGTTGTACGATTATTGCCGTCCTTTAACAGAGTTTCGACTTCAAGGGCGGCCTTTTGCAGACCCGTTTTGCCAAGCTGTCCCGCGTTGCTTTTAAGCGTATGCGCCAATCGGTGCGCAAGCTTTATATCGCCCGATCCTATAGCGTCGGTAATCTCTTTGGCTTTCTCCCGATTTTCTTTGAAGAAAATGGTTTTCAGCTTCGACATCAGATCATCTTCTTCCAACGGACGGATGTTCTCATTTTCCGGGACGCCGATGGCGGCTTCCCCTATGCCTTTCGGGGCGTCGGGAGTGGAGGCATTCGGAACGTCGGCGGGCTTCAGGTATTTGAGCAGGCAGCCCCACAATTCCTGCGTGGAGAAAGGCTTGCCCACATAATCTTCCATGCCCATTGATTTATATATAGCCCTGTCGTCGGACATGATGTTTGCCGTCATAGCCACAACGGGCGTTCCCGTGCCCAACTCCATAATTTTGGGAGCGGCCTCAAGTCCGTCCATTACAGGCATGTGCATATCCATGAAAATCAGATCGAATGGCGGCTCGCCCTTTTCAATGCGGCTTTTAACCATATCCACGCCTATCTTGCCGTTTTCCGCTATAACGGTATTGATCCCCACCTTCGCCAGGTGTTCGCGTATGACTATCTGGTTCATGCTGTTATCCTCGCAAACCAGGATAGTCTCTCCGCTGAAAACGGGCTTTTCAATCGTTTTTCCGCCATATACCGGATCGGGCGCGTTATCAGGCAAGTCTATTGTTTTGAATACCAAATCAAAACTGAATTTGCTGCCGATGCCCGGAGCGCTTTCAACGTTAAGTTTGCCGCCCATCAGTTCAACGATATTCTTCGTTATCGTGAGACCCAGCCCTGTGCCGCCGTATTTGCGCGTCGTGCTTGAGTCAGCCTGTGTAAACGGCTCGAATATCTTGTTGATTTGATCGGGCGTCATGCCGATGCCGCTGTCCCGTATCGAAAAATGTATGGTGTTGCTGATTTCCGTTGAAAGCTTGACGGTCGCCGAAAGTTTAATGGCGCCGACATTTGTAAACTTCACGGCGTTTCCAAGTATGTTGATCAACACCTGTCCAAGTCTTGTCGGGTCGCCGAGCAGTGTTTTGCAAATCGAAGGTTCGGCATAAAAATGCAAAAGTATGCCCTTTTCGCTTGCTTTCGGGGTAATTATCGTCTGGCAGCGCGCCAACACCTCGTTTAACCTGAAGGGAATTATCTCAAGCTCCATCTTGCCGGATTCTATTTTTGAAATATCCAGGATGTCATTTATTATCTGCAGGAGCCAACTCGAGTTTTCCTTTATCTTGCTCAGATATCCCCTGGTTTTCGTCGGGATTTCGTCGTCCAGAGCCAGTTCGGAAAATCCTATGACGCTGTTCATAGGCGTCCGTATCTCATGGCTCATGTTGGCCAGGAAAGCGGATTTTGCGCGGCTGGCGGCTTCAGCCTCAAAAACGGCGGATTGAAGATCCCTCTGGAGCCTTACCGTCTCGGTCACATCGTCGGTGCTGCCCACGACGCCGGACGTATTGCCGCAGCCGTCGTAAATCAGCGTCGTGCGCGAGTGAAATACGTCGCCGTCGATTTCGCTCATCCAATCCTGTGCAGCGCCGTCGCGGAAGGTTTTTTCCACATTGTCGATAATGTCAAGGTGCCTGTTTTTAAACCGCGCGATCTCAAGCTTTTTACCTTCTATGAACGACGGCTCAAACCCTATCTTCTTTAGATATTGCCCGTTGAAAGTGGTGACGATGCCATTGTTGTCGATGCTCCAGATAATGCCCTTGTAGTTGCTGATAACGGCTTCAAGCTTTGTCAGGGCTTCTTTCAGTTCGGATGTGCGCTCGTTTACCAGGATTTCGAGCCGTTTTCCGGCGCTGCGGTTTCTCTGGAACATAACAAACAGGAAGATGAGCACGAAAGATAGAACTGTCGCGCTAATCAGCCATGAAGTCCGTTCCCGCGTTAATTTCACACGGTAGTCGTAGGTTTTTCGCAGCCATTGTTCCGATATCCACTTCAGGTCGATTAGTTGAAGCGACTTATCGATAATTGAACGAAGTAAGGCCTCGTCCCTGTTGAATCCGAATTTGGATTCGTAGGAACGGTTGAATATCAGGTTGGCTTTATAGCCCGGAAGCTCTCGGTAATTCGTCATGATGAGCAGATCGTGATAGCTCGCCATCACCATCTCCACTTCGCCGCGTTCCAAAGCGTCAAAGGCGAGTTCAGTGCTGTCGTATTCAATCGTGTTCGAATGGTTCGGGAACCAGCTTATAAACAGCTCGGCATACGCGGACTCCTTGACCAGTCCAACGTTCACAAACAACACCTCGTTGACGTTGATGCTGCGGTAATCAGATTTGGATAAAAGCGCGTAATAATCCGTCGTAAGAGCGTTTTCAGGCCATATAAACAGACCTTCACGCTCATTTGTGCGTATAAGATCGGTAATCATCGACGCTTTGCCTGTTTCAAGCATTTTTAACAAAACCGGCCATTCAGCATGATGGTCGTTTGCGATTTCAAATGTCAGGCCGGTCAGTTTTTCAACTTCCCTAAGCACGTCGTGCGATACGCCCTGCCACTGTTTTTCGTGGGTGTTATAAAAGCTGATCGGATAGTTGTCATATTCGGACGCAAAACGTACAACAGGATTTTTACGTATATATTCACGCTCTTCCTCGCTGAGCAATATGACCATCTTATGCTTCACATATTCAAGATGCCCCTCGTTGTAAAGTTCTGTAAGATAGCGGATGCCGTCGTTTTGCAGCACCTTTTGCACAACAGAAATTATTGGCGCAAGTTCCGGGTTTTGCGTCGTCAGCGAAACCGGGCCGTAAACCAGAGGAAAAAAATCGGACGCGACTACGTCGCCATAAACGTCAAAGGCGGCCTCGGCGCTGCCCTCGTCGAAAAAGGCGTCGACTTTGCCGCTTTTAAGCATTTTGTAAGCGGTATCGTAATCGTCGATAAGTACGGATTCAAAGTCGTGTATTTCCTGCCTTGACACGTTGTCGAAAGTAGTGGTGCCGTCCAGGAACGCGTACCGCAGCTTTCGCGACTCCGCGATTTCCGGCAAAGGCTGGCTGCCTATAATGCGCATGTATTTTGTCGAGCGTTCGGCGATGGCATCGGTCATAAAATATATCTTCCGCCGCTCGTTGGTAGCCGTCAGCTCGCCCGAAAAATCAATAGTGTGTTTTTCAAGCCCTTCGAGCAATTCGCCCCACTCAAAAATCGCTGGCTCGAACGCGACCCCGAATAACTGGCTCAGCCATTGGCAAAAAAGAGCCGAGTATCCCCTGATTTTACCTTCTTCGTCTTCAAACGCCTCGGTGCTCAAATTCATTCCATAAACAAAAGGCCCTTTTTCCTGGAGTTTTTCGATGGCTTTGATTTCTTCGTCCGTTACGCCGGGAACATCTTTAAACGAAGTAAACTGCACGCGTTTAACCGGCTGCTGCCGGGAAGCGTCTTTACAGCTTAAAAATATTGCTGAAAAAAGTAAAACAGCGAGGGTGGCGCATATCGTTCGGTTGATCGTTTTCATTAACAGTCTCCGTTGTTTCCTCTTTGCCAAGAAATATCCGGGGCAGCCCGTATTTGAATATAATAAAACAAATGTTCTGTTTTTTCTTTATATAATAAAAAAAACCTATTGATCGGAAAACCGGCCGGTCATGTAAAAATCCGGATTAACAGTCAAGATTCCCGGCGAAATACAACGGGATGAATCTGATTCGCTGTTCGGGTCTTTCGCCATACATTCCGGAATAAAGCACAATGCCGTGTCCGCTTTCGGGATGCGCGGCAAGAAAGTTGTGCATGCTTCGCAATGATCCGCCTTTCCCCGATTTTACTTCCAGCGGATGAACCTTCCCGCCCGCCGTTATAAGATAATCCACCTCGGCCTCACTGCCTTTGGCGTCGCGCGCCCAATAAAAGACCGCGCCGCCACGCCCGCTTGCGGCCAGTTCCTGTGCCGCAAACTGTTCCGCGAGCTTTCCCCGGTAGATATTAAGAAGATCGGATTGCATGATGCCTTCACCGGCGGGAACCGCGCAAATTCGCTGCATCAGGCCGATATCAATAAATGAAGCTTTAAACTTGCGCCCCTCATGCGCGGCGC
>Ga0082212_10012800_pt1 | contig 10543 bp, 7 predicted proteins | sample TergutNt197P3_FD_71548 | JGI IMG/M metagenome (GOLD analysis project Ga0082212, IMG submission 71548) | Neocapritermes taracua P3 segment gut microbial communities from Petit-Saut dam, French Guiana - Nt197 P3 | ecosystem: Host-associated > Arthropoda: Insects > Digestive system > Gut ...
TGGATTGCTTCGTCGCTGCGCTCCTCGCAATGACGGGGTGGGGCGTCGGCGCATCCGGCTGGATGGCTGGATTGCTTCGTCGCTGCGCTCCTCGCAATGACGGGGGGGGGTTAGATAATGCCTGAATAAAACCCCGGCGCGAAGCGCCGGTGAAGGAGGGGTCAAGGGGCGCACTGCGCCCCTTGCAGGGGGTCCGGGGGACGGAGTCCCCCGGAAAGTCCCTCGTCACCCTTTCACAAGGCCAAGCTTCTCCGCGACAACACCGCGCAGCGCGTTCAGCCGCGCCTCGGCCCGCAGCGCGTCTTTTTCCTTGATGCTGTAATATACCTTGATTTTCGGCTCGGTGCCGGAAGGCCGCACGGCGGCCCATGAACCGTCCCGCAAGACATATTTCAGCACGTCGCTGGTTGGCAGCGTGCCGAACCCAGGCTCGGCGGGAACCGGCTGGCTGTAATCGATCACCGTTTCCGTTTCCGGGAAAGGCGACCCGCTTGCGCGCAGGGCAACCATCATCGCGCGGATTTTTTCCAGCCCTTCTTTGCCCGCTAGGGTGAAACTGTCCTGGGTATCGAGATAATGGCCGTAGGCCGCGTAAATCGCGTCCAGCCGGCCGGGCAGGGTATGACCGTCCCGTTTCGCGTGCGCCGCCATCTCGCTGATGAGCAGCGCCGAAACAACGGCGTCCTTGTCGCGCGCGTGCGTGCCGGCCAGGTATCCGTAGGATTCCTCGTATCCCATCACGAACGAAAAGGCGCGGGCCTCGTCACCGTCCCGCGTAGCGGCCTCAAACGCGTTGATCTTTTCGCCGATGAACTTGAAGCCGGTCAGCGTGTTGAACACCGCCAGCCCGTAAATCTGTTTGGAGAAGAACAGAGCGGCGTAGCCCAGGCAAAAGAGCATGCCGCAGGCGGGCCCCGCGCGCCTGCCCTCGGCCAGGTACATCAGCGTGAAGACCGAATACACCGACAGCAGCATCTCGTGCCAGGGCTGGCGGGTCAGCACCCCGCAGGCGATGAGCAGGGGGATGGAGGCAAGGATGAAGATGAAGCGGGTCGGGGTGAGGCCAAGGATGGGTTTGTGGGTCAAAACACTTCCCTCATTCTCCTGACATAGTACGCCACGTTCTCCCACTTCGCGTCCGGGGCGATCCTGTGGTCCGGGCAGGGGATGTACCCCCCCAGGGCCACCAATGGCTTCAGCCGCTCGATTTCAGCGTCCACGGCATCGAAGTCCCGGCTGAACACGTTCTTGTTCATGCCGCCCACGCCGCGCAGCGCTTTGCCGTATTGCTCCCGCCAAGGCGCGATGCTCGCCCCCCAGGTGCCCACCTCCATGGGGAACATCACGTTCACGCCGTTCTCCAGCCAGATGGGCAGCAGGGCGTCGATGCAGCCGTCGCAGTCCAGGCTCACCAAATCCGTGCCGTGCTGACGCAGCAAGTCCGTCATGCGTCTGTAGTGCAGCCCCACCCACTCCCTGAACACGGAGGGGATCACCAGCGGGCCGGTCTTGAAGCAGATGTCCTCCCACATATGGGCGAAGTCGAACAGCCCCGGCGGGCACAGGGCCAGGGTCTCCTCCAGGCAGCGATAGCACAGCGCGCCGATCGTATCGAGAATTTCTTTATATAATTCCTCGTCGTCGGCGTAGATGTAACTCGTGCCCGTCACGCCCGCCCAGTCACGGAAGTGGCCGTACAGGCTGCCGATGTATAGGCCCACGGGGCGGTCGTCCCGGTCGCCCTTCGCCAGGCGCTTGGCCTCGCGCTTGATCGCGTCCGCGGGCAGCCTGTCCGGGTGGAATTGCAGCCGCGGCAGGTAGTGCTTCTCCCAGCCCCCGCGGTCCTCCAGCAAATGCGAAATCTCCTGCCGGATGGACGTTACGCCGTCCTTTTCCAGCTCCACCACGCCGTTGCCGTTGCGCACATGCCGCGTGCCATCAGGAAATTTCTTGATCACCTCGCGGGGGAACCCGGGGCGCAGGTGCGTACCGGTGCCCATGCAGGCCCCCCACTCAAAGTCGAAGCCCAGACGCCGCGCGGTGTCGCCATCGCTGCGGGCCTCCTTCCGGGTGATATGGCCCTCGGCGGCCCACTTCTCGCGGGTCTCCTGCCAAAAGCCGAAGTGCACCACGGGCAGGTGGTCATAGGGCTCGTAGCGCAGGGCGGCCAGAGCGCGTTCGCGGTTGGTCATGATTCAAATTCCACCTTAATCGTCTTAATCTCGAACGGCCTGAACGTCAGGCAAGCGCTATCGAGCAGAACGTCGTTCTCCTCTATCAAATCGCACTCAAACATGCGCTTGACCTTGCCGCCAAAGCTGAGCGTGGCCGTCGTCCTGCGGTTCCAGCACTCGTACAGACGAATTATGATCGCGTTGCTGTCCTCGGCCTTCTTGACGGTCTCGATGATGATGTTGTCCCGGTCGGCGCAGACCAGCGAGTAGCTCCTCGGCAGCGCCATGTCTTCGCTTTCGGACTCGCCCGTGCCGAGCATCGCGCGCAGCGGCACGTTGAGGTCGTAGCCCTGGCGCACCACGTCGCTTTCACAGGCGCGGCCCGCATGGGGGTAGATGGCGTAGGTGAACCGGTGCACCTCGATGTCCTGCTCGCCGTGATGCCCATTCGGCGCGCGCAGGAGGGTGGGCATCAGGTGGCCCGCTTTGGCCGTCCAGCCGTATTTGCAGTCGTTGAGCACGCTCAGGCCGAAGCCGTTGTCGCTGAGGTCCGCCCATTTGTGCCCGCAGACCTCGAATTGGGCGAAGTCCCAGCTGCTGTTCTCGTGCGTGACGCGCTCCAGACTGCCGAACTGGATGTCGAAGGTCGCCCGCTCGGCGTTGACGTCCACGGGGTAGTCGCACTTCAGGCAAATCTCTTTGTCCTTCCAGTCGACTTCATAATCGACATCGATGCGCGTTCCGGCGGGATAGAAAATAAAGTCCTGGCGGATCGTCGAATGCTGGAATTTGCGAATCACGCGCAGCACGATGCGCACCGGCCCGGCCTCGACGACCTCGGCGCTCTGGACGTCATCGATGTACTGGAACTTCTCCCGGAAATACATCTTGATATCCCATGCCTCGTGATTGAAGGGCTTGTCCTCGAAGGCGATGAGGCGGTTGCCCAGTTGCCCGGCGGGGATGAGCTCGCTGCCCCCGGCCTTTTCGATGAGGCTTGTGATGTTATAGTTCTCATCAAAGGTCAGCTTCATGGCGTCGTTCTCGAAGACTTTGCCGCCGTCTCGCAAATAACCCACGCGAAGGTCAGCGCTTTCATAACGGAACGTTTTCCAGCCCTTGGCGGGTACGCCCTTGGCCAGGAACACCAGCTTGCCGTCGGGGGTCGTCTGGCTGGGCAGTTCAGTCCCGTCACTGTCGTAGACAACCGCAGAGGCTGCAATATCAGTTATGACCACGCTGTCGCGGGCAAAGCCCAGAGTGTTGAACACCACGATGCCGTTGCCTGCGATCTGCGCGCACAATGCCTTTTCGGAATTGGCGGCGAGGTATTCGCCCACTCGCAGCACCTGCTCGTACTGCTCGTCGCTGTCCTTGTAGACGGCCTCGATGGACGAGCCCGGGATGATGTCGTGGAACTGGTTGAGCAAAATGAGCTTCCAACTCTCGAGGATTTCTTCCGCCGGGTAGCCCGCGCCGCAGAGCTTCATCGCCAGGGCCGCCAGGGTCTCCACATCGTGGTAGAGCAGCTCGCTCTTGCGGTTGTATTTCTTGTTGCGGGCCTGGCTGGTCAGCGTGCCCCGGTGGAACTGCAGATAGAGCTCGCCCGCCCAGGTGGGCAGTTTCGGGTCGCCCATCACCTGCGACTCCAGGTCCTTGAAGAAGGCCAGGGAGGACTGCTGCTTCACCATGGGGCAGCCCTCGATGCCCTTGGACATGCGGTGCCCGTGCTCGAGCATCTCCACCGTTGGCCCGCCGCCGCCGTCGCCGTAGCCGAAGGAGATCAGGTATTCCTGGTTCAGGTCTTTATTCGAGTAGCGCTTCCACCCGCCGATGACCTGGTCGGGCTCTAGATAGCTGTTGTACGTGGTGAAATGCCCGGTGCTGTTTGCATCGCAGCCCGTGGCGAAGTGCGAGAGCACCTTTGTGCCGTCGATGCCCTGCCACATAAATGTATCATAGGGCAATTTGTCATATTCGTTCCAGGAGATCTTCGTGGTCATGAAGTAGCCCAGCCCGGACTTCTTGATGATCTGCGGCAGCGCGCCGGAGTAGCCGAACACGTCCGGCAGCCACATAATTTTGTTGTCCACGCCGAACTCGTCCTTGAAGTAGCGCTTGCCCACCAGGAACTGCCGCACCAGGGATTCCCCCGAGGTGACGTTGGTGTCGGCCTCCACCCACATGGAGCCCTCGGCCTCCCAGCGGCCCTCTTTGACCCTCTGCTTAATCCCTTCATAGACCTGGGGATAGTCCTTCTTGCAGTAGTCATACAACTGCGCCTGCGGGCTCATGAATACGTATTCCGGGTACTGCTCCATGAGCTTGAGCACCGTCCCAAAGGAACGCCCCACCTTGTCGCGGGTCTGGCGCAGCCGCCACAGCCACGCCACGTCGATATGCGTATGCCCCACGCAGGAGGCGGTGATATCGCACTTGTCCGCGCCGCTGAAAATCTCCTTCTTCAGGTACTCGCAGGCGGCCAAGGCGCTGGTGTTGAAAGCCTCGAGATTCTTAGGGTCGCTGATGTCCAGCATGTTGCAAGCGGTGTTCAGCTTTTTCAGCAAGCGCACACGGGGCAGGTCGTCGGCCCCGTAGAGGTTCGCGGCCTGCAGGGGGGTCGCAAGGTCGTAGTAAAGGCGGTGCGCCAGCTTGTTGACGGCCCGCAGCGCGGCGCGCATACGCACCTGGCCGCGCCAGGCGTGCACGTCGGTGTAGGCGTTGATGGCGATCTCGATCACCTCGCCGCCCACGGCGCAATCCAGCAGCAGGGCGTCATTGTGGTTCTTGTCCATGCCCTGCACCAGCTTGCCATCGGCGAACAGGATGCACTGGGGGTCGTGGTCACGCCAGCCGCCGTCGGCCGGGCGCAGCTCGTACACCACGGGCCAGCCCGCGAATTCCGCCGGCACGGTGACGGTCTGCCGGAACCACGCGTAGCACTCCGGGTAGCCCCAGAATTCGTTCGCGCTGTCGAAGGGCCTCCACTCGCCCTCGTTCAGCTGCTCGATGGAATACTGGCCGTCGCGGAATTCGAAGTCGCCGGTGCCGACGGTGTGGGGATAGAGATAATCCCGCATCACATGCTCGGCGATGGTATCGATCCGCTTGGAGAGTGCGTAGCGCTCGGAGTTCTTGTCCACGAAGGGGATGTCGAAATTGCCCATGGGAGACCTTCTTTCTAGTGATGAATTCTTATAGTGCTCCGCACAACCACCCCGCCTCTGCGGAGGCACCCCTCCACGGAGGGGAATTGGGGGTTTAGGCAAAAGCAGTACTTACGGTTTTCGGTTTTGTGCTTGCACTACCCGATTATGGTTAGGCCCCCATTCCCCTCCGTGGAGGGGTGCCTCCGCAGAGGCGGGGTGGTCGTGCGGAGCACCCTACAGGCTATGCCTGAACAGCCATTTGGCCCACGGCCAGAACGTGAAGAACGGGCCGGTCATCTTGTGCCCGAAGGCATTGTTGCGCGTGTAGTTTAGTTCCGCGCCGCGCGCCTGCAGGGCCTCATAGACACGCGCATAGCAGCTGTCCTCCTCATGGCTGTGCGCCAGCCAGAGGGGTGTTAACGCCAAGGCGTCCATGTCCTCGGGGGATGTCCAGCCCACGGCGGGAATCGCGGCGGCATAGCGCCCGGGGTGGCGCTTGCACTCGGAAAACACGCCTTGGCCCCCCATGGAGATGCCGATGATGTAGATGCGGCTGTGGTCCACGCGGTCAAGCGCATCGATTGCCCCGCCCAGGGCATCACTGAACGCATCGGTGTCGAATGCCTGGTCCGGGGCCAGCTGCGGGACAAGCATGTGCAGCCTTTTGCGGCAGAACAGCGCCAGGTGCAGCCGGACGAGAAACGCGTGCCCCAGCGGGAGACGGCCGTCATAGCCGTTGCGCCCCGCGCCGTGCAAAAAGATCAGCAGCGGAAAGGGCCCGCGTCCCCGCGGACTTTTCAGGCGGTAACGCAGCAGGCCCGCGCTATCCGGGCCGCCGGTGGTGCAGTGCTGCCAGCGCATAGGTTGGCCCTCCAATATTGATTTTTGTTCAGGAGTGGGTGGCCTGCTGGCCACCCCTACAGGTGGTGCGTGAACAGCCATTTGGCCCAGGGCTGCGTCAGCCAGAACACCGACCCGGCCAAAACATGCCCAAAGCCTTTGACGAACGTATACTTCACATCCGCCTCCCGCTCTCGCAAAGCTTCGAAAAGTGGCTCATTCACGTTTTTCTCAACCCGGGAATACCCCAACCACAGGGGCGTTTGCACCAGGGTGTCAAATGCCTGTTGATCCAGAGGGCCTTTGTGCTCGTCGTTTTCGTCGGGATTCTCCAGGTTTCGCAGCGCGGCCACGCTGGTTGCGCAGGCGGCGTAGCGCCCCGGGTGGCGGCGGCACTCGATGACCGCGCCGCAGCCGCCCATGGACAACCCGGTGAGATAAATTCGCGATCGGTCCACCCGGCGGAGGCTGGCTATCACTGCGCCCAAATCCTCACTGAGCTCGGCGGCATAGGGGTCGCTCAGGCCCAATTGCGGCACCAGCACATGGCACTTTTGACGCGCTTTTTTCAGGCCCGGCCAAGTCAATGTGAACTCATTCATGCTCACGATGCCGTTATAGCCCATGCTCCCCATACCGTGCAGGAAAATAAATAATGGCATCGGCTTTTTCCCCCGCACCCGGCGAAAGCGAAACCGGAATTGCGAATCTCCGCCCGGCTTTGCATAAAGAAAATGCCTGTATAGTGGGAACCAAAGCAACGAAATCCTACCCTTGCGAACCGTGGGCTGCGTGAGCTTCGCGCAAACTGCTGTATCCCGTTTTCGATAACATTCAATCTTTGCATTTTGCCGGATGCGGCTGTGCACTTCGCGGCTACCATCCCTGCGCCAACCCGGCCTTTGCTTCCATTCACTCGCCGTCATGTCGCTTTCGGTGAGTTCGTAGCCATTGAGGTTGTCATCCCACAATAGAATAAACCGACAGATACTGCCGTCGTCCCCCTGGCGGCAACCTATGGCAATAGTGGAAAGTACTTCCTGTAATACCGCGATTCCCTTTTCCTCAAACGAGACGAGCACGTTATATCCCGGCGCATGTCTTATCACCCGAAAGGGCGGCTCCAGCAGGCGCTCATACCCGGACGCTTTGGCGGCAACGCATGTGTAGTACGTCATACCGTGTTCCCTTTCTTGCCGAAGAGCCACTTCCCCCATCTTTGCCACAGCCAAAACACCGGCCCGACGAGTTGATGCCCAAAGCCCTTGATGTAGGTCTGCCTTGCGTCTGTCCCGCGCTTTTTCAGGGCCTCATACAGCGGCTCGTTCACGCTTTTCTCATCGCGGCCATAGCCCAGCCACATGGGCGTTTTAGCCAGAGCGTCAAAGGCCTCGTCATCCAAGGGCCCTTCGCATGGATCGGCGCTTTCCCCGGGATTTTCGAGGTTTTTCAGCCAGGCCACGCTAGTCGCGCAGGCGGCGTAGCGCTCCGGGTGGCGGCGGCATTCGATCACCGCGCCGCAACCGCCCATGGACATGCCCGTGAGATAGATTCTTGAACGGTCCACCTGGGGGATGCTCTCGATCACCTCGCCCAAGTCCCCGCTGGCCTGAGCGGCATAGGGGTTGCTCAGGCCAAATTGCGGCGCAAGCACATGGCATTTCTTAAACAACAGCTGCGGCAGCAGCAAGGCCACCTCACGCAGGACCGCCACCCCATTGATGCCCCATCCCCCCGCGCTGTGCAGATACACTACCAGCGGGTATTCCCCGCTTCCGCGTGCACTGCGCAGGCTATATCGGAACGGATGCGTATACCCCGGCCGCACCAGCGCAAAGCGTTTGTAGCGCCAGAAAAACGGCACGCGTCCGTCGGGCATGACGGTGCGCTCGCTCACGCCTTCACACAGGCGCTGATCTGAAGCGGCCCACTTGGCCTTGCGCTTCAGCCTGCGCAGCACCTCCCGGTTCCGGCCCGGCTTGAGCTTCCTCGCGGGTATCATCTCCGCAGCCGTGAGCTTATAGGACTGACGCTTCTCGTCCCAGAAATAGGCGCAGTCCCAGCCCATCGCGGCGACGAATTCCTGCAAAGCCGGCAGGCCGTCCTCTTCGAACCCCACCAGCGCACCCGCCTCCGGCACGTGCTTCACCACCCGGAACGGCGGCTCCAACAAACGCGTTACGGGCCCTTCAAGTTTCGCGCCAATATGGATGTAGTACGTCATACCGTATCAATCCCCATCAGCCCCAGCGGCAGCGGGAACCAGCACTGCGCCAGGGTGTCGCCATCGAGTAAATTCGTATACGGCGCGAGGAAGTAGCGCATGGCTTCCAAATGCGTAAATTCGCGGGGGGTGTTGGGTTCGCGGGCAGCAAGATTGCCGCCCCTACAGTGCACCGAGGGTATGCCATTTTGCACTGCGATACACAGGGTTTCGCCGTCTACGCGCACGCAAATCTCGCCGTCCGGCAGGGGCTTGCACGCCGCCTGCAATTTCAGCAACGCCCCGAGCATCCTCTCCCAGTTGAGAATCGTATACATCCCCGTGTCGTCGATATCGCAGCCCTCGGAGACCTCCTCGGCCAGGCGCAGCAGGTCCTTCTGCCACAGGGGGATGCCCAGGCCGACGCTCCTCTGGCCCCGGTCGCCATCCAGCACGGTATAGGCCGCGCGCAGGGCCATTTCGAGATTCCCGGCGCTTTTTAAGATAAATTGGTTGACATACTTTCTGTTACGCGAAAGCGTGAAGAAGCCCTCCAGTGCGTCGCCGTGCCAGATGGCGTGGGGCGTCTCGTGCCAGCTGCACAAGTGGTCGAAGAACGCAGCGGGGTCATGCTTGTAATGGATGGGCATGGCCTCGATCAGCGCCTGCACCCGCGCGACGGCCTCCTCGTCCTCCGGCCTGATCTCCCCGGCGCGCCAGCCGGGCGCAAGCTCGTTCTCCCCGAAGGCGTGGCGCAGGTTCTTCTCCGAGAACGAGGCGTCCACCGCCGCGCCGCCGCGCTCAAAGCCCCAGAACTGGTATCTCTGGCGCTGCCCGCCCAACTCGCCGAAGTCACAGCCGGCGGCCCGCATGGCGTCCATGGCGGCGTCCATGGCCAGCTTCATGTAACCCTTGCGGCGGGAATCCCGCGCCACGGCCACATTGCCGATGCCGCCCACGCGCACGGCTACTCCGGCGATCTCGGCCTCGTAGACGTACATGCCCACCGCGCCCTTCATCACCCCGTCCTCCCAGACGCAGTAATTGTTCTCCCAAGGCCGGTACTCTTTTTTATAGAGCTTGGGCAGCAGGGCAAGAAAATCGCGCTTGGGCTCCTCCTCGTCCTCCAGGAAGAATACGTTATCCAGCATGGCCATGAGTTCCTCGTAGTCCTGTTCCTGCGCGGGGCCGGTTTTGATTTCGGGCATATGTTGTTCCTCCATAACATTCATTCCTTTATTTTAACTGATTTTCCTGCCAATTGCAACCGTTCCCTTGACATTTCGTAAAAAAGTTCGTATGATGGTAACAAAGCCTGTCCTGACAGGGTCATACGTATACGAATGAAAGGAGGCACAGCCATGAAACGCACCCCTTACTTTATCTCCCTCGGCGCTGTCCTGCTGCTGTCGGCCTATCCCCTGTACATGGGCGCCAAGGTCCTTGCCGCGCATTTTCGCGATGGCTACATCGTTGCCGCCGACTACCCGAAATATGTCATCCCCTACACGCCGATCGCCCTTGCGCTGATTGTCTGCGCCGCGCTGCTGCCCCTGGCCGTCAAATACGGCAAAAGGCTCGCGCTGTTCTTGACCTCTGCACTCGGCGTGGGAGTTTTCCTCCTGGCCGAAACCGGGTTTGAGCGCGTGATGGTGTTTGAAAAAAATGGGTTCTATGACGTGAGCTCATGGCAGGCATTTTCTTGCATTGTCACCCCGGAGGTGCAGCGGACCATCGAGTACCAGCGGACCATCGGCCAGGACCTTGCCGCGCGCTACAGCCCGGCCTTCAAGATTCATTTCTATCTGATTGCCATATTGATCGTCCTGGCGGTGCTCGGCGTGGCATACGGCTTTCTTAAAATGACCCGGGACAGACGAAAGCCGCTGATCCTTCAAACAATATCCGTGGCCGTATTCATCGGCCTGTGCGTATTCGCCTGCTTCACGGCCTTCTATCGCACCGGCGGGATACAGATTCTCCCCATCTCCGCCTGGCTGATGAGCCTATTCTTCGTCACGTTCGGCGTGACAGCCGGGGCCTACGCCGGCGCGCTGCTGTATGGCCGCGGACGGATTCTTGCACGGTTGATTCCCGCCCTGCTCGCCGCCACGACCGCCGCGGCGATGTACTTCGGCGAGCTGATCATGATGGGCGGGACTCTTTACAGATTCGGC
>Ga0082212_10012801_pt1 | contig 10542 bp, 7 predicted proteins | sample TergutNt197P3_FD_71548 | JGI IMG/M metagenome (GOLD analysis project Ga0082212, IMG submission 71548) | Neocapritermes taracua P3 segment gut microbial communities from Petit-Saut dam, French Guiana - Nt197 P3 | ecosystem: Host-associated > Arthropoda: Insects > Digestive system > Gut ...
AGTGCGGGTCTTCATCCCTCACGCCCGGCGAGGTGTAGAAGCCCACGATTTCAAACTCGATGGGGTCGGCCACCAGACTGCCCCTGTCATACCCGCCCGGCCTGAAATACTTAACGCTGCGGTTCGGGTTGGTGGAATCGAAGGTCATAATAGAGCCGTAACTTGCCTCAAACAGGGACAGCGAGATCCTGCCGCCCGCCGCAAGCCCGTTTTTGTCGGCCAGCTCCGAGGGGACGACGCAAACCCGCGCGCCCTCCTGAATCTCCTCTTTGGTAAAGTTCCTGCCGCCGGAAATGACGGCGCGGTACTGGTTGAAAGGGAACAGGCTGTTCAAGTTGCCTGTGGTGACGATGTTCAGCCGATACGAGTCTTTTTCGACCACGCCGGCCGCGTACTCGATGTCCGCGCCGATTTCGGATCGCAGCGCGTCCTCATAGCTCGAATCCAGCTTAAACCACGGCTTGAACACGGTTTCGCCTGTAATCAATTGGGCGATGATGTCCATCGGGAGGTCTTCTTCCGTCACGTCACGGGTAAAGCCGAAATACTTTGTGAGCCGCTCCCATACCCCTTCGCCGAGGTCATCGGGCGATTCGACCGTTCCGACCACGGTGTCCTGTATCGCCGCGTAGTAAGCGTCGATGTCATAATCAAGTCCCGCATCCAGACGGATATGCGCGCCGTATGAAAACCCGCTTCCTCTGGTATAATTCGTGCCGTAATCGCTGCCCGAAAGGAAATACCGCTCCCCCTCCTCAAAGAAAAACCCGCCGTCGGCGTCCGCGTACCACAGCGTGATCCATACCGTTTTAGGCTCCGGGATGTCGGGGTGGAGCAGGATTGTCCGCTCAACTTCAAAATCAACGTACGCGATCACGCTGATCACATACCGCTGTTCTTTTGTTTCCGGGTCCATCTGAACGTATAACTGATAATCCTTCTCAATGCCCGTACACTTGGCCACAAAGGCCGCCGAAGAGCCGGAGTTGCCCGAGGCAATGCTGTTGCTCATATACTTTGGGACGACGTCCGGCGAGTACGCCCCGTAGTAGCGGCGTGTGTCCATCTCCACCGCGCCCGAGCTGTAGACCGTCTCCCCGATCTCGCGCATGATGGTATCGGTCATGTGGTCGGCGGCGTACTGCGTGAAATGTCTTCCCCAAATCAAGTCGTCGGGCGTCATCACGGCGTACCCCGTGTCGTATTCGGTGAGGTCTTTGACTTGGTTCGTGGCGTACCTTCGGATGGACGACGCGTCGGGCAGGGCGATGGTGGTGAAATTTTCATCAACGTTATTCGCGCTGCCCAACGCCGACAGCAGCAGCCCCGCGCCTAAGCACATCAGCGTGCCCGCCAACGCCAGCAGCAGGCAGAACAGCGCGTTGAATACCGCGCTGCGCCGTATTTGCCTCAGTATGTATTTTCGCATACGCAAACTCCTTTACGCGCGAAGCGTATATCGCCTTTACTGAATGACATACATTTTATTCTACATTATAAATTATTAAGAAATCCTTACGGAATTGTAAAGAATGTGTAAAATTTTTTGCCGCGCGGAGGTCTTGTTTACCGCTCAACAGCTGAAAAGTATCGAGCGGTAAAAAAGAATAAAAAGATATAAATCTCCCGCCCGGCCCAACATGTTATTGACACAAGGCCCATTCTTTACTATAATAATGTCAGGAATCGTATATCCCCCCACAATTTGCCGTCAGCGGGCGCTTCTGGAGAGTGTGAACATGAAAAAACGACTTGTTTCCCTCGCGCTGGTATTCTTTATGGCCATCGGTACATTCGCCGCGCCGTCTCCGGCGTCCGCCGTCAATGTTGACGACTATTTGGGGACGGATATAAAGGCGGCCCCATCCAGCAAAAATATCCGCGAGTACCCGTCAGGCTCGTTCAGAATATCCGGCGTCACCTACACCCGCGGCGTGGCGTCGGTTGAGGCAAGCGCCACGCCCGCGTCGTACGCCGCGTACTACGACACGGGCGGCCAATACGTGAAAATGTCCGGCAGATACGGCCCGGTGGGCGACACCGAGGGCAACGGGACCGTCACCGTTTACGGCATCAAAGACGGCGGCGGCTGGCAGCAGCTGGAGGCCACCCTCACGTCGGTCGCCAACGTATCCCTGCCGTTTGAACGCGACATCACGGGCGTCCAGCAGATCAGGATCGAATTTTCAGACCCCGGACACGCTATGGCGGACGTGTGTTTTTCCAGAGACCCGGCCACCGTTCCCCGCGCCGTCACCGTACCGCCCGCGCAGTACGGCAGCGTGACCGTCACCGGCGGCAGCGGCGGCTCCATATTCCCGGGCGACAGCGTGACGCTGACGGCCACGCCCAACAAGGACTGTATTTTCACCGGCTGGTACGGCGAGGACGGCAAAGAAGTCAGCTTGTACAACCCTTACACCTTCACCGTCGGCAACCAGGACGTCAAACTCGAGGCTCGTTTTGTCAACCCCTTTGAATACACCGTGACCTACAACGCCAACGGCGGCTCCGGCGCTCCGGCCGCGCAGACCATGAACCACGGCGAGGCCATCGTGTTGAGCAATACCGTGCCCGCGCGCGCCAACTTCCGGTTCATGGGCTGGTCGGCCTCCGCGTCGTCCACCGACGCGCAGTACCAGCCCGGCGGCACGTTCATTGCCAACTCCAGCACCATTTTATACGCCGTGTGGGCGCCTTCGGGCAACAGCCAATACACGGTGTCCTACAACGCCAACGGCGGCACCGGCGCGCCGTCGCCGCAGGCCAAGACGCACGGCTACTCCCTGACGCTCAGAACCGAGATACCCCTGCGTTCCGGCTACAATTTCCTGGGCTGGTCAACCGGCGCGTCGGATACCACGGCGCAGTACCTGCCCGGCGGCATGTACTCGGCCAACGCCGCCGCCACCCTGTACGCCGTGTGGGCGCCCATCGACGGTTCGGGATATGTGATCCGTTACGACGCCAACGGCGGAACCGGCGCGCCCGTTCAGCAGTACAAGCCGCACGGTATCGACGCGCGCATCAGTTCGGTCATCCCCGCGCGGTACGGCTACACATTCATGGGCTGGTCCGCAAGCCCGACGGCAAACGCGCCGCAGTATCAGCCGGGCGGTATCTACACCATAAACGCGGGCGCGGTGCTGTACGCCGTCTGGACGGCCACCGGCTCAACGCCGTCCCCCGGGTACGGGCTTTATGTGATCACCTACAGCGCAAACGGCGGGATCAACGCGCCGCCGCCGCAGACCAAGGCCCAAGGCGTGCCGCTGGCCCTGAATACCTCGTGGCCCTCGCGCACGGGTTACGTCTTCCTGGGCTGGGCCACCGTCCCGAGCGCCGTGACGCCGCTGTTCTACCCCGGCGGCACGTATAACACCGACGCAAGCGCCACCCTGTACGCCGTCTGGTCGCTGTCGTCTGACGGCGGCTGGTATCCAAGCCCCACCGGCCCGTCGTACAACACGTACAGGGTCAATCTCAGCGAAAACAACCCGGTTTTCGGCTCGACTTACGCATACCCGTACTACGCCGCGCCGGGCGACAGGGTGAGCGTCAGCGCGTCCCCGAACGCCGGATACGTCTTCGACCGCTGGGAAGTGCTTTCGGATAACATCACGCTCGATTACGTTTACGCGCCCACGGCGTCGTTCATCATGCCGGCGGGCAGCGTGTCGGCGCGGGCGGTGTTCATACCGTCAACCGGCGGCGGCTACTACGGCCTGAACCCCGGCGAGTGGTATTACGACGCCATGCGCTACACGGCGTCCTTCGGGCTGTTCGACCTGTTCATCACCGGCAACAATTTAGAACCCAACCGGATCATCACGCGCGCCGAGTTCGTGGTGACGTTTATGAACGCCTTCGGCATCAACCCCAACCTGTTCGCGTCGGGCGCGCAGTTTGACGACGTGAACCCGCTGGCCCCCTACGCGAACTATCTGAGGACGGCCAAGGCCATGGGCCTGATCCGCGGCGTGGACGCAAGCGGAACCCGGTTCGACCCCAACGGGGCCGTGACGCGCGAACAGTTCTTCGTGCTGACCCACAACTTCCTGAGCGCCCTGAACATCATGCCCGGCGGGAATTCCGGCCGCGGGCTTCAAAACTTCCACGACGGTTACAACGTGAACGATTACGCGCGCCCGGCGGCCAACTCGCTGATCACGTCCGGCATCATACGCGGTTCCAACGGGTGGCTGTACCCGTCGGTCAACATGACCCGGAAGGAACTGTCACAGGCCATATACAACCTGCTGACCATGCAATCCGTGTGAGGCAGTACACGGCCGGTCCCAACGACTGCGGCATGAGGCTGGACAGGTTTCTGTGCAAGCTGCTCCCGCATCTGCCGCCGTCGCTGATACAGCGGTCCCTGCGGCAGAAGAAGGCGCGTCTCAACGGGCGTCATCAACCGGCCTCGGCGCGTATGGGCGAGGGCGACGTGGTGACGCTGTACCTGAACGATGAAATGCTTGACGCCCCGGCGTCCGGCGACGAGTACCTTTACGTGGGGAACCCGTCCGTGAAGGTGGTCTACGAGGACGAGAATTTGCTTATCGCGGACAAGCCGCCCGGGCAGTCCGCGCAGGAGGACGCATACGGCGCGGGCGGCGCGCTGATCACGCACATACGCGCGTACCTGTACCAAAAAGGCGAATGGAGGCCGGAACGCGAGAATTCGTTCCGGCCCGAGTTGTGCCACCGTATCGACCGCAACACCGGCGGCCTGATCATGGCCGCCAAGACGCGCCGGGCGCTGACGGTCATCTGTGAGAAGCTGAAGAACCGCGAGATCGGCAAATACTACCTGTGCGTGGTACACGGCGCGCCAAACCCCGCGTCGGGCACGCTGCGTGACTACATCATCAAAAGCCCCGAGCGGAGCATGGTGAGGGTGTCGGACACCCCGGCGCCCGGCGGCAGGGAGGCCGTGACCGTGTACCGTACGCTGTCGCGCATACCGCGCGGCGGTGAGCGGCTAACGCTGCTCGAGTGTAAAATAGAGACCGGCAGGACGCACCAGATACGCGCCCAATTGGCGGCGCACGGCCACCCACTCTTGGGCGACGGCAAATACGGCAAACTAAAAAAGGACGAGCCGCGCGCACAGCGTCTGTGCGCCTACAAGCTGTCCTTCGACTTCAAGCCGCCGCCGGGGGTTCTGGACTACCTCAAGGGCAAAACCGTGGAGTTGGACACGGCGGGATTTGGATTATTCGCTAAAGACATCCGTTAGATTTATCTCACAACCGTCCAGCACCGCGACGGGCACGCTGTCGGTGTCCGCGTACGCGCGGGCCATATACTCCCCGTATTTTAATATGTTGACCGACAGCGTTTTGCTGTCCGGGTCAACTATCCAATACTCGCGCACCCCGGCGCGCTGATATGCGTTGAACTTCAACAGTTTGTCGTGCCGGGAGGTGGACGGCGACAGAATCTCAACCACCATGTCGGGCGCTCCGGCGCAGCCCGCGTCATTCAGTTTTGAGTGATCGCAAATCACCAGCAGATCAGGCTGCACCACCGTGTCGTCGTACCCGTCGGCGTTCAGCCGCACGTCAAACGGCGCGTGGAACACTTTACAGGGCTTGCCGCGAAGAAAGTTACTAAATTGCCTCGAGAGTTCCACGCTGATACTCTGATGTCTGCGCGTGGGCGCCGACATGGCGTACGGTATTCCGTCAATAAGTTCCCAGCGCGTGTCGTCGTCCCACGCGCAGTAATCCGCGTAGGTGTAACGCTTGTCTTCACTCGTTACGTTCATTGGGCGAACCTCCTCACGGTTTTTTATGTTCGTGCGTGAAGATATGCTCCGAGCAGTAGCACTCGTAGTGGGCGCACATGGAGCAGTAGCGGAACTCCATGCCGGGCGACTCGGCGTCGGTCAGGCCGCAGGCCGCGCACTTGTGCGTGTGGCCGGTGTGCGACGGTTTTTGCTTGGCGCGCCGCACCTCGCGCTTGAAGTTGACCACGTTGCCTTGGTATTTGGTGTTGCGGCGCACTAAGCGTATGAAGTGCCCGCCGAAAAAGAGGAGATAGTTGAGCAGCGCGAAAACCGGCGCCAGCAGTTCAAGCGACAGCCCTTGGTCGCCCAAGATACCCAGGAACGGCAAGATGAAGAAAATCACCGCGTCGGCTATTGCCAGCCATTTTAGCTTGATGGGTATGATGAGGTACAGGCGTATCTGCATGTCGGGGAACAGCGTTCCGGCGGCAATCAGCAGTGACATATTCAGGTAAAGGGCGTCGGCGGAAATCCCGGTCAGCAGTGAACACAGCGCCGTGCCGATCATGCCGGTGAAGTAGAAGATTGTGAATTTCAGCCGTCCCCACTCGTGTTCCAGCATCGAGCCGATCCAGTAGAAGAAGAACAGCGCGAACAGCAGGAAGATCAAATTATACGTGGGCGGCACGAAGACAAAGGTGATCAGCCGCCAGACCTGGCCCTGCGCGATCATCCCGGCGTCGAACCTGATATACCCCGGCAGTTCCGGCATGGCCCAGGACAGCGAGTAGATCAGCCCGGTACACATGACAATGAAGAGCATCAGGTTCTTGAGGCCCCAATGCTCGTACTTGTAGCAGAACTTCTCAAACTTGTTCATATAGGCCCTATTCCAATTTGCGGCGCTCGAACGTGTGGATCATATCGAGGCGCTCCTTGTGGCGCGGGTTGGACAGGTCGAACGGCGTCTCCAGAAACGTCCTGACGATGGCTAACGCCGCGCCCGCGCCCAAGACGCGCCCGCCCAGCGCCAACAAGTTGGCGTTGTTGTGGCCGCGCGCCATAGACGCCGAGTAGACGTCCGAACAGCACGCGCACCGCGCGCCGGGCACCTTGTTGGCCGCGATCGACACGCCCACGCCGGTTCCGCAGAACAACAGGCCGCGGTCGCACTCGCCGGACACGACGGCCTGCGCCGCCTTAAAGGCGTATTCGGGGTAATGGCAGCTTGAGTCGTCGAAACAGCCGTAGTCGCGGTACGACATGCCCAGTAGTTCAAGTTCCTTGATGATCTCCTTTTTCAGTTCAAGGCCCGCGTGGTCGCTGGCGACAGCGATCATGGTCTGTTCACCCTTTCGTCAAAACCTTTTTCAGCCGTGCAAACCGGGGCAGCCCGTCCTCGTACTCCTGCTTGGTCCGGCCCTGTATCAGCGGCAGTGCGTAGTCTATGAACTGCTTGTTCATGCCGTTCCCTGCCGCGTTGATCCATTCAAGCGGCACTTTTTTCTCGGTGTTGGCCACCAACGTCAGGTCGAGCAGTTTCACGCCGCACTTGTACGGCGAATCGGACACGCGCTCGAACCCAACCATCTTGTCGGTGACGCCGTTTACGGCGTTCTCGACGGCGGCGCGCCCGGCCATGTAGGACTCGTCGATGTCGGTCTGCGACGCGCAGTGCGACGCGGCGCGCTGTAACAGCGAGAACTCGATGCCGCGCACTTTTGCGCCGGTCTGCTTCTTGACCACCGAGGCCAAAACGCTTGCCAAGCCGCCCAATTGGCTGTGGCCGAACGAGTCTTTGTGCCCGTCGGCGCCCTGGCCGTACTCGGCTATGAATTTGCCGTCCTTGTCGTGGATGCCCTCGGACACCGCCACGATACATTTGCCGTTCTGCTTATAGATAGCCGAGACTTGCGCCATAAAGGCGTCCATGTCGAAGGAGGTCTCCGGCAGGTAGACCAAATCGGGCCCGGCGCCCTTGTGCGACGCCAGCGCGGCGGCGGCGGCCAGCCACCCGGCGTGGCGGCCCATTATCTCCAGTATGGTTATCATGCCGATGTCGTATACGCGGGCGTCTAAATAGACCTCCATGCACGAGGTGGCGATGTACTTGGCCGCGCTGCCGTAGCCGGGGCAGTGGTCTGTGCCGAACAAATCGTTGTCCACCGTCTTGGGGATGCCCATGACGCGGCACTCGTAGCCCGACTGCTGCATGAATTTGCTGATCTTGTTGCAGGTGTCCATCGAGTCGTTGCCGCCGTTGTAGAAGAAGTAGCGCACGTCGTATTTCCTGAAAGTTTCGAGAATACGCTTATAATCGGCGGCGTCGTCGGCCGGGTTTTTGAGTTTGTAACGGCAGGAACCGAGCGCCGAAGACGGCGTGTACAGCATACGGCGCAGTTCGTCCGCGTCCTCCGCGCCCATATCGTACAGATTGCCGTTCAGAACGCCCAGAATACCGTTGGCCGCGCCGTAGACGCCGGTTATGGCCTCGGAACCGAGCGCGGCCTCAATAGCGCCGTACGCGCTGGCGTTGATGACCGAGGTTGGCCCGCCCGACTGCCCTATGATACACGCGCCTTTTAACATGGACATGATGATTCATCCTCCCTATTATAACACCTGATTATTTTACCACAGTGAAGAAGGGGTTGTCAAATACAGTTAACAACGAACAGTTAACTGTCATAAACCGGCGGGACAAGTAATACCCTTAAATACCGGGGGTGTCTTGTCTTGCTGGAGCGCGTAAACGCATTTTTGTGGGGGCCGTTCATGCTGATGATCCTGTGCGGGGCGGGCCTGTGGTTCACCGTTGGCACGCGGTTCTTGCAGATACGCCGTTTCGGGGCCATCTTCAAGGACACGCTGGGCGGCATGAGAAAAGCCGCGCCCAAAGAGGGAGGCATATCGCCGTATGCGGCCATGTCTACCGCGCTGGCGTCCTGCATGGGGACCGGCAACATCGTGGGGGTGGCCGCCGCAATGGCCATGGGCGGCCCGGGCGCGCTGTTCTGGATGTGGGCGTCGGCGTTTTTGAGTATGGCCACCAAGTACGCCGAGGTGGCGCTGGCCGTGCGGTTCCGGCGCAAGGAGGGCGGCGTGTGGCGCGGCGGCCCCATGTACTACATCGAACACGGCTTGGGCCCGCGCATGAAATGGCTGGCCGTCACCTTCGCGGGCGTGTGCCTGGCGGCCTGCATGGGCACCGGCAACATCACCCAGACGGGCGCGCTGGCCTCGTCGCTGAACGGCGTGTTCGGCATAGACCCGGCGCTGACCGGTTTGGCCGTGGTGATCATAACCGGCATGACCATCTTCGGCGGCATCCGGGGCGTGTCGCGGGTGTCGGAACGGCTGGTGCCGTTTATGACGCTGCTGTATCTGGCCGGCGCGATAGCCGTGCTGGCCTGCAACGCGGAGAATATCCTGCCGAGTTTGAAAACGGTCGTCACGTCGGCGTTCGGGCTCCGGCAGGCGGGCGGCGGCGCGATCGGCTTCACGGTGGCGCGCGCCATGCGGTACGGCGTGGCGCGCGGGGTGTTCTCCAACGAGGCGGGTATGGGCACGTCGCCGATGGCGCACGCCTCTGCGGACGCGAAAAGCCCCGCGTCGCAGGGCTTATGGGGCGCGTTTGAGGTGTTCATCGACACACTGGTGATGTGTACGCTCACCGGGCTGGTGATCTTGGTGTCGGGCGTGTTTACCAACGGCGCGGGCGCTGGAGCGGACGGCGCGATCCTCACCGGGCAGGCGTTTTCCACGGTGTTCGGGGCGGCGGGCGAGGGCTTTGTGGCCGTGTCCGTCGCGCTGTTCGCGCTGACCAGCGTGATGGGCTGGTCGTGCTACGGCGAGGTGTGCTGCACCTATCTGTTCGGCGGGCGGCGGTTGCCGCTGTTCGCGTACCGGATCGTATACCTGACCGTGGCCTTTGTGGGGTCAACCATGGACATGTCGCGCATCTGGGCGATCTCCGACCTGTTCAACGCCGCCATGCTGATCCCCAACCTGACGGCCATACTGCTGCTGTCAGGGACGGTGTTTGGGTTGAGGGAAGATTAAAGAACCGCCCGCGACGTGCGGGCGGCTCTGTTCTACAAAACCCCTTTAGAATATCGACGGCACGGCCATGATGAAACCGGCGAAGACGATGCTGACCATGCTGACGATCTTGATCAGGATGTTGATCGACGGCCCGGCGGTGTCTTTGAACGGGTCGCCCACGGTGTCGCCCACCACCGCGGCCTTGTGGGCCTCGGTGCCGCGCCCTCCGTACGCTCCGGCCTCGATGTGCTTCTTGGCGTTGTCCCACGCGCCGCCCGCGTTGGCCATCATAATGGCCATAACGAATCCGACCACGGTATTGCCCGCCAGCAGCCCGATTACGCCGTTGACGCCCAGTAGCACGCCGGTGATCAGGGGCGCCGCGATTGCCAGCAGCGCCGGGAGTACCATTTCCTTCTGCGCGGAGCGCGTGCAGAGATCGACGCAACGCGCGTAGTCCGGCTCGGCCTTGCCCTCCATCAGACCCTTGATCTCCTTGAACTGCCTGCGTACCTCGACGACGATGCTGGTGGCCGCGCGGCCCACCGCGCTCATGGCTAACGACGCGAACAGGAACGGCAACATACCGCCGATGAACAGCCCGATCAGGACGGGCGGGTTGGTTATGGTGAGGTCGAGGCCGACGTCCCTAATAATGTCAAGCCCGCGCTCCCGCGCTATGATCTCGATCTCCTCCCGGTACGCCACGATGAGCGCCAGGGCGGTCAGGGCCGCCGAACCTATGGCGAAACCCTTGCCGGTGG
>Ga0082212_10012802_pt1 | contig 10542 bp, 4 predicted proteins | sample TergutNt197P3_FD_71548 | JGI IMG/M metagenome (GOLD analysis project Ga0082212, IMG submission 71548) | Neocapritermes taracua P3 segment gut microbial communities from Petit-Saut dam, French Guiana - Nt197 P3 | ecosystem: Host-associated > Arthropoda: Insects > Digestive system > Gut ...
ACACCGAGTACTTATATAGCAACATTACATAATGTGGAAGGTGGAACTCCACCTTTCACATTCAGTTTTACAAATGGAGAGTCTACTGACAATAACAGATTCCTTATTGAAGGAAACATTATTAAGATTAAGGATAATAGTCTATCATCAGGTTCTTTCAATTTGAATGTGACTGTAACGGATAAAAATAAAATGATCTATTCAAAATCGGCAACAGTAATCATATACCTAAATCCTGTTTCAAAAGAGCAAGATACCAGAACCATAAACAATATATCTTTTAATATGCGGTATGTCCCGACAGGGTCATTTACTACTATTCCATTCGGAGGAGCATATTATGATACAGAGATAATCTCTATTACTAAAGGATATTGGATGTCAGAAACTGTGGTTACTCAGGAATTATTTATGAGCATAATGGGATATAATAATAGTTTCTATAAGAACAATCTTTCACCTGTAGAGAATATCACCATTGGAGAGGCTATCCTATTCTGCAATAGGTTAAGCCAGTTATCAGGATTTGAACCTGTATATGAATTAAGCGGGATAACTGATTGGTTAACGTACCCTATTGAGACAGTCAAAACAATGAACATAAGTAGTTTTCAAGCTTCATCAAATGCAACTGGATATAGATTACCGGATGAATATGAATGGCAGTGGGCGGCTATAGGAGCTGATAAAAGCGGTCATAATTCAAATGGGTATAGGAAGTATTATTCCGGAGGGTTACCTGAGATAATTGATGGAGTTGGAGATTTTGTTTGGTTTATTGATAACTCAGGTATGACTACACATGAGGTTGGGCAAAAGTTACCAAATGAAATGGGATTATTTGACATGACAGGTAACGTTTGGGAATACCTCAATAATAACAAGGCTTCAGGGAAATCCGCTTTTCTTTCAATTTATCAGCTAAATGATTTTATTTACCAATGGCCTGTTTCGAGCTATCAAACTCAACATGAACCGATTGGAATACGACTTGTCAGTTATAGATAGATTTTTGCCCTTAATATTGGTTTGTGAAAGATGTTATTTTAAGTCAAAAAAAGTATCAATAAAATATTTTAACATATTCTACGACGAAATTTATGTTTATCAATTCTATTGTGTTTCTTGCTGAGCCATAATTTAACTGTTTTCCCAGGCGAATATTCCCTACGGAAACGTCCTAAATCTCGTTTTAACAATGTTCAAGTCATAATTGAACAATCTCAAATATCTGTATTGACAATCATAGTAACTAAGATTATATTTTTATATGAAACGTATTACCATGGATATTGACTAGTACATTTTAGGGGTAGAATATGACCGAATATCGCCTCAAAAAAGTTAAAAATCTCTGTAAGACTGAAGGCCCGATTGTTCGGACCTCCATTTTGCTTTCCGCTGGTTTTTGCGGAAAAGATGTCGGTGAACTTATTCAGCTTGGCATTCTCCAACGTCTCCGCAGGGGGTATTATGCCTCGCCCATCAAACTGAATGATATGGATACCTACGAAATACTTGCTGCACTGGTTCCTGATGCCGTAATATCGCTTTTCTCGGCAGCGCAATACCATGACCTTTCAAACGTTATCCCTCAGAGAATTGACGTAACGCTGCCGGTTCGGAAGCGTGTTCCTATACTTCCAGAGAATATTCATGTTGAAATCCATAAAGCAATTCCGCATATTTATGAAGTAGGTATACAAACGGTGAAAAAGGAAAGGTATCCACTAAAAATATATGATCGAGAACGTACTGTTTGTGATTTTTTCCGCATGAGGCTTCAGATAGGCAAGGATTGCGCTTTTGAGGTTCTCAAAAACTATATGACTGGAAAGAAGCATCCGCAAAAGCTATTGGAATATGCCGAACTGCTTCAAATTAAAGGAGTGCTTTACCCTTATCTAGAGGTGCTCATCGCATGATTAATAATTCCTTAAAAATGACTAAAGTGATAAAACCGGTAAAGCCACCTCGCAAGATATATGCTGTTGACCTATTCTGCGGAGCAGGTGGTTTAACCCACGGCCTAATTAAATCCGGTGTTGATGTCCGTCTTGGTGTTGATATAGACCCGGCTTGTGAATATCCCTATACGGAAAATAATGCCTCAACATTTTTACAAAAATCGGTAGAAGATTTGTCTAGTGAGGAAATCAGGAAATATTATCGAAAAAATGGAATTAAATTATTGGCTGGCTGTGCCCCCTGTCAGACCTTTTCGCGATACAATCAAAAAGCAACAGAATCAGATACTAGGTGGTGGCTTTTGCTACAATTTTCCAGACTTGTGAAAGAAATACTTCCTGATCTTGTTACCATGGAAAATGTCCCCGGGTTAATGGAACAAAATGTATTTGCACAGTTTTTAGATGATTTGAAAGAATGTGAATATTCCATTACTTATTCCATTGTGAATTGTGCAGAATACGGTATTCCCCAACATCGTAATCGATTGGTTCTCATTGCTTCCCGACTTGGAAAAATAACTTTGCTTTCTCCAAAAGAATTTGGTAAAGCATCGAAAACGGTAAGAACAGCCATTGGAAAAATGCCGGAAATTGAAGATGGAACTTATTATCCAAAAGATCCCCTACATCAAAGCGCTGCGCTGTCAAAAACCAACAAGAAGCGTATTAAATCTTCCAAGCCGGGCGGAACATGGCGTGATTGGTCTGATAAATTGGTAGCCGATTGCCATAAAAAAACCACAGGAAAATCATATCCTAGCGTTTATGGGCGCATGACCTGGGATGATCCGTCTCCAACTATTACTACACAATTTTTCGGTTTTGGAAATGGCCGTTTTGGACACCCGGAACAAGACAGAGCTATTTCTTTAAGAGAAGGCGCAATATTACAAAGTTTTCCAAAAAGATATAAATTTGTTGCTCCCGGCGAACCAATAATTAAAACACACATTGGCAAATTAATAGGCAATGCGGTTCCTGTTGATATTGGAAAACTTATTGGGGATAGTCTTTATCGTCATATCATGGTAGTTGAAAAAAACAAAGCACGAAAGGTTTAAAAATATGACACTAAATGGAAAAGCAGAGCTAATCAAATATAGTGACATTCCTGAACCAGGGCAATTGGTAGAAGTTCGCCGTCGGCGATGGGTCGTCACCGAAGTAACCATAAGTGCTTTACCCCAATTACCCAATAACAGACAACACCTTATCAGTTTATCATCGCTTGATGAAGATTTTTCCGGCGAAGAAATACAGGTTATCTGGGAACTGGAACCGGGGGCGCAAGTGCTTGAAAAAGCCGGGCTTCCTTCAATAACCGGCTGGGACAGTATAGAAAAGCTCGAAGCCTTTCTGGATGCAGTGCGTTGGGGAGCGGTTACCAATGCGGATCGTAATTTTCTTCAATCGCCTTTTCGCAGTGGTATTTCCATAGAAGATTACCAGCTTGATCCGCTTGTTCGCGCCATAGACATGAGCCGTGTCAATTTGCTGATTGCAGATGATGTAGGACTTGGCAAAACAATTGAAGCCGGATTGGTAATTCAGGAATTATTATTACGGCATAGGGCGAGAACTGTTTTTGTGGTCTGTCCGTCAAGCCTTCAAATAAAATGGAAAACTGAAATGTGGGAAAAATTCGGTCTTGAATTTCAAATTGTCAACACTGAATATTTAAAGAATTTACGCAGAAACAGGGGCATTCATGTTAATCCCTGGACATCTTTTCCCAGGCTTATCGCATCTATGGATTGGATGAAAAGCGGTGAAGGGTTCCGTCTGTTAAAAGATATTTTACCCCATTCAATAACATATCCCCGCAAATTCGATATTCTTGTTGTTGATGAAGCGCATAATGTAGCTCCGGCAATGGCAGTAAAGTATGTTCTTGAAAGCCAAAGAACACGTTTGGTACGAGCTCTTGCCCCTCATTTTTCTCACAAGCTGTTTTTGACTGCCACACCCCATAACGGGTATCAGGAATCATTTACTTCCCTGCTGGAATTGCTGGATAATCAGCGTTTTGCACGAACCATTATGCCCGATGAAAAAAAACTCAGACAGGTTATGATTCGCCGTTTAAAGAGCGATATTCTTGATTCAGAGGGGAATCCGGTTTTCCCTAAACGTACACTGAAAATTCTTGAAATTGAGTATACCAAAGATGAATATCAAATATACGATCTTTTATTAAAATATACAAAGAGCCGTTCAGAAACAGTCAAAGGTACTCAGTTTGCATACGGAAGCGAATTTATTCATATTCTTTTAAAAAAACGTTTGTTTTCTTCTCCTCTGGCTTTTGCTATGACTCTTAAAAAATATAAGGATTCTCTATCATCAGAAAAAAACAAACGGGCAAGTACAATAATAGATGATCGTATACTTCGCAATGCAATTTTGAAAGCCGAAGAAGAATTTTCTGATGATGAAATGGCGGAAGAAGCCCAGAATGAAGTAATTGAAACAGCCGGTAATTTAGCGCCGCCTCTCACACCTGAGCAAAAAGAAATGCTTGATGAACTTTTTTCCTGGGCTGAAAGAGTAAAAAATCGATCTGATTCAAAATCAAACGCGGTTCTTTCATGGCTTGAAAAACATCTTAAGACTAATGGAACCTGGAATAAAAAACGGGTAATCATTTTTACTGAGTACCGGGCAACCCATACATGGCTGCAACAAATCCTGGCTTCCCATGGATTCGGTGGCGAACGGTTGATGTACCTCCACGGTGGAATGAGTGCTGAAGAACGAGAAACAGTCAAGGCCGCTTTTCAGGCCGGACCGGATGTTTCACCTGTATGTATACTTCTTGCTACCGATGCAGCTTCTGAAGGCATTGATCTCCAAAATCATTGTAACTATCTCATACACATTGAAATTCCGTGGAATCCAAATGTCCTGGAACAGAGAAACGGACGTATTGACCGCCACGGTCAGAAAGAAAAAGAGGTGTTCATCTGGCATCCGGCAAGTAAGGGGATATTGTCAACGCTTGTATTTAGAGATCAGAAAACCAGCAGTATTGATGTCGATCATGATTATCTATGGAGGGCAGTTCAAAAAGTAAACTCTATTAGAGAAGACCTTGGTAGTGCAGGTGATGTTATAGCAGACCAAATTAAAGATGCTATGCTTGGCAAAGTAAAAATTTTAGGCTCATCCCTGACAGATGAAAGAACTGCTTCCGCAAAAAAATATATTGCTGCTGAGAAAAATCTAAAAGAACGCATTAGTAGTTTGCATGACAAATTACTGGAAGCCAAAACCGACTTTCATTTATCGCCTGAACATATCGTCCAAACTGTTAAGGTCGCCCTTGAGCTTGCCGAAAAACCTCCTCTCAAACCAATTGATTTTCCGGGATGCCCTGACGGTACGGTATTTGAAGCGCCTACTTTACCGGCTTCCTGGGGAAAAGCTCTTGCAGGGCTTGAACATCCCCATACCCATAAATTGCGTCCCATAACTTTTGATCACGAAATCGCCAGGGGAAGGGATGATATTGTCTTGTTTCATTTAAACCACAGGTTGGTTCAAATGTGTCTTCGCCTGTTGCGTGAAGAATTATGGAGTGTCGGTGGAGTTAATCATCTAAACCGTGTGGCAGTTTGTTCTGTTTCGGACAGCGAATTAAACGGAACCGCAGTTGCGATATGGTCGCGTCTTTTGATTACCGGGGGAGATAATAGAAGACTCCACGAAGAGTTAACACTTTCCGGCGGTGAATTAAGACATAACGGATTTGCCCGAATTCCCGGGCTTGGCAGATTGAAAGCACTGATAAACAACGCTGTTCCTATTGAACCAAATCCGTCATTATTTGAAACACTGAAGACACGTTTTACTAATAGCACAAACCAAATAGAGGCTGCGTATCTGGCTCGTTCCCGCGAAAGACTACAAGACTTGGGTAATACACTTTTACGGCAGAAAGAAAAAGAAATTGAGAATATAGAATTGATTCTTACAGATTTGGAAAATAGCATACATAAAGAATTACACCTTGGTGAAAATGAGGTCCAACAGTATCTTCCCGGTTTTTCTCCTGAAGAATTTGCACAAAAGCGCAGGGATTTTCATGTTCTTACTGAGCGGCTCAAGCGAATCCCTGTTGAACGGGAAGAAGAAAAAGCTGTTATTGAAAATCATTATGCCAATCCTATAGACAGAACCTTCCCTGTTGCGGTTATTTTTTTAGTACCCGAGTCTCTGACAGAAGGTAAACCATGAAGATGAAACTTTCCCGGCATATTTGGTTATCGCTTGTTGAAACATCGGGACCATTTTTATCTGTTTCTGTTTTGGAAGATGCTTTCCCGCAAGGTCTTGATGCGGTAGAGACTCCTCAACGAAAGAGGCTGAGGGACGCATACGAAGAATGGCGGAACGTGATTGAAGATAATGCGGATGATCCCTTACTCCCCGCATTACATAAAGAATGGATTCGCATGGTGCTGACAGAGCTGCTTGAATATGACGAACAATCTCTTGTAGCAATAGATAACCTAAAAGATGAAATTCCTGTTATCACTTCCATGGAAAGCGCAGGTAATTTTTCTCCTCAATACATAATTCTTTCTCCGTCTGACAAAACAAAAAGGATGTTTATTGCTTTTTTACCGTCTGATGCAGACCTCGCCTCAAATAAATGCGGTGACGATTGGCCTGCATCATGGCAGGAGCGGATGCTTTTGCTTTGCCGAAAATATCACGTTCGTTTGGGGCTTTTGACTAACGGCGAACAATGGATGTTGATCAACGCGCCTGAGAATTCTTCTTCCGGTACGGCATCGTGGTATAGCAGATTGTGGTTTTCGGAACCGGAAACATTAAAAGCCTTTCGATCGCTGCTCAATGTCCGCCGCTGCTTCGGGCCGCAGAAAGGGACTCTTGAATCGCTATTTGACGCTTCCCTTGAACACTACGAAGAGGTTACCGATACTCTCGGTTTGCAGGTACGCCGTGCGGTTGAGGTTTTGATACAAGGGCTTGATAAAGCCGACGAAGAGAGGAATCGAGAATTACTGAGAGATGTGCAGCCTGCAGAATTATATGAAGCCGGTCTTACGGTCATGATGAGATTGGTATTCATCTTGTGTGCCGAAGAACGCGGCTTACTCCTGTTACACGAAAATCAATATGATGAAAATTATGCTGTCTCTACCCTTAGAGGACAACTTGCAGAGGCCGCTGATCAATACGGAGAAGAAATACTTGAGCGTCGTCATGACGCATACGCACGGCTCTTGGCAATATTTCGTGCGATATATAGCGGTGTTGAGCATGAGAATCTTCGATTACCGGCGCTGGGCGGCTCATTGTTTGATCCGGACCGTTTCCCGTTTTTGGAAGGCCGGCCAAAGGGAACAAGTTTGAGGGACGGCCGGGCATCGCCGCTTCCCATTGATAACCGAACTGTCCTGTTGCTGCTCAATTCACTGCAAATGCTGGAACAGCCGGGAGGAGCCTTACTTCTATCGTACAAAGCCCTTGATGTTGAACAAATTGGTTATGTTTATGAAGGCTTGCTGGAACATACCGCTGTCCGTTCAACAGGCATTACGTTAGGTCTGCAAGGATCGAAAAAGGCAAAAAACCCAAATATATCTTTGGGAGATTTGGAATCCGCCCGCATGGATAGCGAAATAACCTTGGTGGAATTGATAAAACAAAAAACTTCCCGTACTGAAAGCGCTATCAAGAACGATTTATCAAGACCTGTTGACAATGAATCATTTGGTCAAATTATAGGCAGTTGCCGAGGTAACATGGATCTTGCCTCCCGCATAAAACCTTTTGCCCGTCTTCTGCGTAAGGACGCCTGGGGTGAGCCGATTGTGTATCCCGACAGGGCTTTTATGGTAACCATAGGACAGGATAGGCGTGAGAGCGGCACCCATTATACACCGCGTTCTTTTACCGAAAAAATCGTTCAAACCACTCTTGAACCTATAGTCTACAACGGCCCATCAGAAGGCGCTGTGCAGAAAGACTGGAAATTAAAATCTTCGCAGGAGATTCTCGATCTAAAAATCTGCGATCCTGCTATGGGCTCGGGTGCGTTTTTGGTACAAGTGTGCCGCTATTTGGGCGAAAAACTGGTTGAGGCATGGAGACAAGAGGAAATCAGCGGTAAGTGCATTGGCGAGGATGGCGTTGCACGAAATGATTTGAGTGACAGCCACCCTCTTGCCACAGACTTGAACGATCGGCTTATCACAGCGAAAAACCTTATTGCTGAGCGCTGTTTGTACGGTGTTGACATCAACCCTCTTGCGGTGGAGCTTGCAAAGGTCTCTATCTGGCTTGAAACTCTCTCAAAAGGGCGGCCATTTGGTTTTCTGGATCACAATTTCCGTTCTGGGGACAGCCTTTTAGGTTTGCATGAACTAAGGCAGCTAACGTGTTTGGCAATAAAACCGGAAGATCATGCACCCCGGCTTTTCGGCGACAATATTGAAGCTGCGGTTAATGATGCGATTGCAATTCGCAAACAGATTCGCTCTGTTCGTGTCCGTGATATTCATGATGTAGAGAAGATGCAAAATCTTGATACTGAAGCCCGGCAAGGTCTTACCGATGTAGAACTCCTAGCCGATGCGGTTTCCGGTGCGGCATTGGCAAGCAGCGGTAAAGAAGCCGCTCTTGACGCCTCGTTAGATGTAATTGCAGTGTGGGCTGGTGAATTATTTGGTGATAATATTGATAAAGCAACGAATCACAGACAGCATGTACCTGAATTGCGGCAATTTGCAAACAAAACACTATCTGTTGATTTACTACCAGGAAAACCGCCCCGTAAACCCCTGCATTGGGTTTTGAATTTCCCCGAAGTGTTTGAATCTGGCGGCTTTGACGGCATTGTGGGAAATCCGCCGTTCATGGGCGGGCAGAAAATATCGGGTAATTTTGGCAAGAACTATCTTGAATACCTCAAATTCGTTTTCACTCCCGCAGGGGCTATTGATATGGTCGGATTCTTTTTTAGGCGTAATTTCGATCTCATAAAACAGAACCGAAGTTTCGGATGCCTTGCGACAAATACCATTGCCCAGGGAGATGCAAGGGAAGGCAGCCTTGAGGTAATAGAAAAACAGAACGGGACTATTATTATGGCAGTAAAGTCCATGCCCTGGCCCGGTACGGCAGCGGTATCAGTGAGTGTTGCTGCAATTTTCAAGGGGAAATGGCAAGGTTTTTGCTGGTTGGACGGTACAGCAGTCCCTTACATATCGTCTTTTTTTGACACACAACTTTCAATAGGCAACCCCTTTCCTCTGCATCAAAATCTGGATAAGAGTTTTCAGGGTTCTATTGTGTTGGGAATGGGATTTGTATTAACTCCCGAAGAAGGTGAAAAACTCATTGCAAAAAATCACAAAAACAAGGACGTTATTTTTTCGTATCTGAATGGCGAAGATTTGAATTCAAGACCTGATCAAAGCCCCAGCCGCATGGTTATCAATTTTAAGGATTGGCCTTTGGATAGAGAAAACTCTGAGCCTGATTATTATGGGTCAGTCGCGGCAGATTATCCTGACTGTTTGGAAATTGTAGAAAAACTGGTGAAGCCGGAAAGAACACGGCTTGATGATTCAGGTGAATATGTTTTAAGAAAACCATTGCCTCAGCGATGGTGGCATTACGCTGAAAAACGTCCTGCACTTTATCGGGCTATTGCATCAATGGAAAAAATAATTGTAGTTGCAAGGGTAAGCGGCTCCTTAGAATTTATCTTCGCTGATAGTAAAATCGTTTTTCATGATAAAATTGTAATAATTTCGTCAGATAGGCATTATGTTTTATCATTATTAAAATCAACACTCCATTTCTTATGGGCATGGAAGTACTGTACTACATTAGGAGATTATCTCACGTATACTCCAAATAAAATATTTGAGCCGTTTCCCTTTCCTCCTGGACTTGAACCCAAAAACAAAAATCCATCAAACCCATTTATGTCTAAACTTGATACGCTTGGTGAACAATTAGAAACATCCCGTAAAGCGATCATGATCCGCCTTGATATAGGGCTTACCAAACTCTACAACCTTTACCACACAAAAGATTTGGATTTTCAGATTGTAATGTCAAGTTCAAATTGTGATGATACAAATGCAGTTTGGGCTGTTGAAAAATTAAAAAACCTGCGTAATTTGCAGAAAGAGATTGACGAAACTGTCCTTGCCGCTTATGGCTGGAACGAAATGCAGTTGGAACACGGTTTTTATGACCTTTTTGTGTTAGTGTGACAGTAAGGAACATTTAAACAATTGTGCTCTTAATTTTAAACAAACCTGTACATTATTGTTAATGTAAAATCTGAAGTCTGTAATGTAAATGTCAATAAATATTAATACATGTCATGGGTTTTTAGGCCCTGGTGGTATCCATGTGCCATGCTACGTAAAGAAATTAGGGTCAGGTCTGTATCGAGCAGAGTACAGACCTCAGGAAGTTGGACTTCACAGCATTACAGTGTTTCATCAAGAACAGCCAATCAGCAAACAACCCTTCACTGTAGAAGTGTATGATCCACAACAAGTCAAAATCATTGAAATGGAAG
>Ga0082212_10012803_pt1 | contig 10541 bp, 11 predicted proteins | sample TergutNt197P3_FD_71548 | JGI IMG/M metagenome (GOLD analysis project Ga0082212, IMG submission 71548) | Neocapritermes taracua P3 segment gut microbial communities from Petit-Saut dam, French Guiana - Nt197 P3 | ecosystem: Host-associated > Arthropoda: Insects > Digestive system > Gut ...
AGTTGACAATTGACAATTGACAGTTATTTTAGTGATAAGATTGTTGAAAAACGTCGCATTGCGGAATTGGGAGTCAAACCACCCCGTCACAAATTTCTGCGGAAATTTGTGCCACCCCTCCTCGGAGGGGAATTGTTTTCATTAAGCGAGGCAAATTCCCCTCCCGCGGAGGGGTGGCAATCAGTCCGCAGACTGATTGACGGGGTGGTCTTGGGAAAGGCGGAAGTATCAACGACCTTAACTCCCTACAATAAAAACCCCCACTACTTATCGGGTAGTGAGGATTTTGCCCGTGGCGGTTCGCCACTCGGGGCGACGCGACTTGAACACGCGGCCCCCTGGTCCCAAACCAGGTACTCTACCAAACTGAGCTACGCCCCGAAATTCTATTATTCAGACAATTATACCACAAAACCTATTCTGTGTCAAGGAGATTTTTTGTAGGTGACCGTCACCACTTTCCCGTCCCGCTCGAACTCGCTTAACTGAATCTCATGGAGTCGCTCATAATCGGCGATTTTACGTTCCCACACCGCCGCGACCGCGTTGTCGTTGCGGTAATCGTACAGGTCGTGACTCGCGGTCAGACTTTCCCCAAGACTGTGCGTCAGCTTTTTCGCACCCGACACGTTCATGTGGAGTCCGCCGTTTGCTGTGTCTGTGGAATAGTCTATTCCCGTGTCCTCTGTCAAGTTAAGGTAGTTATAATAAGTCAGTGAATACTCGGCGGCATAATCCGCAATCTGCGACTCCCACCCGTCAAACCAATGCGGCGACAGCGACGGAGCTTTGACCAACACCAAGTCAATACCGTTCGACTCGCACAACTCGCGGATTTTGTCTAAGTACTCAAAGCACACATCGTCGAATTTGTAGGAGTCGGGGTGAATCGGCTTAGGTATATTCCCCGGCGGGACTGTTTCGCTCCGCATGAGATACCCGTTCAGCCCGACATTGTCCGTGCCGAAGAAATACTTGAAGTCGTCCCGTGATAAATTGTTCCATCGTTCATGGTATCGAAAAATCGGGAACAAATAACTCATAACCGATTCCCCTTCCACCGCTGACGCTCGAATCGCACCGATTTTTGACGGGGACAGCCTCATTCCCTCGATATTGAGTCTGTTATAAGGTTCGCTGACCGCCTCGGACTTGTTCATGCCGAGTACCGACAGGACTACGACTTCGGGTGTTTCGTGACGCAGGGTGTCTTCCAACAAAAAGTAGCTCTGCCACATTGTCTGGGACGCGCTCCCGCGTATGTAGGAAGTGATTCCGAATTCGCGGAACAGTTCGGCAGGGATAAAGTTTTGGTAGACTTCACAGTCGCCGATAAAAATGACGCTGTGATTCTTCTTTTCGGCGTAGTACTCGCCAATTAACGCACCGTCATAGACATCGCTCATGTATTTCGGGACGAGAAGTCTTTGCAAAGAGAAGAAAATCCCCGTCATAACAAGAAAAGTCACGGTGTATTTGACTATTTTTTTCATAATCAGACATTATTCCTTGTTTAGTAGGGCGTGGCGACCCCGACACGCCGTTTCGTATTATTGTATCGGAGGATAATCCTCCTCGTGAATGACATACCTCTGCCACCTCGCGGACGTGTCGGACAGTTTGGCGGCTCTCGCACGGTCGAACATATAAGTGTCGGTGAGTCCGTCGCCGTAGCCTGCGGTAGCGTCGAAATAGAACCACAGTCCGTCTATTTTTATGATGTTCCACTTGTGCTTTTCCTGGACGTTGATGACCCGCTGATTCTCGATTCCCGCACGGGTCAGCAGGATTTCGGAAATGCGTTGGTGGGAAATGCAGTTCCCTTTCATGGACGAGAGCGAGTTGTACAGCACGACCAATTCGTTGTTGGAATAAGACGAGTTCGGCACAGCCTCATACTTCACGTTTTTCAGCACATAAGCGTGAATCAGCTTGACTCTCTCGATAGGGTCGTCTGTGTCAAAGACTCCGAGGGAGTTAAGGCGGTCGTCGGCGATTTCGTTGAGGATTTCCTGCGTTATCAGGTGGACTGTCACGTTCACCGTCACTTCGGAGGCGTTTCCGCTGCGGTCGGTCGCGGTGTAGGTCACGGGGTAGACACCCTCCTTGTTGATGTCAACCTTGCTCGAATCAATGGACAACTTGGGGTCGGGGTCGTAGTTGTCGGTGACTTCGACGGCAGTACGGTACAGTATCGGAATCCCGATTGTCGCGTCAAAGTCTTTCGCCGTAATGACAGGTGCGACTGTGTCTACAACAATCGACAGCACGGAAGTCACGCTTTTGGCGTTCCCGAACACGTCGGTGACTGTGACAGTCACGTTTTGATTCCCCGTGACTTCCCAATTCGGTTCTTGTGCAAATTCCGACGTTACGGGTTCGATATTGTTTTCGTCAAGGACGAATAAGTCGCCGCTTTCGGCTCTCTCACCTAAGAAAATCAGTGCGTTCTTGGGCAAAGCGGCGGGGGGAGTGGTCTTGACTACCGTGATTTTGGAAGTACACTCGAAGCCGTTCACCGAAATCACGACTTCGTATTCGCCTGTCGTTAAATAGAAGTCCTCGCGGGGGAGCCGCACGAATCGGCACTTGGAAAAGTCCTCGTATTCGATGAAGTCCTCTAACGTAAAAGTTCTCGCACCGTCTTCTTTAACGCAGACGATTTCGGGCGTTATGTAAAAGACTTCACAAACAGCTTTTATATTGGTCGAGTTGCCGTAAGCGTCTGTCAGTTTGACTTCGACATTGCGAGTCCCGATTTGCGACGTGTCGGGCGGGGTGACAAACTCCGACGTTATTTCGGAGTGGTCGAACAGGTCTTTGCAGAAGTCCTCGGGTTCAAGACTCGCACCGATTGGTGCGGACACGTTCACGGGATTCGCGACGGGCGGTTCGGTGTCCACGACTTTCAGAGGGAGTTCAAACCGCTTGTTCCCGACTGCGATATTGACGGTGTAGTCCCCCGGGACTCCCGTATTGACGTCGGTGTTTTCGATTACCGCCTCGCCGTTCAGACGCGAAAACCACACCGACGGGTGGGGAATCGCATCGTCACAGCTAATGCTGACCTCGTGCGTCACAGGGACGGAGGCGGAGTAATATATCAGAAAATATATCAAAAGCAGACCCGCCAACGCGATGACGGAGAAAGAAATAACGGCAATCAAGAACAAAGTCTTAGTGCGGATTTGGTTGGACTTTTTCTTTCGCCTGTACGTTTCGTATTGATTGTAGTTTTGCATATCTGTATGTCCTCTATAAAAAATAAAACAAAAAAATTATATATACAGTGGGTAGTATAGCATATTCTACAAGATTTTGCAACACTAAAATACAAAAAGTTTGTTTTTGGGTGCTTTTTTGCGAAAATTTTCCCTTTTTTTACAATTTTTAAAACTTTTTAGTGTTGATTTCCTTGACTTCTTTAATATTTATATGTTATAATGTACCATGTATGAGAATAATTGGAATTGACCCCGGGTATGCGACTGTCGGGTACGGGATTGTAGACTACGTCAAGTCGGGGTTCACGACTGTGAGCTACGGTGCGATTATCACAAAGTCCGACACGGCGTTTGAACAGCGGCTTTTTGAAATCCATTCCGACCTGTGCGAGTTGTTAGACGTCTACAAACCGCAGTTTATGGCGGTAGAAAAGCTGTTCTTCACGACCAACCAGAAAACGGGAATCGACGTGTCGCAGGCTCGCGGAGTGATTCTGTTGGCGGCGGTCGAAAAAGGGGTGGAAGTCGCAGAATACACGCCGTTACAGGTCAAGCAGTCGGTGACGGGGTACGGGAAAGCGGTGAAGTCGCAGATTCAGGAAATGACTAAGCGGATTTTAAACCTCCCCGAAATTCCCAAACCCGACGACACCGCTGACGCTCTTGCAATCGCGATTTGTCACGCCCACGCCAAGGGGTCGCGAATGTCGGCTAATAACGGAAAAAGGTAGAAAAAATGATACATTCGTTAAGAGGAAAACTAATCAATATCGAACCAAATCTCGCCGTCGTGGAATGTTCGGGGGTGGGATTCGCTTTGCGTACCACCGCGACGTCGCTGTCGGGGTTGAGGCAGGGACAGTCGGAAGAAGTCACGTTTTTGACCCACATGAACGTCCGTGAGGACGCTATTGAGCTGTTCGGATTCGTGACGGCTCATGAACTGAACTGTTTCAAAATGCTGTTGTCCATTTCGGGAGTGGGACCCAAAGCGGCGTTGTCGATACTTTCGGCTATGTCGCCGCAGGGATTCGCGTTGTCGGTGGTCGCGGACGACGTCAAGTCGCTGACCGCTGTCCCGGGAATCGGTGCTAAGACAGCACAGATGATTATTCTGAAACTCAAAGACAAAATCGGCAAGGAACAAGGTTCGGGACTTATGTCGGGAAGTGTTCCCGCTCAGAACCGGTCAGGGGGAGCAGGAACGACAGGGGCACCGTCGGCTGTCAGTGCGTTGTTGGTACTCGGATTCAGTGCGGGGGAGGCGGCGGCGGCGTTGTCGGGAGCCCCCGACGATTTGGACACGTCCGAAAAAATCAAGTACGCCTTAAAAAAATTGAGCAAAAAATAGAAAATAGAAAGGAGTCTGCGAATTATGACAGATATAATCAGAGCGGCTATGTTGTCGGTTGTTGTTTTATCTTTTCTGTTGATTCTTTACTCCATTGTTTTGACCGAGAACGAAAGAAAAGTCAAAATCCGAAACGAAACGGATAAATTGTTCGACAACACTCGGTTTTGCACCGACAGGCAGTCGAGGTTTAGGTTTCGCAGAATCATCGTCTTCCTCCTCAAATACGAGAATTACAAGAAGTCTATTTTCATGAACGCAGCTAAGAGGTTCATGAAAATCGCCAAAAAGACGTCCGACCCGCTTGACAAGGCGTACAGCCTCGGCTGGGCAGGGAAGTGTTACGAGGACTACGGCGAGTACGCGACTGCGGCTCTGTGTTATTCGGCGGCGGTGGAACTCGCCCCGTCGGACGTTTTTGCGTTAGAACGGCTCGGGGACTATTTCTTCGACTCCGATTCCGAAGTCGATACCAAAAACGAGTCACTCGAATCGGTCAAGCGGTACAAACAGGTTCTCGAATATGACCCGCTGTCTGCACGCGCTTATTACAAACTCGGGAAAACCTATTCCATGCGAGGCGATAACGATGAGGCGATTAGCCAGTACAAGAAGTCGATTGAAGTCAATAACGCCTACATTTCCTCAATGGCGGAAACGGCGATTGAATACGCGAAAAAGAAAGACCGAAACAACTCACTTAAATTCTTCTGCCTTGCTATGGCGAACGATTTAAGCGAGTTCGATAAGTTGGAGGAGACTATTAAGCTATGTTTGGAGAAATCTTAGCACTTTCCGCTTTTTCTTATCTTTTGTTCAACAGTTTCAAAAAGTTGAACAAAACTTGGCGAGTCCGCAGAAACGCCAAAGTCTATATGGGTGACGAAGTTTCGGTTTACACCGACAGGGGTGCGAAGTACGCCTATAAAGGAATCTGCGACTATTTAAGCGGAGACTATTCAAGCTCGATTAAGCGTTTCGAGAAAGCCATGACTTTTTCCACCATGTACCAGAACAACGCGTTCTGCCTTGACTGGATGTCGCGGTGTTACGAGGCACAGGAAAAACCCGTGGAGTTGTTGAACTGCTGTATCAAAGCCGTGCAGTCCGACCCGACCAACGTAAAGTCGCTGTTTAATTTAGCGGATATGTACGTTCGACGCGGACTGTTTTCCAAAGCCGAATTTTACTACAAACAAGTCATTACTTACGACAAAGACAACACCGCCGCATATTTCCTTGTCGGGACTTTGTTCATGGGTCGTGGAATGTACGAACAAGCGGAGGAATATTTCATCAAGACTCTTGAAACGGACGATAAATTCACTGCGGCGATGTCGGAATTGGCGGTTCTTGCGGCGATTGACGGGGATTATAAGAAGATGGAGTCTTACTTATTGCAAATTGCGAAATGCGAGGAGGCTGTCAAGAGTATCGACCGTGCCGAAACAGAAAGACTGAAAAAGCGACTCAATTCGATTAGAAAAATGAAGGAATTGTGCAATGATTCTTAATAACAACGACAATAACGCCGAACAGGATATAAGGCTGATAAGTCCCGAACTTGACGAGTCCGACACGGCGGAGCTTGACACCGAGTACAGTCTGCGTCCTAAGACTCTTGCGGAGTATATCGGTCAGGAAAAGGTCAAGGAAAACTTGTCGGTGTTTATTGCGGCGGCGAAAGCCCGCAAAGAGGAGTTAGACCATGTTCTGCTGTACGGACCTCCCGGACTGGGGAAAACCACGCTGTCCATGATTATCGCAAACGAACTCGGTGTGAATATTCGCGTGACGTCGGGACCCGCAATCGAAAAGGCGGGGGACTTGGCGGCACTTTTGACAAATCTGCAAAACGGCGACGTCCTGTTCATAGACGAGATTCACAGACTTTCGCGGCAGGTAGAAGAAATCCTGTACCCCGCAATGGAGGACTTCGCACTCGATATAATCATCGGAAAAGGCCCCTCCGCACAGTCAATCCGCATTGACTTGCCGAAATTTACGTTAGTCGGCGCGACCACGAGGGCGGGTCAGTTGACTAATCCGTTACGTGACCGATTCGGCGTGATTCAGCGACTTGAACTGTACGACGAGAGTCAGTTGTGCGAGATTGTCATGCGGTCGTCGGTCATTCTCGCGATTCCCACCACGAAAGAGGGGGCAATGGAGTTGTCAAAGCGGTCGAGGGGGACTCCGCGAATAGCAAACAGACTGCTGAAACGAGTCCGCGATTTCGCCGAAGTCATGGGGGACGGCAGAATCACCAAAGAATTAGCGGACATAGCCCTGTCCCGACTCGAAATAGATAAGTTAGGATTAGACAGTCTTGACCGCAGGTATTTGGAATTTCTGATAAAAGGATTCAACGGCGGGCCTGCGGGATTAGACACTCTGTCGGCGTCGTTAGGGGAGGAGTCGGTGACGTTGGAAGACGTCTGCGAACCGTTTCTGATGCAACTCGGATTCGTCGCGAAGACCCCGCGAGGTCGGACAGCGACGGCGTTGGCGTATCGGCATTTAGGCATGACGAACAGTGGACAATTGACAATTGACGACAGTTGACAATTGACAATTGACAGTTGGTTTAAGTATGTGCATTGTTCATTATTAATTATTCCCTGTTAATTGTATTGTAGGGTGCGGTCACCGAACGCACCGTAAAACGGGAATGTCGCGTAGTCAACGGTGCGTCGGGTCGCCGCACCCTACGGGGTTGGAAAAAGGGAAATCAGCAGAACGGAGAATTCATGAAAAAATCCAAATCCAAAAAAATCATAATTATAGTCGCATCGGTGGTTGTCCTTTTAATCGTTTCCGTGTACCCTATGGCGCGTTACGGTTGGAAAATGTCCGGGGTTTTGCTTTGTGAAAGTCCTTCCTCGGTTATTGTGAGCAGCGTCAGCGTGGGCGATGATTCCGTAACACTGAAAGGCAACACTACGTCGAGTGCTACGGCTTTTGTCGGGTACATCTATGAAACAAAGGACAACACGCTTTATGTGGGGTTGAAATACAATCTTTTATTTGGATTTTCCGACCGCGACGGCAGTTTTGATATTAGTATTCCCGTCGGGGACGGTATCGACAAAGTCGTCATAAAAGGCGGAACGGCAGAGGAAATCGTTTACGAGAAATAGAAATAAATTTTATATAAGGAGAACACACATGGCAAGATTATTCGGTACAGACGGAGTCCGCGGGGTTGCGGTGACGGAATTAACCTGTGAAATCGCTCATAATATCGGGAAAGCGGCGGCTCACATTTTGTCGGAAACGCACTCGGGCGGGGGACGCCCTGTTGTAATTGTCGGGAAAGACACTCGGCGGTCGTCCGACATTCTCGAAGCCGCTCTTGTTGCGGGAGTCACGGCGGCAGGGGGGGACGTTCAGCTTGTCGGTGTAGTCCCGACTCCTGCGGTCGCATATTTAGTGAGGCGGTTCGGTGCGGACGCGGGGGTCATGATTACGGCGAGTCATAATACAGCCGAATTTAACGGAATCAAACTGTTCAACAAAGACGGACTCAAATTCCCCGACGAGAAAGAGGACGAAATTCAAGCAATAGTCGAAAACCCCGACGCTATGCGGGACTGTCTCAAAAACGGTGCGCAGGTCGGGACTATAACCGAACGTGCCGACGAGGCGGACGACTACACCTCCTACTTGAACAACCTCATTGAAAAAATCCCCGACAGGTTTAAAATCCTTGTGGACTGCGCTAACGGAAGCGCGTCGTTTGCGGCGAAGAAGGTCTTTCACGGTACGGACTTCACTTTTATCCACAACAGTCCCGACGGAATCAACATCAACGACGGTTGCGGGTCTACCCATATCGACGCACTTGCAAAACAAGTCGTCGCAGACAAATACGACCTCGGAATCGCATTCGACGGGGACGCTGACCGTATGCTCGCCGTTGACTCGGTCGGCAACGTGGTAGACGGGGACAAAATTATCGCCCTGCTGTCGGTCTATATGCGTGAGAAAGGCGAGTTAAACAACGACACGGCAGTCGTGACTGTGATGAGCAATCTCGGTTTCCACAAGTTCATGAAAGCCAACAATATCAAGACCGAAGTGGTGACTGTCGGTGACCGCTACGTCTTAGAACGTATGTTGAGGGACGATTACAGTATCGGCGGGGAACAGTCGGGGCATATTATTTTCAAGAAACACGCGACCACGGGCGACGGACTCCTCACTGCCGTGAAAGTCCTTAATTTGCTGGGTGAAAAAGGCGTTTCCCTGCACGACTTAGCCTCCGATATTCCCGAATTGCCGCAGACTCTCAAAAACGTAGTCATCAGTAACGAGGGGAAGGGCAAGTGGGAGAGCAATCCCGCTATCACGAAAGTCATTGAGGAAGTCAAGTCGCAGGCGGGTGAGAATTTCCGACTTTTGGTGCGTGAGTCGGGGACTGAACCCCTGCTCCGAGTCATGATTGAGGGCGAGAATCAAGCTCAAATAGAAGAATGGGCGGCTCTTATTTGCGACGCCGCCAAAAAGGAATTGTCGTGAGAACCTCCCGAAACTGGAACGATTATGAGCTTTTGGACGCGTCAGGCGGCGAAAGACTCGAACGGTGGGGCAAGTACACGCTCATTCGCCCCGACCCGCAAGTCATGTGGGCAGAGAGCCTCTGCACGCAAAAATGGCGTGACGCCTCTGCACGGTATATACGCTCGGACAAAGGCGGCGGTCATTGGCAGTATAACGCAGACGTTCACGAGTTTTGGAATATCAAATACAAAGACTTGACTTTCAAAGTCAAGCCCACGGGATTCAAGCACACGGGCGTGTTCCCCGAACAGGCGGTCAACTGGGACTTCTGTGACGGGATTATCCGCGAGGCGGTCAGCACGGGGAGAACAGTCAAGGTGCTGAACCTTTTCGCGTACACGGGCGGCGCGACTATGGCGTGTCTGAACGCGGGTGCGGACGTCTGTCACCTTGACGCGGTCAAGTCTATGGTGGAATGGGCTAAGGAAAATGCGAAACTTAGCGGACTTCTGCAAGGTCGCGGGGAGGGAAACACCGCCGTAGGCGGTCAAGCGGGCGGAGGCTCTCCGCGATGGATAGTAGACGACGCGGCTAAGTTTCTGTCACGGGAAATCAAGCGGGGGAACAGGTACGACGCGGTAATTCTCGACCCGCCGAGCTACGGTCGCGGGACGGGCGGCGAGATGTGGAAGTTAGAGGACTGTATCAATTCCCTGCTTTTGATGTGCGGGGAAGTCCTGTCGGAGAATCCGCTGTTTTTGCTTATGAACAGCTACACAACGGGACTGTCGCCGTCGGCAGTGGAATATCTCATGCAAATGACTGTCGGTCGAAAGTACAAAATCAAAGTCGAGGCGGACGAAATCGGATTGCCCGTCAAGTCAACGGGACTGTCGTTGCCTTGCGGGAATACCGCGATTGCGTTTTTCAATTAATAATGAACAGTGAATAAGGAATAATGGGTCTAATCATGTCAAAGTCAAAGAAATCCAAGTCAACCCCGAACAAAAACAACAGTAACCTGAAACAGGCACAAAAAGTCAAACTCAAAAACACGGAATTGTCTTCGACGCTCAGTATCGTGATTCCGATTGTTTTAGTCTTTGTGTTTTTGGTCGGGAGCGTGGCTTTGTTCGTTTACTTGGAGGAGGGTCGCCGACTCCCCGACGAGCGGTACGAGTTTGCCGAAAGAATAGTCAAAGAGGAAGTGCTGATTGGACTTACCGTAGACGAATGTATAGAGGTCATGAAAGGCAATTATGACTTTCTTCTTCGGGGCATTGACGGAAAAGACAGCTGGACCTTTATTGCCGGGTGCAAGCAGTACAAGGACGGAAGCGGCAAGCGTAATTATGAAATCTACATCACGCACGAAAACGGGGTAGCAGTCAGCGCGGTGTACAGGAAGAGCGCGGAATGAACATTATAGAAGTCAGAAATTTGCGGTTTGAATACAGTCAGTA
>Ga0082212_10012804_pt1 | contig 10540 bp, 12 predicted proteins | sample TergutNt197P3_FD_71548 | JGI IMG/M metagenome (GOLD analysis project Ga0082212, IMG submission 71548) | Neocapritermes taracua P3 segment gut microbial communities from Petit-Saut dam, French Guiana - Nt197 P3 | ecosystem: Host-associated > Arthropoda: Insects > Digestive system > Gut ...
GCCGCCGTCGGAAGTGATAACCTGTCCGCTGAAAACGGCTTCAATTTTACGGCCTTTTACCCCTGGAAATCTGATCGGATCGGATGTACAAACTGTCATGGCGGTCCTGCTTGTAGATTTCAGCGTAAGCAACTAAAATCTATCAAAAAACAGCAGGGGCCGCCACTCTTTTATGCAATATCCAGGCTAAGGATTTTTCCCGGATGGTCGGAGTTTTGTGATTTTCTGCCCATTCAGGCCGATAGCGGCCATCAGTCCCTTTTGCCCGTAAATAAAGGCAAAAACGTCGGAGCGCAGCGTGGTGCTGGACACGTCTTTTCCCATCCCCGCATCCACGACGACAACGTTCGGCCCGGTGCCGACAGACCATCCGTCGCTGCTGTCGAGGTATTTGAGCGCCTCGGAGCTTGTCAGAAACATGGCCTCGGAAAAGCTCTCGGCGCCGAACTGCAGTCCGTAGGACAGCGCAGCCAGGTTGTAGTAGCCGAGTACACGTCCGTTGGGAGCAAACAAAACCCCATTGCCGCCGGAGCCGCCGACGATGAGCCCGGCTTTGATCACATCCGGAAACACCAGGATGCCCGCAACATGCGACCGAAGGTCTTTGGCCTTGGGTGATATGCCGTACAATTCATCCAAGGACTTGCGGGCTTTTTCCACCAATTGCGTTTGGCTGGGCTCCGAGAGAGTCGGCCCCTTCCTGCCCGAACACGCGCACACGCATGTCACCGCGATACAAAGAACAAGCAGCGCCGGCAGAGTGTGTATTTTCGTAATCATACGTCAGCCTCGCCCTCCAGTTTTCTAAAAATAGCAATTCCGCGCGCACATGGCAAGGCAGCCGCCACGCACACGTCGCCAGTACAGTCTTGCCAAAGAATATGAGTAAAGATAAGAATTATGGCGGAGGAAACACCATGCGCAACCTGTGTGCCGCCCTCGTGCTGTTGCCGCTGTTCCTTGCTGCCGCGCCCGTATTCGCGGCCGGGGAGGAAAACGGGGTCGTCAAGGTGGGGCTCCATGCCAGCGAACCGTTTGTGATTGAAATGGGTCTCGGCAACTATTCCGGCCTGGCGTTCAATTTGTGGGAAAAGGTTGCCGCGCGCCTGGGCATGAAGAGTGAATATCTCCTGTACAGTTCGTTCAAACAACTCCTTGACGACGCCCAGGGCGGAAAAATAGATATTGTTGTGACGAGTTTTGCGGTCAGCCACGATCGCACCAATAATCTGAAGTTCAGTTTTCCCTGGTATGACGACGGGCTGCGCATTCTGGTGAAAAAACGCGGGCAAAGCCCTTCAGTGTGGAGCATTTTGCAGCAGCGCGGGCACGTCAGCGTCTATATATGGATTGTGCTTCTCGTTGCGGTCCTGACCATTGGCCAGGTCTTGCTGCGGCGGAGCAGGGATGCGGATTTTCCCGCCGATTGGCTGGAAGGCGCGAGTTTGAGCCTCTATGAGGTGGTGCGTGCGGCCAAGTCGGGGCAGCTGCAAAAAAATTTTTTAGGGTGGGCCGGATACCTTTTGTTGACTGTGTGGATGCTTTTCGGCTTCGGCCTGCTGGCCTATGTCACCTCTACCTTCACCAGCGCCCTGACCACCGCCGGCATGCAGCGCGGCGGAGGCATCAGTTCGCTTAATGACCTGCCGGGCAAAAGGGTTGCCGTGCTCGCCCACACCATGGGCGAAAAGTACATGCGGGAAACGGGCGCCAGGCTGCTGTCGCTAGAAACCGCGGGAGAGGCTGTGGATGCCCTCATGGAGGATGATGTTGATGCCTTGGTCATGGATGCCGCCGAACTGGAATACTGGGTTCACAGCCATCCGGAAATGGATGTTGAAGTTGTGGGCAATATATTCAATTCTTACAAGTATGCCTTTGCCGCCAACAAAAAGCACGCCCGCCAGATGGACTTGGTATCGGAGGAAGTCATTCGCCTGCTTGGCGACGGGACTGTAGAAGGTTTGAAAAATAAATATTTCGGCATGGTGCGTTTTTAAATTTTCACTCGAAGGGGTCGTTATGGACAAATACTATATCGTGGCCATGGTCTATCCCAAGGCGGGTCAGGAAGACGCCGTGAGGGCGGCAATTCTTGGAATCATCCCGGATGTCCGCAAGGAAAAGGGCTGCCTGCGTTACGATCTGCATGTGCTCAAGGCTGGCGGGGACAGATTCATGTTTTACGAAATCTGGGAGGACAAGGCCGCCTTTGAGGCTCACGGCGTTGCGCCGCACATGATGGCCTACCGCGAAAGGATCAAGGACTTGCTTGAGAAACCCGCAGAGGTTTCCATCTGGTCCGCTGCGGAAGTGGCGCCATAAGCCCGCAAGAGGCATAGGAAGTTAGAGCGATTTCAGAATGAAATTGATGGGATGGCCCCGCCCGCACAAAGCGGGTATGCATGGGTAAACCAAAACCTTTGCAGGAGGCCATCCCAATGAAGACCATTACCACCATAGGCATTGACTTGGCAAAGAACTCTTTCACCGTCTACGGCGTGGACGCCAAAGGTAACCCTGTGCTTCAGCGCACATTACCCCGTGCCGGAGTCGTCCGCTTTTTTGCGCATCTTCCCTCCTGCTTGGTGGGTATGGAAGCCTGCGCGTCTTCGGAGTATTGGGCACGAGTCATAGAAAGCCTGGGGCATGAGGTGCGCCGCATCCATCCTCGTTATGTGAAAGCCTACCTGCTTGGCGCCAAGAATGACGCCAACGATGCGGCAGCCATCTGCGAAGCCGTGCAACGACCCAATATGCGCTTTGTGCCGCACAAGTCACTGGAGCAAACGGATATCCAATGTGTCCACAGAATCCGGCAGAGGTTTGTCCATTCACGTACTGCATTGGTCAACCAGATCAGGGGACTGCTGGGCGAATACGGCATCATCATGCCCCAAGGTGTCAGCACTGTCCGCAAACGTTTGCCCGAACTCACCGCCGATGAAACGAACGAGTTGTCGCCGATTATGCGCCGGAACCTGACCTCGCTTTACGAGTCATTATGCTTTCTCGACGAAAGGATTCTTGACCAGGAAAAGCTCCTCAAGGATTTCGTCCGGGAAAACGAAGCCTGTAAACGTCTGATGCAGGTACCGGGCATTGGTCTTTTGACCGCCACTATCTTGTTGAGTGTGGCGGGTGTCGCCTCCAACTTCAAAAACGGCCGGGAATTCGCCGCCTATCTCGGTCTTGTGCCTCGTCAGAACTCCATCGGAGGGAAAACGAAGCTGTTGGGCACTCCAAACGTGGCGACAGCTATACCCGAACCTTGCTCGTCCACGGCGCAAGCAGGCGGCAAAGGCTCACCTGGACGCTCTCCGGCGTGGACAGCGTGAATGCCGTCGGCGTGCGCTTCGTGCCCGTCTGACCTTCGGCCAGGGCGAAAACAGCGTCCATGTGGAATGGACGAGCGGAGAGGGCTATTTCAGGGATTCGGCCGGCAATGTGTTCGAAGGGGGCGCGGCGGTTCTGATCACCTGATCATATCCGCCAAGTGAGTTTTTCGTCCTGGCCTTTCTGTGCGTCCGGCGTCTTTTACCTCACCATCGGCAGCAGCTCGGGGTGGCTGTTCAGAATACGCAGGAGTTTTACCAAAGCCAGCGGCGGCTTGGTTTTTCCGGTTTCATAGCGGGAAAAGGCATTCACTCCGCCCCCGAACAGCTCCGCCGCCTCGCGCTGATCCAGTTCGAGCTTTTTACGAACGCTGGCTATAAACTTGGGGTCCACAATCGAGGCGTTCACGTGCTTGTTAAATTCCAGCATGGCCGCGCTCACGCGGGTTGCTTCGGCCGGGTCAAGAATCATCTCCCCGCATGAGGGGCAAAATTCGCCCTGCACAGAAAGAATCTTGGTCGACTCTCCCTTGTAGGAATAATTTATACCCCGCGTATCAAGCACAAGATCCTGTTCCGCACAGATGGGGCACTTCATGTCACAACTCCTTGAAAGAGACTATCAAAAGCCGTTCAACGATAGTCAGCTTCAAATACATTTCCCCGGCCTTTGTTTGCGGGCGGTACACGTCATGCCACAGCGGTGGTCCCGGAGCGTGGTCATGCTTTTGTAAAAGTCCCGCGTCGTCAGCGCCTCAACTACCGCCACCATGCCAGGGAAATCAAAGTCCAATGCCGCCGCGCTCGCGATGGCTGTGGTTGTTGCGCGTACCCTTCCCGCCTGGATGCAGGTTTTGACTTCTGACAGCTGATAATGCGGCGCATGTTTTTCCATGGGGTTACGCTCAACTTCGTGTACATCATATTAACCAACTTGGTTAATATTGTCAAGCTGTCAGCGAGGCGCTGAATACATATTGCGCTTGACTATATGCAAATACCCAGATATCTCTATATCAAGTTTTTTTGATATTAGGATTATGGATGTCCGTCGCCCTCCAGTACTTCAAAGCGCTTTCCGACCGGACGCGCCTGCGTTTGGCGCGGGTTCTCCAGCGGTATGAACTCTCCGTGAACGAGCTGGTGCAACTGCTCGGCATGGGGCAGTCACGCATTTCACGCCATCTGAAAATCCTGGCGGACGCCGGGCTGCTCAACTGGCGGCGGGACGGCTTGTGGGTGTTTTACCGCGCCGCGGAAAACGGCTCCGCGTTTCTCGCCGCCCTGGCGCCTTTTCTGGAAGAGGACCCCGTCGCGTTGGCCGATATGGACATGGCCGCGCGTATTATTGAGGATCGCGCCCTCAAGACCCGCCAGTTTTTCAATGCCATTGCCGAGGATTGGGACGCCCTGAACCGTGAAGTGCTCGGCGATTTTGATCTCGCCGGGGCCGTGTGCGCCGCTTTGCCCGCAAAGTGCGGCGTGGCGGCGGATTTGGGCTGCGGCACGGGCGCGGTGCTGGATCGCATGCGTCTTCATGTCCGGGAACTTATCGGCGTGGACGGTTCGCCGCGCATGCTGGAACTCGCGCGCCGCCGCTTTGCCGCTTCCGGCGAGGATGGCGGAGACGAGGCGCGCGTCTCCCTGCGCATCGGCGAGTTGGAACACCTGCCCCTGCGTGACGGGGAAGCGCATTTCGCCTGCATCAACCTTGTGCTGCACCATCTTTCCGAGCCTCTTCCCGCACTGAAGGAGATCCGCCGGATTCTCCGGCCCGGCGGTCTGCTGCTGGCAACGGATTTCGACAAGCACGGCAACGAGCGGATGCGCAAGGACTATGGCGACCGCTGGCTGGGCTTTGACGAGAACATGCTGCACGACATGTGCCTGACAGCGGGCTTTGCCCCGCGCCGGACCACGCGCCGGTCCGTGGACAAGGGACTGCACATATTGTTGGTTTTGGCTGAAGCTGTATAATTTTATGAACCTGTAACGCCCGTTCGGAGGCATTATGGCTCCTCGTACTCCCAAAGCACTGGATCTTTCCCTCAAGCATGCCGTGGCGGATATGAAGCTGGCGGATTTCGGCATGAAAGAAATGCAGATCGCCGAGCGTGAAATGCCCGGCCTGATGAACTGCATCGAAAAATACGGCAAAAAAAAGCCGCTTAAGGGGCTCAAAATAACCGGCTCGCTGCACATGACCATCCAGACCGCCATGTTGATCAAAACGCTGCACGCTCTCGGCGCTGATTTGCGCTGGGCTTCCTGCAACATCTTCTCCACCCAGGATCACGCCGCCGCGGCCGTCGCCAAGCTCGGCTACGCCAAGGTCTTCGCCTGGAAGGGCGAAAGCCTGGAAGAGTACTGGTGGTGTACGGAAATGGCGCTTACCTGGCCTGATGGTTCCGGTCCGGATCTTATCGTTGACGACGGCGGCGACGCCACCCTGATGATCCACAAGGGCGTGGAAATCGAAGAGAATCCCAAGCTGCTCAAGCAAAAGATCGACAACAAGGAACTGCGTATCATCATGGATCGCCTGGCCCTGGCCCATGCCGAACGTCCCGGTCACTGGGGCAGGGTGGCGGGCAAGGTGCGCGGCGTGTCCGAAGAAACCACCACCGGCGTGCACCGTCTCTACCAACTCGCCGCAGAGGGCAAGCTGCTCTTCCCGGCCATCAACGTCAACGACTCCGTAACCAAGTCCAAGTTCGACAACCTCTACGGCTGCCGCGAGTCGCTGGCCGACGGCATCAAGCGCGCCACGGACGTCATGGTGGCGGGCAAGGTCGTGCTTGTCGCGGGTTACGGCGATGTGGGCAAGGGCTGCGCCCAGTCCATGCGCGGCTTCGGCGCGCGGGTGCTGGTTACGGAAATTGACCCCATCTGCGCCCTACAGGCCGCGATGGAAGGCTTTGAAGTGACCACCATGGAAGAGGCCGTGAAGGAAGGCGACATCTTCGTCACCGCCACCGGAAACTACAAGGTCATTACCGGCGCGCACATGGAAGCCATGAAGGATGAGGCCATCGTCTGCAACATCGGCCACTTCGACAACGAGATAGACGTCGCCTACCTGGAAAACACCAAGGGCTGCAAGCGTCTGAACATCAAGCCGCAGGTCGACAAGTGGACGCTCAAGTCCGGCCGCTCCATCCTGTTGCTGGCGGAAGGCCGTCTTGTCAATCTCGGCTGCGCCACGGGCCACCCCAGCTTCGTCATGTCCAACAGCTTCACCAACCAGACCCTGGCCCAGATCAAACTCGCCACGGACAAGAAGCTGAAAAGGCAGGTCTATGTCCTGCCCAAGGAACTGGACGAGGAAGTGGCCCGCCTGCACCTCGGCCGCCTCGGCGCGAAGCTGACCACGCTCACCAAGGAGCAGGCCGACTACATAGGCGTGCCGGTGAAGGGCCCGTACAAGCCGAATCACTATCGCTATTAGAGCAAGCCCGGTATGCCGGCCGTCAGCCTGCCCTATGTAGACAACGCCAGAGCGATCCTGATCACGCTCGCGGTCAACCTGGCCGCCGTCTTCGTGTGTAACTGGCCGGAGGGCGTCACCTATGCCGGCGTCATGTGGGATTCCCTGTTTTGCGCGCTTATCACGACAATAATCAGCATGTGGATTGTCTATCCCAGGTTGCGAACGATGCGGGCGCTGGGAGAAATGCCCGCTCAGGCGCCGATAAGCGCCTTCATGCAGCGGCTGCCGCAAAACCCGGTGGCCCTGGGCGCAATCTACGCCATAGCATTCGCGGTGATCACGATTGGCGCCAATGCGGCGTGCTTGCGCTTTTTTGGCGTACGGAGCCTGTCTTTCGCGCCGTGGGCCGTGTACAAGCTCGTGTACGCCACGGTGTTGAGCGCCAAAATTATCGAGTGTTGCATTTTCCGTTACGTGCAGCCGGATTGGGCGTACGCCGGCCCCGGCGCGCCGGCTGAAACGCGAAAAGCGGTTTCCGGCAAGGCCGTCAGGCGCCCCCTGCCGAAAATCGGCGTGCTCAAAGAAATGTACGGCAGCGTTGCCGGAAACATCGTGTTGTATATCGTTATCGGCGTCCTGTTGGATACCGTTGCGGCCGGGCCTGACGGCGTGGTCGTCATCCGCCCGACCACCGCGGAAGCGATGCCCGTAAGCGGGCTCGTGTTCGGCCTCATTGCCGGGGTTCTTGTCACCAACGGCGTCGTCAAGGAAATGCGCGCGGCCATCCTTGCGTCACATGCCGCGATGCTTGAGGGGGCGGCCAGGGACTGGCGCTTTGCCTGGATGCCCCAGGGCGGAGTATCCCTTACCTGCTGCACCTGCCTTGGCCTGATGCTTTTTTCGGCTGTGGCGCTGCGGGCGGTGATGGACCTTTTTGGCCTCCCGTTCCTGAATTTCTACCAGTTTGCCGTTCTTATCACCGCGTATGCGACCATCATCAGCAAACCGCTTGCCTATGTCCTGACGCGACGGTGCATGCAGCCGGAGTATATCCGGCATACGTTGAAGCAAGCCAAACTCATGGAATAATGTCACGGAGAAACCATGCAAAACGCTTTCGAGAACAAGGTGTGCATCGTCACCGGCGCGGCCTCCGGCATCGGCCTGCAACTCGTCAAAGACTTGCTGGCCGCGCAGGCGGTTGTGTTTATGGCCGACATCAGCGAGGAAAACCTGGCCCGCGCGCGGGACGAGTGCGCCTGCGGCAACGCGCACGCGGTCGTCACCGACGTGACACGGGAGGAGCAGGTGCGCGAGCTGATCGAGCGGGCGGCGGGCCATACGGGGCGGTTGGACCTGCTGTTCAACAATGCCGGAGTGGGCGCAACCATGCCCTGGGAACACATAAGCCTGGATTTCTGGCGCCGCGTCCTTGACATCAACCTGTGGGGGGTTATCCACGGGCTGCATTATGCCGTTCCCATCATGCGCAAACAGGGGCATGGGCATATAGTGAACATGTCCTCGGTGGGCGGCCTGCTCAATATTCCCTACCAGGCGGTGTATTGCGGCAGCAAGGCGGCGGTTGCCGCCATCGGCGAATGTCTGCGTTTTGAATTGGCGGATGAAAATATCCACGTCACAACCGTGTATCCGGGCAATGTGGCCACCGCCATCTTTGAAGCGGCGGGCGCGGCGCCCGATGACGCCATCCCGGTGCAGGAGGCCGTGAGAATCATTCTGGAGGCTGTCAGCCGCCGGGAAAGCATGGTGGTTTTTCCGGAAGAGACTCGCATATGGGCAAAATCTGTGCAATATGTCCCTGAATTCCGCGAAAAAACCATGCTGGAACTGGCCAGAGAGCGGCGCCGCAACTATCAGGCCAGGGGAAGGTATTTCTAGGCGCCGCGCAGATGAAAAAAGTCGCCCTGTATACGGACGGCGCCTGCCTGGGCAATCCCGGCCCCGGCGGTTGGGGCGTAATTTTGCGTTACGGCGGCTATGAGAAGGAACTGAGCGGCGGTCTCGCGGACACTACCAACAACCGCATGGAAATCACAGCCGTGCTGGAAGGCCTGACCGCCCTCAAGGAAGCGTGCATCGTGGATTTGTACACGGATTCACAGTACGTGCGCAAAGCGGTGACCGACGGCTGGCTGGAGAACTGGCAGCGCAACGGCTGGCGTACTGCCGCGAAAAAGCCGGTCAAAAACCGGGATTTGTGGGAGCGCCTGCTGCCCCTGCTGAAGCGTCACGTCCTGCATTTCCACTGGATACGAGGCCACAGCGGGCACCCGGAGAACGAGCGCTGCGACGCCCTGGCGCGCGTGCAGGCCGGACGGCCTGACTTGCCTCAGGAGAGTATGGGATAGGAGATCGAGTTGCGTCTGACGGCCAAAGGAGGCAAGCTGCCGCTGAAGAATTATGGATGCATCGCTCGTCTCGAATCTTTTCTGGCCCTTGCTGCGCCTGCTCATGGGCATGGCCTTGGCCCTGCTGGCGGCGAATGTGCTGGAAGCCCTGCAGTGGACGCGCTGCCTAGCGCGTCTGGCAGTGCCGCTGGCGCGTTTCGCGCACCTGCGCGACGCGGCCGGCGCGGCCTTTGCCCTGGCTTTTCTTTCGCCCGCGGCGGCCAACGGCTTGCTGTCGCAAGCGCACGACGAGGGCAGGCTTTCGCGAAAGGAATTGCTGTTCGCGAACCTGTTCAACAGCTTTCCGAATTTTCTGGTCCATCTGCCCACCCTGTTTTTGCTCACCTGGCCCGTGCTTGGGCCTCCTGCCGCCTGCTATGCGGGTTTGTGTCTGCTGGCGGCAGCGGCGCGCACGCTTTTGACGATGCTGGCGGCGCGCGCCCTTTTGCCCCCCCCGGCGTGCGCAGACCGCGTTCCGTTGCGGGACAGGCCGCACAAGAGCCTGTCCGAGGCGCTGCAAACAGCCTGGGAGAGCTTTCGCCGCCGTGTGCCGCGCCTGGTCTGCGTGACCATTCCCGTCTATATCCTGATGTATCTGTTGCAAAAATACGGCTGGTTCGCGGCGGCCCAGGTCTGGCTGGCCGTGCATGTGGACTGGCTGTCGTTTTTGAAGCCGCAGGCGCTGGGGATCATCGCCTTGCACCTGGCGGCGGAGATGGGCGCCGCGCTTGCGGCCGCCGGCAGCGTCTTCAATACGGGCGGGCTGAGCGCGTCCGAGGTGGTTACGGCCTTGCTGGTGGGTAACATTCTTTCAACGCCCATGCGGGCGATCAGGCACCAACTGCCGTCCTATGCGGGACTTTTTAAACCGGCGCTGGCGCTGGAACTGGTGTGCGTCAACCAGGCCCTGCGGGCCGCAAGCATGGCAGGCGTGGCCTGGCTGTACTGGCATGCGGGCTGACACGCGCAGGGCCGGAAGCTCGTGGACGCCGCGCGTACGCTTGCCATGCAGGCTGGAAGCATATATAGGCATGGCATGAGATTCATGAGATTGTGCCGTAACGTAAAAAGCGAGTCGTCCATGGAATGTCTTCCTCTGAATCAAGCGTGCGATCCTGCGTTTGCGCGCCGGGTGGAGCGGGAGAGCGGGCAAGCTCTTGCCGCCTGTTACCAGTGCGGCAACTGCACTGCCGGCTGCCCCGCAGGCTTCGCCTATGACATGCAGGCCAACCAGATCATCCGGGGCGTGCAGTTGGGGCTGAAAGAACAGGTGCTCTCCAGCCAGTCGCTGTGGTACTGCCTTTCGTGCAGCACCTGCTCCCAGCGCTGCCCCAACGACATCGCCGTTGCCGAGGTCATGGAAA
>Ga0082212_10012805_pt1 | contig 10540 bp, 15 predicted proteins | sample TergutNt197P3_FD_71548 | JGI IMG/M metagenome (GOLD analysis project Ga0082212, IMG submission 71548) | Neocapritermes taracua P3 segment gut microbial communities from Petit-Saut dam, French Guiana - Nt197 P3 | ecosystem: Host-associated > Arthropoda: Insects > Digestive system > Gut ...
ATTTTAACGATAGTAAAACAAATTAATTATGGGACTGATTAGGGAACCGGAAGGTGTAGATTTTGTGATAGAACCTCATAAGGTTACGGAGGAAGACCATTTGGCGATGTTGGCTTTTATAGCGGCATGTAAAGACCGTAAAGCAGAACAGAAGCGCATAATAAACAAAATAAAAAGATCGTTCGAACAAGTTGTTGCGGTATTGTGAGTAAAGAAGACCAGCGTACAACAAGCGGTTTTGCAAAATTGGGGGGTAAAGTGGTTGTGCGGAACTGTGGCGGGTACGAAAACCGTCAGCGGAAATCCAAACTGTGTACGGTTGAGTCCCCAACTTCAAAGCCGCTGGGGCGTTAGGTGTCAGCGGGCAAACTGTGTCGCGGACAATGAAACGGAAAAAGGAACGTTAAAATAATAGTAACCGTCCGAAAAGGACATAAAACAAAAAATATGACTTCAATAGACTTTCTTGAAAAAGCATATGAAATTCTGAATGACCAAAATTACAGGATTACATTTTCCCCTGCACAAAGAAAAAACTTGATGATGTACTGTAACGAACATTTTATCGGCGGACTGTTTGAAGAAGAAATTTGCTTTGTTCACACAGATGCAGGAAGCGTAATGTTGAATAATCCTGAACCGATTTATCGTGGATACTCGAAAAATGCACAGCACAAAATGCTTGCCGTTCCGCTTGAAGTTGCGAAAGATATGTTATGCGCCACATACAAGGAAAAATTTGACTGGAACACGTTTGTTTATGATATTACTTACACAAGTAAAGGTGCCGCTGTTCTTGAAGATTTCTATGACAAGCACATAGTATTTTTGAAGTTTTGCCATGAGAAAAAATTGCTCAAAGAATATCCTCTTGATAAAAATGATAGAATTATTCGCATGGTATATTACAATCAAAATTTGACAGAAAAAGGGATAGCGATATTTTCACATTTGGTTAGAAAATTTTTAGTTTTTTACGACAGCGACGGGAAAGTTGACTTGCAAAAGATGTTGATAAAATGGTTCACAGCATTAGAGAAAAAGCACATAGCGTAAAAACTCAGAAAAATGCCTGCGTGCAACAGGCGGTTTGGCGCAAGCGGGGGCGTTTTCTCGACTGACAGCAGGTAGGTAACATCATCGTTTGCTCTCGTCCGCGCCTTTGTAATACCCCCGCCAGCATCAAGCCGCAGGACGTTAGAGGCAATGCACGAAAGCGTTGTCGACATGACTTCTCCCAAAAATACAGTTTTTCATGCGATTTATTTATTTCGTTAGCAATGGTTATAAGCATTTTCAATGCGATAAATAATGTAAAAGATGGGGCTGTTCAAAAAGCAAAAAAACATTAACCGCAAAGGTCGCAAAGAGTTTACGCAAAGAACGCAAATCTATTATTTTAAGGCATTTATTCTTTGCGCACTTTGCGAAAGAACCTTGCGCCTTTGCGGTAAAAGACTTTTTGAACAGCCCCTTTTCTTTTTTCAATGGAATAATCCAAATGCCGCTGAGATTTAAAATACTATTTGTACCTTTGTCACTGCAAATCAATCATGGTCGGTATGAGGTTTTATTACTGTTTTTTACGCTTGTCTTGCAGTTCAATGTATCGGGTTACAACGCACATAACCCGATAACAGAGATGATTTAAGAAATAAAAGAATAAAATTAAATTGTAAGTCTTAACCATGAATGGATATATTTTAAGTTCAACGAAGAATACGAGCGATTGGGTTGTTTATGACAATGATATTTCAGTAGATTATAAAGAATTTCTGAAAGGACAATTTTTTCAAGAAAGTAAACTAACTCTCTTTTACTATGTTCAAAAAAAAGCATATTTGAAAAAAATAAAATCATCTATAATATTAGAATCTTCGGGGCCTATACTTGTAAATAGGCGAGTAAAAGAAGTGTTAGAGGCCAATACAAATAGTGTGCAATTTTTTGATGTAGAATTATATTGTGATACAGAAAAGATAAATAATTTTTTTGCTTTGAATGTGCCTTGTAAAATGTCTTGTGTTGATATTGAAAAAAGTGAATATAGACTCATGAATTTTGATGTAAATAATCCAAAATATATATTTTATTACATGCAACTCAAAGAAGATATTTTTACTGATGAATCTAATATTGATATTGTTCTTTGTAAAGAAATGGAACGATATATAATTGTTAGTAAAAAAGTCAAAGATGCTTTATTTGATGCAAACTTAAAAGGATTACAATTTAGTGATAGCATTGATATTACACCACAAGATAGGACTGTTTATGAAAAAATATAGTCTGACCTGCCTGTTCAGCATTGCAAATAACCCCTTGCAACTAACGCCGCAAAATCAAAAAATAAGGGTTGAATATTCAGACAGGGGTTGAAAAACAACGAGATACAAAAGATGATAAATGAATAAAAAGTTCTTTGAAATAATTTTAATTCCTTGTCCCGCCGCATTTGTAATGCGGCAGGACAAGGTAAATAAGTTGGTTTAATGAGAAATGACAATATAAAATGAATGTAATTACCTTAAAAATCACATGGCTAAACCAATTCCGACAATTTTGGATGAGTTTAGCGTCTTTAGGTGTTATGCTTTATTTTTTCTTCAGTAGCGACGGGATGCCCATGACCTTATTATTGATTTTAGGCGCTTTTGTCGGATTTGTCGTGCTATTCCCCTTACATGTTCACATAGATTACCTTATCCGCAACTATGGCGAAACGTACGAAATAGACGACACAAAAATAATTCGCCGCAAGAATGGATTGGAAACCGTTTATAATGTTACAGATATAACTGACATATACCTGTATCGTTCGAGTGTTCACAGAACTCCTTGGAGTGGGTATCATTTTGCGCAGATAGTGATGAAGTCGGGCGAAAACATATATCTTACCAGTTTACTTTATCCATCTGTGTGGGGCATTCAGAAAATATTGGAAAATTACCTCAAAGCGCCTTTTTTACGCGAAGAAGTGTGGCTAACCACTACACCGCATGATTAGAAAAATTGAATGAAAAATGAACTAAACAACATAATTTAAATTTATGAAACATATCATTTTAATTTTATCTGCATTGATGTTGTTGGCATCATGCGGCAAAGTAAGAGAAAAGGCAAAGGAAACCATCAACAAAGGCGGCGAAACGGTCGGAAAAACCGCAACTGAATTCTTCGAGGGCATTTCCGCAGGCATTGACAAAAACGGCTTGGAAACAGGACGCGCCAAAATTGACATCGCAGGAAAAGCCGACGAAGCCGCCTATTTTGACTTTGTCTTCGACAAAAGAACATACATCGAAGTAAAAAGTAAAATCATTTTGGAATAATCCACCCGAAAAAGCAGACTTGAGCCAAAGTGCAAAAATGATAAAGTGAAAAATAGCAGCGTACAACACGCGGTTTCACGCAAGCGGGCTGACAGTGTGGTGGAGCGCGAAACAGAAATAAAATGAAAAAAAACATACCAAATCAACAATGCCAAGAAAAAAATATTTAAACTTGAGAAATAAACAATTATGCAGTTCATTGCACAAAATATAAAGATATTATACCTTTGTACCGCATAAAACAGCAATAATGTGAAAAATAAATTTGAACAAATAATAGCAGAGCAAAGAGAAGAGCGAAACGCTTTGCCGGTAACCGATTGGTGTGCCCGGACAGACGAAGTCAGGATTGATTTGGACAGTTCGCTTGCACAAATTGTGATTGGCGTACGCCGCAGCGGAAAATCCACACTTTGCCATAAGGTATTGAAAAGCAAAAATATAGATTATGCATATATCAATTTTGATGACGAGCGGCTTTTGGATTTGAAAAGCGAACAACTGAACGATGTTTTGCAGGCATTATACATGATATACGGCGATTTCAAATACCTGTTTTTAGATGAAATTCAGAATGTTGAGCGTTGGCATTTATTTGTAAACCGGCTTTTGAGGCAAGGAATTCGTTTAGTTATCACAGGCTCTAACGCCAATTTGTTAAGTGGCGAATTGAGCACACACCTTACAGGGCGTTATGTTGAAATTGAACTTTTTCCACTTTCATTTTCCGAAATGCTTGATTATAAAAAAATCACTTCTCAAACAAAGACAACCAAGGAGTTGGCCTTTCGCCGACAAGCATATTTCGACTACTTGCAACAAGGCGGTTTTCCCGAAATGTTTCAAATTAGCGAAATACAGAAACGTGAATATCTGCGTACATTGTTGCAGTCAATTATTTTCAAAGACATTGTAAGGCGATTTAACATTAAATATATCAAATCGTTAAACGACATTTCCAATGTTTTGCTGAATAATATTTCGCGAGAAATCAGTTTTACGAAAATTGCCAAAACCTTGGGTATAAAAAGTGTTCATACGGCACAAAATTATGTTTCGTACTTGGAGCAGGCATATTTGTTTCTGTCCATTCCGCGTTTTTCGTACAAGAGCATTGCCCGTATCGGCAATCGAAAAACATACGTGATAGACTCTGCGTTTGTGTCATTTTTACCTGAAATCACAGGTGCAAATGAAGGGTATTTGCTTGAAAATATTGTATTTTTAGAACTTTGCAGACGGCGGAAAAGCGGTAATTTTGATATTTATTATTACAACAATAATTACGAAATAGATTTTGTGATTGCACAAAACGGCAAAATACGGCAGCTTATACAGGTTTCTGTAGCGATTGAGAACGCAAAGACACGTAAGCGTGAAATTTCCGCCCTGCTGAAAGGCGCAAATGAATTGCATTGCAACAATCTGACAATCATAACACAAGACGATGAAGAAACCCTTTTTGAAAACGGCAAACAAATCGAAATTGTTTCAGTCCTAAATTGGTTGTGTGAGAAATGAAAAAAGAACAAGCGTTGTGCATATTCCTGCGTTAGGCGCAACCGCCGAAAGCACAGTGGAAAATGAAGTAGAAAATTTCCGAGAAGCGAAAAAAAAGAATAAAACGAATGAGTTATAAATGAAAAGAGAATGATTATGGATTATATTGTAAAAACTGAAAAAGACAATGAAGCCCTTTCTGAAATAATAAAGGGTTGGGGATACGATTTTTTTGTTTCTAGAGGCAAATGTCATAAAACCCTAGATTTAGATGGAATATTGGCATATGACAATAAAAAAATTATCGGATTAGGGCTTTATTACATAAAAAACAATGAATGTGAAATTGTCCTAATGGAAACTTTTGATCAAAATAAAGGAATTGGAACAAAAATAATTGACAAAATTATTAATATTGCAAAACAAAATAAATGTAATAGAATATGGTTAATAACGACAAATGACAATATAAATGCTATTAAATTTTATCAAAAAAGAGGTTTTTGCATAGTAAATATTCATATAAATGCAATTGTAGAATCAAGAAAAATAATAAACGCAATTGTAGAATCAAGAAAAATAACACCTAATAATATACCACTTATTGGAGAATATGGAATTCCGATAAGAGATGAGATAGAATTTGAAATAAGATTTTAAAAAAATGGAGTACGGCTTCGCAACGTAAAATTATGGGTAAGTATTTTTATCCGTTTTTCAAAGAAACGATAATGAAATACGCCAAAAAAATTCCAACATTGAAACCTGTTGCGGAAGATTTGGTAAAAGATATGGAGTTGTTTTTAAGCGAGAAAAGTTGGTTGTAAAAGTAATTAAATGGCAGCGCCTAACTGGCGGTTTGGCGCAAGCGGTGAGAGCATGGTGGACAATGAAGAAAGAAGATAAAAAAGATAAAAATGAACAGACAAGTAATTCAAAAAAAATTTGATAGCATCACTGCTTCGTCCAATATACATGAAGCATGTTTGCTTGTGGAAAATTCAAAAGGCGATTTTTCAGAAAGTTTTGGATATGGCGGGTGCGTTGTCGATTCGCCAATGATTGCGGCAAGCGTCACAAAATTATTCACCACGACATGCGTTTTAAAACTCTGCGAACAGGGTCGTTTGTCGCTTGAAGATGCCATTAGTAAGTATTTTAGCCGCGATTTGTTGAGCGGACTTCACGTATTCAAACGACATGAATATTCTTTCGATTTGACTGTTTCCGATTTGCTTTTTCAAACCAGTGGCTTGCCCGACGAATTTGAAAGCAGTAACAATGCAGGAATTTTAAAGAACGCCATTTTGGATAAAGATATTTACATAACCTTTGAACAATATCTTGACGAGGTTAAGTCGCTCACTCCGCGTTTTGCTCCTAATACGGGAAAGAAAGCGTATTATGCCAACATGAATTTCGACCTCTTGGGCGAAATTTTGGAAAAAATCACAGAAATGCCACTTGTAGAGATATACAATCAATTTATTTTCATGCCATTGGGAATGACTGAAACTTACCTGCCGACCGGCGAGGAGGATTTTGTTCCGCATACGTACTATAAATTGCAAAGGCTCGAACGTCCTAAACTTATTGCGTCCTGTCGCGCCAGCGGAGGGTGCGTTTCGACCGCAAAAAACCTGATGACTTTCAGTAAGGCTTTCTGGGGTGGTGTGTTGTTTGACAAAAAGATTTTTGGACGACTATGCGTTTACCGAAAATTACAGGTCTCCAAAGGACCGATTTTTTACGGAGGTGGATATATGCAAATTCCCCTCGGAACGCCTCTAACGCTGTTTATGGGGAAAGGCGAATTGTTAGGGCATTCCGGCAGTTCCGGTTCGTTCGCCTTTTATTATCCGTTGAAAGCGTTACATTTTATCGGCAATATTTCGCAACTTTCAAGACCCGATGCACCTGTCAAGTTGATAATGCGATTGGCTATGATTCGCGATAAGTAATAAACAACATAAATCAAATTTATATTAACGATTCTTCCTTTGTTGCGATAAGTGGAATTACAATCGGCGACGATGTGCTGATTTCCTGGGGATGTCAGTTTATTGACAATAATTCTCATTCAATCGTTTCAGCAGACAGGGTGAAAGAACTGGCAACATTAAAACAGAAAATTGAAGACGGCACAATAGCAAACGATACGGATTACAGTCATGTTGGGAAAGCCCCGATTATCATCAAAGACAAAGTGTGGATAGGGTTTAATGCTATCATCATGAAGGGGGTCCCCAACTTCGCATAACCGCCTCTCCGTTATCTGCAAGCGGCGGACAGCGTAACGGGACAATAAAACAGGAAGTTAAACGTTAAGCAAAATATAAACCGTCCGAAAGGACGTTGAATTTTCAGAAATGAACAAAGAAGTATTGGTAGTGTCGTCAAATACTATTGTTATCGTATATATGCTTATCAAAAACTTGAAATTTGCATATATTTTGTTAGGTATCGCATTGTTGAAAACCGCCACACTTATCTTGTCTGTTGCTATTGGAAGTTTAATTGCACCGAAGTATGGAAGTCAAGAAGAGGCGAGTATGCTATTTATTTACTGTTTGGTTGCTACAATTAGTTTCGTGTTGTTTGGTTTTTACTGGTTGAAAATAGAACGGCGTTTAGAATAAAAAATCCAATGAATAGTAGAAAACAAGAAATGCCGGCAGAAGCAAGCGATTTTGCGAAATTGGGGGGTAAATTTAAAAACATAAAAGATATAATATGAATGAGATTAATCCAATTGAATTAGGCAGACAATTAAAGAAACCAACAGGAGAAATTGGTTTAATTGTTGGTGACTACATGAATACAGCCAATGAGCAGATTTATGACTTTGTACTATCGCATCTTAACATCAGAAACAATACAAAAATTTTGGAAATTGGATGCGGCAATGGGAAGTTTATTTCAAAATTTTTCGATACAAATTCAAATATACAAATGACAGCCATTGATTTCTCTGATGTAATGTGCACCGAAACAAAAGCGTTTAATAAGGGAATTATTGATAATAATAAACTGATTGTTAAGTGTGAAGACGCTATTGAGATGTCTTTATCAGATGAAACTTTTGATATTGTTGTAACAATAAATACTGTTTATTTTTGGGAGCAGGTGGAGAGGCAACTGAATGAAATAAAACGTGTATTGAAAAAAGACGGACTACTTGTAATAGGATATCGCCCCAAAAGCATTATGAAAGATGGGCCTTCTACTCAAGAAGTATTTACCCTTTATGAGCCTGAAGATTTGAAATCAGTGATGAAACAAAATGGATTTGAGATAGTTAAGGAAGTAAGCCAGACAACAAATCGAGAAGTAAAAATAGTTGATGGTTCGCAGGTACAACAGCTCATTGATATTTGTTTGATTGTAGAAAAACCATCAATATAGAACAGAAGACTGCAAACTTTGGACGAATGAAATATCTGTCCCGCCGCATTTGTAATGCGCTGCCAAAAGCGGGTTTTTCTTTTTTCAATGGAATCTAATTGCCGCATTGCGGTCGCTTGCGAAAAAATGCAAAGATTTCGTTTTGTGACTTCTTCAAACACGATGGGCTAATTCTACCAACATGCCGTTCAAGATTTTTGTCCGTTCTCCGATAAGGGCGAAAAAGTCGCGGTCAGTTTGTTCAACCGTTACGATGGCTTTATTAATCAACTCTTTTCCTTTGTTTGTGATGCTCAATTTCTTTGCTCTCGTGTCGGAGGAATGTTCTTGCCGCTTGATTAAGCCTTTTTTCAGTAGCGTACGCAAAACGGCTGAAGTAGTCATCGGGTCAATTTTGGAATGATTCGACAAAACTATTTGGGTGACAACCTGATTTTGAATTAACAGCCAATGCAAACTCGTCATGAGCACAAATTGCGAGTGCGTCAAATCATATTGTTCCAATGCTTGTTTTACTTTGCGCTGCCAGAGCGTCGCAACCTGCCAAAGCAGGAAGCCCGAACTTTCTTCTGCCGTTTTTACGCTGAAAACGTTGTCTTTCGCTTTTGTCATAAATCAATAACCTTTCGCTGTATTTATTTGAAGTTCAATATCTTTTGGCAAATCGTCCACAATTTTTTGCGCAACGATTTTTCGCCAAAGAAAACCCAAGATTCCGACAACCGTCATCGTTGTTGTAACGCGTAATCCGTCGGACGTTTCCTCAAAAGTATGTTCACCGTACATTTTCGCCAACGGAAAAGTCGTTAAATCGGTGAAAGATTGATTTTCGACCGCTTCATGAATTTTTATTTTCATTTTCGGACCGCCTTTCGGCTGAAAATTATAAAAATTACCCGCCTCGAATTTGCCGTCAATGCTTGCCGATTCAATACTGTTATCCCACACTGTCCAATGATTTACATCAGACCACATCCTCCACATTTGCTCTTTTGTAACCTCTTTCGTTACTACTGAATAAGATTTAGACCACATATTTCCAAAATTTAAATTATAAATTATACTATTATTCGTGCAAAGATAATATGTTAACTTATAATATGCAAATTTATTGTATAGAATTTTCCCTTTTTAAAATCAAATGTTTTCAGTACGATGTCTCTCTTTCCCGACGCATGTCGCCCGCTTACCAATAACGTTCTGAGACTTGGGGCAAACCTGTTGGCAGTAGTCTTTATTCATTATTATTTCTTTCAAAGTATTTTTCTTTAAATTTATTAAAATAAATTTTTATTTTTTCTATTGTGGTCATATTACAATGAGGATTAAAATAGCCATATTTAAAATTTTCAAATTTGGCAGAGTTTTGAATTATCATATTTCCAAATTTTTCGAAACACAATCCAAAGATGTTTATTCCCACATATTTTGGCAAATCTGTTTTCAAAACTCGTTGATATTGTTTTTCTATACTATAAAATGGAAATGGGTCAAAAGTGAATATTTTATTTACATTGTCAAGATTTGGCAAGTATTGTAAATGAATAGGATTAACAGGCTCATTCATGCATACTTGAATTAATCCGACTAAAGGAAAACCATCTTGTATCAATCCTAATGTCTGCGTTGAGCCTAATGAATTCGAGTTTTTCCTAAAATTCTTATTTGTTGGTCTTACAACTTTTACCTCAAATGCACTTGAGTATTCAAAGTAAATTTTCTCCTTGTTAGAAGGAATTATTAATATGTCTATGTCACCCGGTTTTTGGTCTTTATCAAAACCGAGTTCAGTTCTTAAGACTTCTTTTGTAATATAGTATTTGTCAAAATCTAACTCATCTGTTCTTGGCACGTTTGTAACTTCCCAAAAAAAATCGAGGTTACCATACATACATTTTGTCTTTTCAATTATTAAGTCAATAACTTGACTTTCTTCTAATCGTTTTTCTATGTAGTTTCCAGTTTCCAAATTTTCAATAATGTTATTGTAAAATTGCCGCTAACGTTCTCTTGCGTGTAACCGTTTGTTACCTGCTGGCACTTTACTTCTACGCATTTAGAGTTCATTAAGGTCATTCGAACTAATTATTTTACTGCCTTTACTTTCATAATAATGCAGCATTTCGTCAATTTTTCTTTTGTCATAACTTGTAATGCAATCTGATAAGACATTAACTTTGTAATTTGCCTTACATAAATTGAAACAGGTTGATTTGACACAGGCAACAGCATCTGCTCCTGTCAGGTAGAACTCACCTATTTCATTTTTATTGATAAAGTCGGTGAACTCCTCACTGGTCAAT
>Ga0082212_10012806_pt1 | contig 10539 bp, 6 predicted proteins | sample TergutNt197P3_FD_71548 | JGI IMG/M metagenome (GOLD analysis project Ga0082212, IMG submission 71548) | Neocapritermes taracua P3 segment gut microbial communities from Petit-Saut dam, French Guiana - Nt197 P3 | ecosystem: Host-associated > Arthropoda: Insects > Digestive system > Gut ...
CTCGAGCACTGCCGTCTCCAGCGCAGAGATCGGCCTATTAATGCCGCCAATCGTAAAAATAAGGGCAAGAGAGGAAACAATAACAAAGGCAACGGTTGTAATTAAAAGCATGTTAATTGTATGGGCCGTGCTGTCCGCTGTTTCCAGGGCTTTTATTCTGGTTGTAAAAAAGATTGAATCGCGGAGGTCCTGCAGCTTGTCGCTCATGTCGTTCCCAAGGGGGATAACTTCCTCATACGTCCGGATCAGCTCCTCCCGGTTCAAACCCTCTGCAACAACATCAAGCCTTCCGGTGATTTTCATATATCCTAAGAATATTTCTACAATTTCTTCGACAGCCGATGAACGCTGCTCCTTGTCCCATTCGCTGAGCCTGTTATCTGCCTGCATATTGTGCTGGAAGCTCATCAAATTTTCCATAAACAGTTCGATGCTTTCCCGGTAATTCTTCTGATATGCCGAAATCACCTCCCGGAAAGAATCACCTTCTAGCTGATACCCTTTGGCAAGGTTTGCATAACGTATTCTGTTGGCATAGACAATAGCATCTGTTATGTGAATTTGCTGTGCCTGGTAAGTGTTAATGAGCTCATTGTTATTTCTGCCAATATTTATTATCTCTACAACGGAAAATACGGAAAACGAAATCATAATAAGCACAAGGAGCCCGAATACAATCAGAAGCTTGGTTCGTATTTTAATGTTGTTAAACCAGTTCATTGCCTCGCGCTCTCCGTACAGTTATAATTAATGCAAAACTCCGGCTTCCCGGTAGTATTTTTCCGCACCCGGATGCAGAGGTACCTGAACCGAAGAAGCGGCTGCACCAGATGGATCAAAAACAATATAGTTTGCTCCAATGTGAACCAGGAAATCTTTGTTTTCGTTCAGGATCTTTGTAAATAAATAAACAACAGACTCCGGAAGTTTCGGGCTGACAATAATTTCTGTTGAATGACATATAGCTAAAACAACAGCATCATTGCCAGGGTACGTACCGCCGGGGATCCAGGTAAGATCACTGGAACGGGGAACAGTCCCATAGGTGTAATGGCAATAATCTATTAACTCATGGGATGCGGCAAGAATAACAGACGGCCTGGCCGCGGCCATTTCTGTAATAATGGCTCCCGGCAGACCAAGGTTCGCAATTGTGTAATCGATAAGACCATCTTTGAACATACTGACCATTTCACTGTATACTGTCTGAAAAACAGTGCCGCCGTTTTTCTCGATCATATCAAAGGATACCCCGTGGAAATCAAGAATTATCGAAGACATTACATAATCTGTCGTTCCTGATTGTGGGGCTCCGAGCTTTATTTTTTCGCCGTCTTTAATTTTTTGTGCAAGCTGTTCAATTGTAGATATTCCCTGATCATTACCGGCCAGAAAATGGTAGTAATCGACAGAGAGTGTTCCTGCTATTGACGCCATGTTTGTATGCCGCCGTTTAAAAAGCGGAGCTACGCCGTTATAAGCCGCCTTGTCGACATATCCCACTCCCCATGCAATATCGGCTTCGCCCTGATCCACCAAAACCGGATTTCCTATACCTCCGCCCGGTATTACATTTATGGTAATATTGGGTACTTTTTCATTAAGAAACCGGGAAAATTCAACAGCAATGGTATACCAGCCGCCTCCTTCACCGCCTGCTGCCCATGTATAGGTCCCCTTGTGAATCTTACCGGCGCCGGGTACATCTTTTTTGCACCCCGCCATAATCGTACAGGAAAGGATTAAAAAACATAACACCAACCGCTTATATCGCAGTTTTTTCATAACTACCTCTATTTACTGACAATTTTATCCGCAGTAAGTGAAACTTCTTCAAAATCTCCGTTTAGCAGCTGTTCGGACATGGTAGTCAGCAGCTCATTCGTCGGCTTGGACCACGATTTCTCCCGTAACTCCGCTATCGCCCCCTTCGCCGCCTTCTTGTCATAGACCTCACACGCTTCCTTGATTGCCGCCAGCTTCTCTTGCAAATACTTCCGTACTTCTTCAGTACCCTCGTCCATCACTTCCCGTTCCGGCCCTTCCTTCCCTGCCAGTTTCTCTACGACGTTCTTAAGCTCCGCCAAGAATGCCGCCGTCCGCCCCGCCATCGTTGCCGTGTCTTTCCCGCGCCCTGCCTCTTCCAGCTTCGACGCACCGGCGGATAACTCTAATTCCCCTATGTTCGCCAATGCACTCTTCATCGCATGTACGTTGATCGTGTACAGCCGGATATCTTCCTCACTGTACTCTCCACCATTCCCTAATATCCCCTCCAGCGTCCCTATCGCCTTGTTCGCATCCCGCGCAAATATCTCCGCCAGCCGCGGGTCCAGCGCAGGACGGCTCCCTTCCGCCGCCCCCTGTCCCTTCTGCTGCTGCTCCTTCTGCGCCGCCTCCAGTACCTCTGGCGGCTGCTTGTCACGCACAAACTTCTTCAGCGTCGCATTCAGCTGCCTTACGTCTATCGGCTTCGAGATAAACCCGTCAAACCCGTTCGCCAGAAATACTTCCGACTGCCCTACCACCGCATTCGCCGTCAAAGCCACTACCGGTTGCTTATACCCTAATCCTCGTATGTTCTTCGTCGTCTCTATCCCGTCCATCTTCGGCATCATGTGATCCATAAACACGATGTCGTACACGTTTGTCTTCACCTTCTCTATCGCTTCATACCCGCTCATCACCGTCTCTACGTTCAGCCCGTACGGCGCCATTAACCCCTTCGCCACATACAGGTTCGATTCCACGTCGTCCACGACCAGTATCTTCCCGTACGGCATCGGCTCGAATACTACCTGCGCCCGCTTTATCTGCTTCGTCCCGCTCTCCTGGAACTTCTCTAAACTTGCAGCCAGCTCTCGGCCCAATACCTCGTACCCAGTGCTCTTCTGCGGCAACCGTATCGTAAACACCGACCCACGCCCAGGCTCGCTTTCTACCGATATCTCCCCGCTCATCAGCTGGATCAGGTTCCGCGTGATGCTCATCCCCAATCCCGTCCCCTGCGTCGTCCGGTTAGCCTCCATGTTAAACCGTGAGTATTCCTCAAACAGCTTGGCTACCTGTTCCTTCGTCATCCCCTGCCCCGTGTCGCTTACCCGGAAGACCAGCGTTACCTTGTCTTTTGACCCCTCCCCTGCCGCAGCCTCAGCTACGGCCTCAGCCGCAGCCTCAGCTGACACCAGCATCTTTACCACGCCTTCGTCCGTGTACTTAAACGAGTTGGACAGGATGTTGTTCAATATCTGTTTAATCCGCAGTTCATCCCCGTACAGTGCAGCCGGCGTGTTCTCGTCTACCGACAGCTGGAACTCTATCGGCTTGCTGCCTATCCGCATCATGTTCAGCGTTACCGTGTCGTTGATAAGGCTCGCTATACGGTATTCCGCTGCCACCAGCTCCAGTTTCCCTGCCTCGATCTTCGACAAATCCAGTATGTCGTTGATGATGTTCAGCAGCAGGCCCCCTGAATGGTGGATCTTGTCCAGCGCCTCCCGTACCTTCGGGGCAAGTGCGTCGTCCTGCAGCTGGATTTCCGCTATCCCCAAAATGGCGTTCATCGGCGTCCGTATCTCGTGGCTCATGTTGGCAAGGAATGCCGATTTTGCTACCGACGCCGCTTTTGCCGCTTCCAGGGCTTCCTGCAGCAGCTCTTCCTGGCGTTTCTTGTTTGTTACGTCCCTGCTGGCCTGGAACAGCACCATCGACCCGTCTACCCATTTGATAATCGACGCCGTGCCCCCCAGGTACACGTTCAGCACGTCGTCCCATATGTACTCAAAATCCTTGGTCGGATAAATATGCTTTAGAGGAAAAAGTTCCGACAGTTGGCAGAAGGAGCACGGCGCGTCTTTGTTCCGTGTGGCTTTGTAGCATTTTTGGTTGATCGATTTTTCTTTGTCTATGCCGAACCGGTCGGCAAGGCGCTTGTTGATATACAGCAGGTTATTGTCCATGTCCGATACGCAGATCATCGAGTCCATGTTGTCCATAAGGGTCATGGTTTTATTGTGTTCCGATATCTTGTCGACCATGTCGCCGATGCAGTTTGCAAGCGCTCCCAGTTCGTCTTTCCGGTCGCTCCGCACCGGGTAGGACAGGTCCCCGTTGGTAATCTCGAGCACTGCCGTCTCCAGCGCAGAGATCGGCCTATTAATGCCGCCAATCGTAAAAATAAGGGCAAAAGCTGAAACAAAAACAAAGGCGATAGTTATGCCAAAGATAAGGTTAATTGTACGGGCCGTGCTGTCCGTTGTTTCCAGGGCTTTTATTCTGGTTGTAAAAAAGATTGAATCGCGGAGGTCCTGCAGCTTGTCGCTCAGGTCGTTCCCAAGGGGGATGGCGTCCTCATATGTCCGGATCATCTCCTCCCGGTCCATACCCTCCACGGCGTTCATTATTTTTCCGGAAACCTCCACATAGTCGGTGAACAAATCTTCTATTCCGGCGATCATATTTAAACGCTGTTGTCTCTCCAATTCAGTTAATTCCCTGTCGGATTCCATTGCATTGCGGAAACCGTCCAGATTTTCCCTGAAAGACACGATGCCTTTTTCGTAATCTGCAAGTATTCTGTAAACCATGTTTACAGCGCCGTCGGTTTCTACCAGATACCCCCTGGAAAGGTTAGCATAACGCAGCTTGTACGTATCGATAATTGCATCTGTTATAAGGATTTGTCTTCCCAGATAAGCATCAATCAGGTTTTGATTATTTTTACTGATGCCGGATATTCTTACAATGGTAAATACAGCAAAAGAAATCATAATAAGCACAAGGAGCCCGAATAAGATTAAAAGCTTGCTTCGTATTTTTATATTGTTAAACCATTTCATATCCCCGCCTTTTTTATCTTTAGTGAATAGTATGCCTGGACAGTTTAACTCTTGCCACTTCGAACTGATTTCTTATTTCATAAAAGACATCCGCAATATCAGGGTCGAAATGCTTGCCGGCCCCATCCATGATAATGCGAACCGCTTCATCATTAGAAAAAGCCTTTTTATACGGCCGGTCGGAAGTAAGCGCATCGTACACATCTACAATTGCCATAATACGCCCATGAAGCGGAATCTCTTTTCCTTTAAGTCCGTAAGGATATCCTGCACCGTCCCATCGCTCATGGTGGAAAGCGACGGACAATTTGGCATTGTTTAAAAAATCTCCTTCTCCTGTCCGTGCTACCATCTGTTCGATAATCTGCTCCCCCAATGCAGAATGGGTCTTCATGGTCTCAAATTCCTCATCTGTCAGTTTGTCAGGCTTGTTAAGAATCGCATCGGGAATTGAAATTTTTCCAATATCGTGCAGGCGCGCCGACGAAACGACCGATTCCAGATCCCAGTCATCCATCTCGCCGGTATATAACCCGCGTTTTTTCATGGCGTCTATTACTAACTTAAAAAACACTGTTGTCCGGTCAACATGCCCGCCGGTATTCACATCACGGCTTTCGACCAGATCGGCCATAGTGTACACAATGGCGCTTTGCAGACGTTCCAGCTGTTCTGTCCGTTCACGGAGCTGCTCTGTCCGTTCGCGGATAAGTTCGTCGATGTGCAGGTGATTTTTAATGCGGTTCAGCAGAACCTGCGGGGAAAACGGTTTTATGATAAAGTCTACAGCTCCCAGCTCAATACCGTGAGCTTCGTTGCCCACATCGGTAAGACTGGTTAGAAAAATAACCGGAATATCTGCATATAAAATATTGGATTGTAAGCGTTTCATCGCTTCATACCCGTCCATCTCGGGCATTTCGACATCCAGCAAAATCATGTCCGGTACAATCTTTTCTATCATTACAAACATTTTTATCGCAGACGATATGGTTATTACCTGGTAGTATTTTTCCAGCGCTTCTTCCGCCCTGGAAAGGTTAGTGCCGTTATCGTCGACTACAAAAATGGTTTTTTGCACTTACTCCCCCAAATGGCTTTTTATGAGGTCAAGCAGAACCGGCTCGGAGAACGGCTTTGTAATAAAGCCTGCAGCCCCCAGCTCTTTGCCATGGGCTTCGTTAGCAGCGTCGGCTGTAGCTGTCATAAATATGACGGGAATTTTTGAATATGAACCGTCTGCCATTAGCTGTTTAATCGCTTCAAAACCGTCCATTTCGGGCATTTCTATGTCCAGTAAAATTAAATCCGGTGTTACTTTTTCCAGAATGGCAAACATTTTTGCCGCGGAAACCAGCGTTATAACCCGGTACTGATCTTCCAGTGCTTCTTCCGCCTTGGAAAGGTTAGTGCCGTTATCGTCGACTACAAAAATGGTTTTTTGCATGCCTTCACCTTTTCTATTTTATTCTCGTTGATAAAATTCAGCAGTGACCCCGTATTATACCACAGCTTGTTAAAAGTATCAAGGAATTTCCTGCCATTGGCTGCTCTTATCTGCTGTTGCTTCCTAATGAATGATGTGGTATACTAAAAAAAATATATAATCATTAGGGTTGGGCAGGAATGGCAAAACGGAAACCCCAAAAAATATCTACCATAAACAAAGCGATAATTGCCACTCTGGTCAGTATCTTTATCATTCTGAATTTGCTTATGGCGCTTTCCGCCAATACAGTGTTTAAAAGCAGACTGGAGATTGGAAGGGAAAGGGATGCTGATCAGGCGGGGCAGATTGCCTGGAGGATTAAACACAGTTTCTACAATCTGGTAAACCTGCTCAGCCTGACCGGACAATCACTGGCGGAACTGGATTTTAGCACACAAGATGCAGATGCAGTGGTTAACTCAACGCTCCTGGAAATGATGGATTTAAATACAAGCGTATACGATGCATGGATTATTTTTGAAAAAGGCGTATACCACCCGGATTCATACTATGTTAAGAGAGAATACATAAGAGAAAACGGAGTAATAACCGAGATTCCGGAAGGCGATGAAGCTTCTATGGAAAAGGAAGTCAGAGAGCCATGGTACAGAATCCCCCTAACAACAGGGCATGTTTTTTATGAATACGGAAGTTTTTATGATTACGGCGAAGAATTCGGCGAACTGTATACCGCAACGATCAGCATTCCAATAATGTCAGGCGGAAAAATTATCGGTATCTGCGGGCTGGATATCGTTTACCAGGATATGTTCGAGTCGATTGAGTACTTCCAGGAAGAACATGAGAATTTAATCCTTCTGCTAAGCAAAGATATGACGATCCTCCACCCGTACTACGAAAACATTCAAGGCGTTATAGAACAGAAATTAACTGATTTTTTTACGCCTGCTCAAATAGATCGCATGCTTACCGTCCTAAGACAGGAGCCCATGTTTCTTGAAGAAATGATGTCGCCGTTTTCCGGCAAAAAATCACTTGTCACATTACAGGAAATAAATTTCGATATTACCGGAAAGAACTATTTATTGTACTTATTTATGGAAACAGGACTGGATATACTGTACGCCCCTGCCCATAGAATTATGGCAATGCTGGCAACAGGCTGTTTAATATGCATGATATTAATAAGTTTTACTATTTACTACAATCTTAATATTTTTATTAGGCCTATCCGAAAGCTTACAGGTTATGCCAAGCAGATTACATCCGGTAATTTTACCGATGTGAATTTTACAGAAATTGCCTTAAAAGATGCAGCAAACGATAAAAATGAAATTGTTATCTTACAGCGCGCATTTATAAAAATGGTTAACACGCTGAATGAAGCAATAAATAAAGAAGAAAAACGGGTGGAAGAACGCACCCATAAATTAACGCTTATGACAAAAGAAGCGGAAGAAGCAAAGGAGCGCGCTGAAAAAGCAAGCGAGGCAAAATCCCAGTTTTTGGCCAATATGTCGCACGAAATCCGTACGCCTATGAATGCGATTATCGGCATGTCAGAACTGCTGCTGCCGACGGATCTAAGCGAACGCCAGCTTCAGTGTGTGGAAGACATTCATACATCCGCCATGGCGCTTCTGGAAATTATAAACAGCATACTGGATCTTTCAAAAATACAAGCCAACAAATTAAGCCTTGTACCGGTACATTATAATTTCAGGGCGCTCATTAATAATATTGATTCAATGGCGCATTTTTTAACAAACACAAAAAATATAGCCTTTAAACTGGACATAAAAGGCGAAATGCCCATGTGTTTGTACGGTGATGATGTGCGGCTCAGGCAAATACTGCTGAACATACTGGGCAATTCAATTAAGTTCACGGAAAAGGGTTATGTGCGGCTGACCATTGAGATAGAAGATCGTACCATTAAGCTGTCTATCAGCGATACGGGTATGGGTATCCAGGAAAAAGACCTTCCCATGCTTTTTGAGGCTTTTACGCAGGCCGACACGCAAAAGAACCGGGATAAAAAGGGTACCGGCCTTGGCCTGAGCATTACCAAGTCGCTGGTAGAAATGATGGACGGGCAAATTACCGTAGAAAGCGTATACAGTCAGGGGACTACATTCCATATCGTAATTCCAAAAATCCCCGGCGATCCGTCAATGATTGCCCGTACCGACATTGCTGAGGGCATAATATACGCACCGGATGCAAATATTCTGGTCGTCGATGACAATACCATTAATCTGAATGTTGCCCGCGGGCTTCTGGAGCTTTGTAAAATAACTGCCGAAACAGTCACTTCCGGGCAGCAGGCAATAGCAAGAGTTAAGCAAAACCAGTACGACATTGTATTTATGGATCACATGATGCCCGGCATGGACGGTGTCGAAGCTACCAAAATTATCCGGGAAGCGGCAATAAAAGTGCCGATTATTGCGCTTACAGCCAGTGCAATCGAAGGTTCCAGGGAAATATTCCTGGCCGCCGGTATGAACGATGTACTTACAAAGCCCATTAACAAAACATTGCTCTTTAAAATTCTGGAACAATATCTTCCTCCGGAAAAAATTAGTAAAATATCGAACGAAGAATTTGCTGAAGAAAATACCGGCGACGGTGAAGACAAGGAATTCTGGGAGGATATCGGAAAGATTGAAGGGCTCTCCATACGGATAGGACTGGAAAGAATTTCCGGCCAAAGAGAAGTCTATAAAAAGTCATTAAAACTTACGATCGGAGAAATAGAAAAATGCGATAAAAACCTGACCGAGTTTTTGGCCTCTGATGATATGAACAATTTCCGCATAGAGGTGCACGGAATAAAAGGTTCGCTGGCCAACATAGGCGTAATGGAGCTTTCCTCCCGGGCGTACGAGCTTGAAAAAGCCTCAGGAAGGGAAGACGCTGCATTCTGCGCTGATGCCCTGCCTGACTTTTTAGAGGCGCTGCGCGGCTTAAGCTCACGCCTTGAGGAAACCTTTGCAAAAGAAAGTAAAAATCTTGGCCCTGTAATAATACCGCCGGAATTGCCGCCAATCCTCGAAAAACTGAAAGCAGCCATTGAACGAAATGATTTCTCGGCAATGGACGAAGCAATAGAAAGCCTTGATGAGCTAAATCCAAGCGGAGCGCTTAAAGAAGAAACGGACAAGATAAAGGATGCCGTAATGATAATGGACAACGAAAGTGGTTTGGAGGTTATTCGAGAGTTGCTAAAATAAATTCTTTGTGATATTCTTTGTATAGCTCGTTAACTATACCGGCAGCCAATTTAACCAGGAGGATGTATACCATGGACAAAAAAAAGGTTCTTGCAATTGATGACAGCATGCAGCAGATAAATACATTTCAGGGGATTTTGGGCTCTAAGTATACTTTCAGGGCTGCTAAATCCGCTTCTGAAGCCTTAAGTTTTTTAAACTCGAACCAGGTGGATGTTGTCCTTCTTGATATAGAAATGCCGAACATTTCCGGTTTTGAATTTCTTAAAGATATCAGGAGAATCCCCAGCTATATTACCGTTCCGATAATTATTGTCAGCAGTAAATCCGGGGCGGATTTTGATAATCAGGTTAAAACTTCCGGCGTTGCCGATGTCCTGGCCAAACCGGTCGATCCGGAAAAACTGATTGCGACCATAGAAAAACATTTGTCATAAAAAACCATATTTGCTAAAGGAGTTTTTTCTTTACAATATGTTTTTCCACCTTCTCCAAGAGCTGATCCCCCTGAAACGGCTTTACCATAAAATCGCATGCCCCGAGTGAACGCGCCGTTGACACATGTTCTGCCGTACCCATAGATGTTAAAAAAACGATCGGGGTATCTTTATGTTCTTCAAAGCTCCTTATAATGGGGATACACCCAAACCCGTTTATCTCGGGCATTTCGTAGTCAAGCAAAATTAAATCAGGCGCTACCTGCTCCAAAAAATTTTTAAGCATTGACGGCTTATGCATTCCGTATACCTTGTATTCACTGCCCAGTGAAGAAGTTATGGTTCTTAGTACAACAGGAGAATCATCAACAGCAAGAACCCTCAGCTTGCGGTCAGCATCCTTCTGTTCCAGTTCATTTAAAGCATCTTTTAAAAATTTTGCTCCAAAGCTTTTTTTGAACAGATTTTCCTCTTCTGTTTGACCGCTTATGACTTCTACCTTAATGGTTTTTTTTGCAGCAATTATCCGCGTATGAATTCTTTTTAAATCTTCCACTACTATTACTATAGAATCAACG
>Ga0082212_10012807_pt1 | contig 10539 bp, 9 predicted proteins | sample TergutNt197P3_FD_71548 | JGI IMG/M metagenome (GOLD analysis project Ga0082212, IMG submission 71548) | Neocapritermes taracua P3 segment gut microbial communities from Petit-Saut dam, French Guiana - Nt197 P3 | ecosystem: Host-associated > Arthropoda: Insects > Digestive system > Gut ...
CCCTTTCCAGAGCCGATCTCGAAAAGCTGGCCGAACGTTACCCCACGCCGTTTTATCTGTACGACGAAAAAGGCATTATCGAAAATGTCCGCCGAATCAGGGCGGCGTATTCGATTTTTCCCGGTTACAAAAATCATTTTGCGGTTAAGGCGCTGCCCAATCCGTTCATCATGAAACTGCTCGCGGCACAGGGCTTTGGCGCGGACTGTTCCAGCTATACGGAACTGCTGTTGGCACAAATGGCCGGCATTCAGGGCGAAGACATTATGTTCAGCTCCAATCAGACCCCGGCCAGGGAATACGAACTGGCGCGGCAGCTTGGCGCGGTGATCAACCTTGACGACATCACCCACATTGAATTTCTGGAAAAGACCGCCGGTCCGGGCAGCGGCCTGCCGGAACTGATTTCCCTGCGCTACAACCCCGGCCCCCTTAAGGAAGGCAATGCCATCATCGGCAGGCCGGAGGAGGCGAAATACGGCCTCACCCGCGAACAGATCATTTGGGGTTTTGCCCTGCTCAAGGCAAAGGGTGTCCCCCGTTTCGCCCTGCATACAATGGTTGCGTCTAACGAACTTTCTGTTCCTTACCATGTCGAAACCGCGCGTATGCTTTTTGAGCTTGCCGTGGAAGTTCTGGAAAAAACCGGCGTACGCCTTGAATTTGTCAACCTCGGCGGCGGCGTGGGAATCCCCTACCGGCCTGAGCAGGAAGCAGTTGACTATCAGGCTCTGGCGGAGGGGATTCGCAGCGAGTATGACAGGATCATCAAACCCGCCGGCCTGGACCCGCTCGGCATACGCACCGAGTGGGGCAGGGTGGTTACCGGGCCTTACGGCTGGCTGGTGGCGCGGGCGATTCATAAAAAGGAAATTTACCGTAATTACATCGGTCTTGACGCCTGCATGGCCGACCTCATGCGCCCGGCGATGTACGGCGCGTATCATCATATCAGTATTCCGGGCAAGGAAGACGCTCCGTTAACTGAAACCTATGATGTTGTGGGCAGCCTTTGTGAGAACAACGATAAATTCGCCATACAGCGGCAGCTGCCGAAAATTGATGTTTCTGCCGAAGGCAGCGCTGCCGGGGCGGCGGCCGACTTTGTGGTCATCCATGACGCAGGGGCGCACGGACGGGCGATGAGCTTTAGCTACAACGGTAAACTCCGCTGCGGCGAGCTGCTTCTGCGCCCAAATGGTTCAATCGAACAAATCCGCCGCGGCGAAACCGCAGACGACTATTTCGCCACGCTTGACATTTCGCGTTTGAAGGATTTTTCTTAAAAAAGGAGAAAAATATGCACCGTAACCCCTGTATTGGAAACATAAGCGCCGGATACCTTTTCCCCGAAATTGCCAAAAGGCGGAAGGAATTCGCACAGGCTCATCCCGAAGCAAAAATCATCAGCCTGGGCGTGGGTAATACCACCGAACCGATTATGCCGCACATCAACGCGGGTCTTGAAGAAGGTGCCAGGCGGCTTGGTACGGCGGAAGGCTATTCGGGCTATCAGGATGAGGGGCTTCTGGAACTGCGCGAAAAAATATCGGCTGTTTTTTACGGCGGCAAATTCGGCGCGCATGAAATTTTTATTTCGGACGGGGCAAAGTGTGACATCGGCAGGCTGCAGCTGCTGTTTGGCAATGGAACCCGCGTGGCGGTTCAGGATCCCTCATACCCGGTATATGTTGACGGTTCCGTGCTTACAGGCGCAGCCGGCAGGGCTATCCAGCGGGCTTCCGGCGCGGGCTTTGGCATGGGTTACGACGGCATTATCTATCTTCCCTGTACCGCGAAAAACGGTTACTTCCCCGAACTTTCGTTTATTCCCACAAGCGGCCTTGTGTATTTCTGTTCTCCAAACAACCCCACCGGCGCGGTCGCCACGAAAGAACAGCTTGCCGAACTGGTAAGTGCGGCGCAGAAAAAAGACTCGCTCATTATTTTCGATGCGGCGTACAGCGAATTCATCCGGGACTCCGATCTTCCCAGAAGCATCTTCGAGATAGAGGGCGCACGGGAATGCGCCATTGAGGTGAATTCCTTTTCCAAGTCCGCCGGCTTTACCGGCGTGCGCCTGGGCTGGTCGGTGGTTCCTGCGGAATTACAATACGATACCGGCGAAAGTCTCAACGCCGACTGGAATCGCGTTTGTTCCACGATTTTTAACGGTGCCTCCAACATCGCCCAGGCAGGTGGTCTTGCCGCCCTGGACAACGAAGGTCTGAAGGAAATCCGCAGCCTTACCGATTTTTACCTGGGCAACGCACAGCTGATCCGCAGTGCCCTGCAAGGGCTGGGTATCGGCTGCACGGGCGGTGACAATTCGCCGTACATTTGGGCGCATTTTCCCGGCAGGGACAGCTGGGAAGTCTTTTCCGAAATTCTCGAAAAATGCCAGGTGGTAACAACCCCCGGCTCCGGATTTGGTCCCGCAGGCAACAGTTTTGTCAGATTCTCCGCCTTTGGTCACCGCCCGGATGTGGAGGAAGCCTGCCAAAGGCTGAAGCAGCTGGGCTGAAAGCTGAATAAGCCCAATGGAGGCTGTAATGCAGTCAGAATCACTCAAACCCGGCCTGGAAGCGCAGGCAAGCGATACCGTAACAGACGGGAATACCGCCGCCGCTCTTGGCTCCGGGGGAATCTCTGTGTATGCAACCCCTGCCATGATCGCCCTTATGGAGAAGGCCGCCTGTGCCGCGGTGGCGACCCATCTCCCGCCGGGCTGTTCCACCGTGGGAACCGAGGTTAACGTCAGGCATCTTTGTGCCACTCCCTGCGGCATGAATGTCACCGCCAAAGCGAAACTCCTCGGCATCGACGGACGAGCGCTCCATTTTGCAATAGAGGCTCATGACGAAGCGGGAAAAATAGGCGAAGGGCTGCACAGCCGCTTTATTATCGAAGAGGAAAAGTTCATGGTTAAAACTGAAAGCCGGAAGAAAAGTGACTGACATCCGCCTGAGGATAATTCCGGCACTTTTGCTGTGTACGCTGCTCTCCTGCGCGGGAAAAAATACCCAGGAAAGCAACGATACCCTTGTTAATAACGATAATACTGAGAATACCTCAACCGACGAATACCTGCATATTGGCGGATTACGCTACGGATATAAATTATCTGAACTGGATAAAATTGATAGTTTTTCATTGCGATTACATCCATATGCCAAGGGGTTTAGCAACAGTCTTGAGGGGATAGAATTACTGGAGAACCTGAACAAATTATACATATTGGGGGTAAATAGGCAAGTTATTGAGTCAGACTCCTGGCAAGATATGAGCGGAATGGACTTATTTCCTCTGAAATCGTTAAAAAGTTTATCGGAATTGGAAATTTCCTATGCGATGTTCAATGAAATACCTGATTTTAGTGAGATACAAACTCTTGAACGACTTCGGTTTGATAAATGTAAAATTATGTCCCTCCACGGAATTGATAAGGCAAGCCAGATAAAACAACTGGATATTAATTTTGAAAACTATTATTTCGGTGATTTTAGGCCCCTTTCCGCATTAATAAACCTTGAAGTTCTGAGTATCTCAGGTTCAAATTATGCTAACGAAGAGTATGAGAAGACAATTTTTCGTGTTGCCGATTTGTACGGCTTGGAGGGACTCGAGCGTCTAGAAATAGGTCATTTTGGAACCGTTGACTTGAATGGGATACAAAATTTGAAGAACCTTGATTTTTTGTCCGTATATAAAGGCGTGAGGATTGAAAATATTCAGGAAATAGCCTGGCTGCGAAATTTACAACGCCTTCATATACCAGTATCTGTAACGTCGTTGGATTTTCTGGTGCCGCTGACCAAGCTTACTAATTTAATCTTGTATGGCAGCGGCAACACAGTTGATATAACACCATTAAAAACCCTTGTTAATCTGCAGGAATTGGGATTGTTTCAATTTACCATAACGAATTTGCAAGTTTTAAACGACTTGCCGAAACTTGAAATTGTTTATACGCATGATTCAAAGTTTTATCCCGAAGATAACAACAGGCTGGAATATGCTTGGGTTCAGTACGAGCCAGAGCCCAAATAGATAATATGGACACACTAGTATCAGGCACCATTCGGAAAGGAAGCGGCAGTGGTGGGAAGCACGGTGAGCACGTGCAACGACATCGGGGTGCGGGAGAACAGCGTGGTGATGGCGGCAGGTGCGAGCATGCCGATGCCGGCGATAATCAACCCGCAGAACACGGAGGAGTGGCGGCAACAGCGGGAGCGGCAGAACTCAAAGAAGCCTGAGTTTACGGACGGGCGGTGGGAAAAGGGGACGGTACAGGAGGGGGAGCAGGTCGTGCTGATAGCATATGTGCGGGACATAGCGGACGGGAACGCGGTGACGTTTCAAATATGGAAGGAGGGGCAGAGCGGGAATGTGGAGATAGGGCAGAACCTCTATATAGAAGTGGTGGATGAATACGAGCAATATTTGGGAGAAGCTGTAGAGTATGAATTGAGGCACGACAGCGGAGAAACCATAAGCGGGGATTGCGCTGAACAGATAGAACACGACAGTTTGATACCCGGTAAATGGGAAATCATGTTGAGTTATAACGAGAAGAAAGATACTGATAATAGCAATGTTAATGAAGCGCCGGCAATGGAAGCAGACGCTGTGAGGCTGGAACTTACACCACAGGAAGCGTTTGATAATCCGGTAGAAGTACCAACCGGCAAGAAACTGCGGATTGTTGTAAGGAATCCGCAGGCGGATATCTCTGATTAGAATTACGAATAGCAGTATTACCGGGAGATTACTGACGTGAAAAAGAGATTATTGAACAGAAACACATTGATATATGCGGTGGTATTACTGGCTTTTATTCTTGCGGCGTGTGGCAAAAACACTCCAATTCTGCCGGGGACTGCTCCCCAAGTAACAAATATAGAAGGGACATCGGTAACGATAAGCTGGGATGCCGCGCGATTGCTGAAGCCGGAACAGCTTTTGGGCTATTCGGTGCTGCTTAACCAAAATGAGACAGCCTATGAACGGCTTAAGAAGGGAGAAGGGAAACGGGGAACGTTTTCGATGTTTCCGGACTATGATTATATCTATGAAACCGATATTACCATTACCATTGAGCCTGGTGAAAAGAAGTATGTAACGGTCGTTGCGAACAATTATGACAAATTATATCACGCGGTCTACCCTTTACTGGAGGTGGAAATTGAGAAAGAAGAAGAGATAATACGTCCTGTATTGCCGCAGATGGTATATGTGGAAGGCGGGATTTTTGACTTTCACGGGAGGCAGGTAGAACTTGATGACTTTTATATTTCACAAACGGAGTTAACCATTAGCTCGGTAGTACTGTATGAAACATGGGCTATTGACACTGGTATGCAAAGTGAACGCTGTTATACATATAGCTCTTACGAAAAGATACATGCTCCTTCGAAAAGGAATTGGTATTCGGCATTATATATCTGCAATGTATTAAGCCTGCACGACGGATACCGCCCGGTGTATTACCTTGACCGAGAGATGACACAAGCGCTTACCTTTGGTGATATCAATGATATTCCTGTTCTTATAAGTATAGATATAGATACGAATATGCCCTACAAAGACTACACCTTACCTGATTTTTACATAGACAATAGTGCGGACGGGTATCGGCTGCCTACGGAAGCGGAATGGGAATACGCCGCACGGGGAGGGAGGCAAAGCCGGGAGTATATCTATTCGGGAAGCGACATACTGGAAGAAGTTGCCCGGTTTGAAAGATCTATATCAGGTTTATATGAGGTGGTGAGTGGTGAGAATGTGTGGAAAAGGAAAGCAAACGAGTTGGGGCTGTATGGCATGAGCGGTAACGCCCCTGAATGGTGTATCGACTACTGGAGTGAGCAGCCCCTTGTTGACAGTGCCCTGCGGAATGAGGTGTATTTTTACGAAGCGGGCAAGCTAACGGAAGATAGGGTAATCAAGGGCGGATTCTACAATAATTACCCGCACCTGGTGGTAGAAGATGCAGATACCGCCGCAGGGTATCTGCGCCCCGATTCGCGTTCGAAGACGAATCTATACCAAACCCGGTACCATGATAACCAAAGCGGCTTGCCTGACGTACGGGGTTTTTACATAACACGGGAACGTAATTCTTCTGTCGGTCTGCGTTTGGTACGGAAGAGACAGCAAAAATGAAAGGATGAATCATGGCAGCAGGTGACGGATGGAACGAACACCGCACGCTGCCTGCGCTGAATTTACCGCCGGGGATGGTAGGAATCGGCTTTGAATTGTGCTAGAATACCGGTAAGGAGGAATATATGAACGATGATTTTGTTACATGGGACAACGTCTATTCGGTGGGCTTCGAACCCATAGATAACCAGCATAAAGAGCTGGTAAAGATAATTAACGAAATCTTTGATGTCTGTAAACAGGGAGGTACCGTCTCGGACAGTACCTTTTTAAAGATGATTACCAGAACCACGGACTACGCCGGGGAACACTTCTCCGATGAGATAAAAACTATACGCCAGGCCGGTTTTCCGAATATCAAGGAACACAAACAAATGCACGATGACTTTGTTGAGACGGTATCAAAGTCGATTCAGGAATACAAGGCGGGAAAAGCCGTACCCATCGAACTGGCCCGGTTCCTGAAAAAATGGCTGCTTACCCACATCGCTGAACAGGACAAGCAGTACGCGCCCTATTTGGCAAAGCAGTAAAGGTAACTGTCACCCCTGCGATTGTCGCCAGCGGCGACTTTCACACCGGTGACTGTCACCCGTCCAGCAGCTTTTACCTTGACCGATAAGCGGGGAAATAAAAAGCTGCTCTTTCAGAAGAGATGTGAAGGGATGGTTTATATTGCGACTGTAGAGCGGGGCAAAAATAAAGTAGAGATACGAACTTTTTGGAAAATGCGCGTTCCAGGTGCCTCGTGCTGACCGTTTCCGGTCCCCTTGGGCTTACGTCCGGAACGACCCTGAGCGCCAATTACAGTATCATATCAAAAGACCAATATGTCAAGTGCCTGCCATCTGGTTGATGATGTGTAATGTCAGACACTGTCACCCGTCCAGCAGTTTTTCCAGCGCCATGATAATTTCCAGGCTGTCCCATTCAATCGCTCCGACCATCCGCGCCACGATAAGCCCGCGCCGGTCGATGATGTAGGTGGTGGGGATGGCCTGCACGCCGTATTGCCCCGAAACAAGTCCCGTCCTGTCAAGGGCGACGGGGAAACTCAGGCCGTTCTCCCGCATAAAACCGGAAGCCTGTTCCGCCGTTTCACCCCCGTTAACGGCAAGCATGACCAACCCCTTCCCCTTCAGTTCCTGGTAAAGCCGCTCCATCGACGGCATTTCCATGCGGCAGGGCGGACACCATGTTGCCCAGAAATTCAGAAATACGACGCTTCCCGTCAAACCGGACAGCGTTTGCATTGTTCCGTCCAGAAGGGGAAGGGAAAAATCTATGGGGTCGATGCCCTCTCTGGCAGCCTGAAGGCCGGCAGCACTCAGCGCATTGATCGTTTCCGCCGGGATCGCTCTGTCGCCGGAGCCGCTGTCCCTGCCGCCTCTTCCGCCTGCCGCCGGTATGAGCGCCGGGGTATTATCCGGGAACGGCGCCGGCGTACCAATGCCGCCTGCATTCGCCTGCCAGCCGGCGGTAACGGCGTTCAGTTTCCGGTACTGGCCGGTGACGATTAACACTCCCATTGCGACTAACAGTGCCCCGCTGATTTTCCGTATCAGCGGCAAGCGGGGACGCAGGCGGGACGACGCTTTCATAAAGGCGTTGAAAAACACCGATGCCAGCAAAAAGGGCAGTCCCAGCCCCGCCGAGTAGCAGGCAAGGTACAGCACCGCCCGGGGAATGCCGCCGCTCTGGGCAGCCAGAAGCAATACGCCGGCCAGCACCGGGCCCACGCAGGGCGTCCAGCCTGCCCCGAAAGCCGCCCCCGTCAGAAACGCCCCCAAAATTCCCCGCGGCTGTCCTTTCATATGCACACGTTTTTCGTAATTCAAGAAAGCAAGAAAGTTAAAAATAATGTTCAGGCCCAGAACAATCACCACCGTCCCGGATATCCAGTTTATCCAGCGGGCGGCGCTGCCCATGAAGCTGAATGTCGCCGAAAAGACAATGCTCAGCACGATAAAAACGGCGCTAAAGCCCGCAATAAAACTCACCGCCGCCGCCACAAGCCGCGGCTTCCATGCGCCTTCCTGTTCGCCCGCCGGGCTTCCCCCAATGATGCAGAGGTACGAGGGAATGAGCGGCAGCACACAGGGGGAGAGGAACGACAATAGCCCCGCCAGGGCGCAGGAGAGCGCGTAAACGAGTGAATCCAGCATATTGACAGTATACCGCAAATGCGGAATTTTTTTCTGTGGCGCTTGACTCTTTTTTTTATTTTTGCTAGTTTTTAGGCTCTATCCTCTTTTTTAGCAGAGGTGGATAACTATGCTCTGATGGGCTTCGCCCCTTGTGGGGGCGCGTGCTGGTGGCTCATTCAGTTAAGGAGTTTTTGACGAATGCCTACTATTAACCAGTTGGTTCGTTTCGGGCGGAAGCAGGTGACGCACAAGACCAAGTCTCCGGCTCTGAAAAACTGCCCGCAAAAGCGGGGGGTTTGTACCCGCGTTATGACCGTTACGCCCAAAAAACCCAACTCGGCGCTGCGGAAAGTGGCCCGTGTGCGGCTTTCCCACGGAACCGAGGTTACGGCCTATATTCCCGGAATCGGGCACAATTTGCAGGAACACTCGGTTGTTCTGGTCCGCGGCGGGCGCGTTAAAGACCTTCCCGGTGTGCGCTACCATATTATCCGCGGGGCGAAAGATACCCTGGGGGTAACCGATCGCAAGCGCGGGCGCTCCAAATACGGCGCCAAGCGTCCAAAGGCGTAGGGCGGCGGTATGGGAAGAAAGAAAAAGACCATAGACCGGAAGCTTGCCCCGGATCCGAAGTACAACAGCGTGGTGGTTTCCAAGTTTGTCAACCGTATGATGTGGGAGGGCAAGCGCTCGGTAAGCCTGAGGATTGTTCATGAGGCGCTGGGGATACTTCAGAGCAAGGCCGACAAGGAGCCGCTTGAGGTGTTTCTCAAGGCCCTGGACAACGTAAAGCCCGTTATCGAGGTTAAGTCCCGGCGGGTCGGCGGCGCAACCTATCAGGTTCCCGTGGAAATCCGGGAAACCCGGCGGGAAGCCCTGGGAATGCGGTGGATCATCAATGCGGCCAGGGCGCGCTCGGGCAAAGGTATGGGCGACAGGCTTGCCGCGGAACTGCTGGATGCCTACAATAGTACGGGTACGGCTTTCAAAAAGAAGGAAGACACCCACAAAATGGCCGAGGCAAACAAGGCCTTTGCCCATTATCGTTGGTGAGCCAATTGCAGAACTAGCGAACCTTCGGTTCGGGTTAGTTTCGGAATCGTGAATTATCAGCCCCAGGGGGTTGACTCAATATAGAATTTTTTGGATGATTGACAAATATGCCGGTTATTGTCCGGCTATGTGTCGGCAGCCAAACCGACCATCTAACGAGATGGGATAGGTGGTGGAGTTCGATAAAGGCGGGGTTCCTCCCTTTTCTGTTCGATTTCCCCTCTGTCAGTTTATGTGTTTGAATTAGGCCTGCGGTATGCGGGCTGAGGAGTATCTATCTGTGTCTAGTATAAGGAGGACACAACATGGCGAAGGATAAATTTAACCGGACCAAAATCCACATGAACGTTGGTACCATTGGTCACGTAGACCACGGTAAAACCACGCTTTCTGCGGCAATTACCATGCATTGCGGCAAGAAATACGGCGATAAAGTTATGAATTATGATTCTATTGACAACGCGCCGGAAGAGAAAGCCCGTGGTATTACCATCAACACCCGGCACCTTGAGTATCAGTCCGAAAAGCGGCACTATGCCCACATTGACTGTCCCGGTCACGCCGACTACATCAAAAACATGATCACCGGCGCGGCGCAGATGGACGGCGCGGTACTGGTCGTTTCCGCCCCGGACTCGGTTATGCCCCAGACCCGCGAGCATATCATTCTTGCCCGCCAGGTCGGCGTTCCCAGCATGATCGTCTACCTCAACAAGGTAGACCTGATCGACGATCCCGAACTTCTGGAACTGGTCGAAGAGGAAATCAAGGACGTGCTGACGGCTAACGGTTTCCCCGGCGACAAGATACCCATCATCAAAGGTTCCGCTTTCAAGGCGATGTCCGAACCGGACAATCCCGAAGCAGTTAAATCCATCGAGGAACTGCTGGAGGCGATGGACAGCTACTTCCCCGACCCGGTGCGCGATTCCGACAAGCCCTTCCTTATGCCTATTGAAGACGTATTCACCATCCCCGGCCGCGGCACCGTCGTTACCGGCAAGGTAGACAGGGGCATCCTCAAACTGAACGAGGAAATTGAAATTGTCGGTATCAAGCCGACCCGGAAGACCGTCATCACCGGCATTGAAATGTTCAACAAGCTGCTGGACGAGGCTCAGGCCGGCGACAATGTCGGTACGCTGCTCCGCGGTGTTGATAAAAAAGAAGT
>Ga0082212_10012808_pt1 | contig 10538 bp, 3 predicted proteins | sample TergutNt197P3_FD_71548 | JGI IMG/M metagenome (GOLD analysis project Ga0082212, IMG submission 71548) | Neocapritermes taracua P3 segment gut microbial communities from Petit-Saut dam, French Guiana - Nt197 P3 | ecosystem: Host-associated > Arthropoda: Insects > Digestive system > Gut ...
GCGGAACCAGTGGGGGCGGGCGAAGAGGCTGAGGGGCTGGGAGGACGGGAGGCTGAGAGGGCGGCGGTTGGGGGAGAGGTTGGCGAAGGCGTCGGGGGCGGGGATGTTGCCGGAGGGGGTGCCGCGTTGGTTGTCGGGACGCTGGTCTCTGGATCGTGCCTCTTGATTCTGGCGGGGGGTGTTGTCGAAGCGGGTGGGGTCGATGCCGAGCTCCTCGGCGTTGCGGCGGGCGGTTTCGCGGAGGGCTTCGGCGGCGGATTGGGCGGCGGCCTGCGCGTCGTGGAGGGGCGGCGGGGCGGCGGCGGCCTTGATCTGTTCGTCAAACGTCTTGGCCATCTTGTCATAGAGGTCGCGGGCTTCCTGCTGGGCTTGGGTCGCGGCCTGTTGGGCGCGGGCGGCGGCCTGTTGGAGGCCGACTTGGGTGTCGGTGTCCTTGGCGGCGGCGGCCTCGGCGTGGAAGGCGGTGGCCTGCTGTTGCGCTTCGGTGGCTTTGTTTTGCGCCGTGATGGCTTTGGCGAGGGGAGGGGGCAGGGAGTTCTCGACATCCGACATCCGACTCTCGACATCCGACGCTTTGCTTCCGGCTTCCGTGGACGTGTCGGCGGATTGTTGCGCTTCTGCGGATTGAGATTCTGGGTTCTGGGTTCTGGGTTCTGGGTTCTGTGTCCCATCTGGGTTCTGCGTAAAAGATGCGGCGAGTTCGGCAAGCGTCTCGGCGATCTTTTCTTGGGCGGCGGTGGCTTCTTGGGTCTGTTTGGTGGCATCGGCCTGGGCGCGGCGGGCTTCGCGGGAGGAGGGGGCGCTCATGACTTTCTGGAGGCTCTCTTGCGCCTTGGCTTGGGCTTCGGCGAGGCTGGCTTGGGCTTCTTCGATTTTCGCGGCAAGCTCGGGAAAATCGGAAGGAGGCTGTAGGGGCGAACCTGTGTGTTCGCCCTGCTGGGTTGCTTCGTCGCTGTCGCTCCTCGCAATGGCGGACTCTGCTTCGGCGGCGGCTTTCGCGGCGGCTTCGTCGGCCTTGAGTTGTTGGGCGGTCTTGTCGAGGGCTTCGGCCATGTTCTCCAACGCATCCGCAAGCGGGGCGTTGGGGGAAGTGGTCGGTGGCTGCTGCTGGGTTGCTTCGTCGCTGTCGCTCCTCGCAATGACGGGATCGGTGGAGGCATCGGCGGATTGGGATTCTGCGTTCTGAGTTCCTTGTTCTGTGTTCTGAGTTCCTTGTTCTGCGTTCTGAGTTCCTTGTTCTGTGTTCTGTGTTCCAGATTCTGCGTTCTGGGTTCTGGATTCTAGGTTCTGGGCAAGCTCGTCCACGAGCTTGCCAATGGCCTCTTCCGCTCGGTGGAGGGAATCGACGGCCTGTTGCGCCATCTGCTGAAGTTCGGCTTCTTTCTGGGAAACGGCTTGCGCGACTTCGGGAGGGAGGGATGGAGGCTGTGCAGGAGACGTGTCGGCGTTTTGAGATTCTGGGTTCTGGGTTCTGGGTTCTAGGTTCTCGCTTATGATGTTATTGATTTCTTGGGCGCGTTGTTCGGCTTGGGCGAGTTGTTGGAGGGCTTGCTGGAGGGGCGGGATGACGGGCTGTGTGGGCTGTCCGTATTGCTGGAGGTCGCGGGCAAGGTTTTCAGCTTCTTTCTTGGTGTCGGCGACGGAGGCTGAAAGGCTGGGAGGCTGGGAGGCTGAAAGGGAATCAGGTTGGGGGGCATCGCTCTTCCTTTCAGCCTCTAAGCCTGTCTGCCTGTCAGCCTCTCCAAGCTCGCTGGCGAGCTTGCCGATGGTCTCTTGGCTCTTTTGGAGCTCTGCAAGGAATGCGTCTTCAAACTGGGTGGGCATGGATTGGCGGAGCTGTTGCAGGAGTTCTTGCTGGTCGTTCATCCACGCTTGATACTCAGGAGGGGCGGACGGGGGGTACGACACTTCTGGATTCTGTGTTCTGGATTCTGGATTCTGTGTTCTGGCTTCCGCCGCCTCTTGGGCGGCGGCAAGCCGATCGGCGAGGGTCTGCTCTTTTTGCGCCATGTCGCTGAGGGCTTGGAGGGTTTCGACCTTGGCGGTGAAGTCGGTGAACTCTTTTTGGAAGGCGGCGTGGGCTTCGCGGGCTTCGGTGGCCTGTTTGAGGGTCTCGGCGATGGCGTCCTTTTTCTGGAGGTCGTCGGGGGCGAGCTGGGCTTCCTCGGTCTTTTCGCGGGCGGCGGTGACGGCCTCGGACGTGATGTCGCCGAGCTTGCGTTGCATGGGGGCGAGGGCATCGTCGGTGAGGCGGTCGGCGGTGTCGCGGTTCTGGGTTTCGACGGCGGCGAATTCTTGGCGGAGCTGGGCGAGTTGCTGGGCAATGCGCTGGCGTTCGTGGTCTTGGAAGTCGGTGCGGTTTTCGACGGATTGGTTGAGTTCGCGCGCCAAGCGTTCGGCCTGTTCGAGGCGTTGCGCGGTTTGCTGGAGGCCTTGGCGCATGGCGGCGGTCTGCTCGTCGAGGTTCTGTTTGCCGAGGGTCTTGCCGCCACGGTCAAAGTCCACGATGATGGTTTCGCTCTCGGCGATTTGCGGCCCGCCGTAGGGTTCGGTGCGGGTGTCGGCGACGCGGAGCTTGATGGAGATGCGGCTGATGTTGCCCGTGGTGTAGGGGAGGAGGTCGAGGGCGCCCACGCCGTGCCAGATGCCCTTGGTGACGGGGGTTATCGGGAGCGTGTGCCACGCCTCGAACGGGGCGTCGCCGATGGCGACAAGGAGTTCGGGCAGGGCGATGCCGTAGTCGTCGCCGGCCTCGAAGGCGAAGGGTATCTTGCCGTAGGTCGGGAGGCGGACGTGACGCTGCTCGGGTTCGGTCAGGGTGATGAAGGGGGGATTGTCGGGGAGTCCCTTGAAGGAGTAGGCGGTGGGGTAGTTGGTGAAGCCGTAGCGGTCTTTGAGGCGGGGGGTGAGGGTCAGGAGTTCGGGCGTGAGCGGGATGGTGCCGGTGACGCGCGTCCCGTCGCGGTCAAGCCACGGGGTGTCTTCAAGGGTGATGTCGTCGGCGCGGTTGATGCGTGCCGTGAGGGTGACGCGCGAACCCGCCAATTCGGAGACGAAGGTCGTCCCGGCGGGGTAGGTGACGTTGGTGAGGGCGGCGTACTCGGGGAAGGCGCAGGAGAGCACCACGTCCACGAGGTCGGGGCGCGGCACGGCGGAGACGGTGTAGTAGCGCGTCAGCGCATAGCCACAGGCAATGCGGTAACGAAACGATCCTTCGACGAGGGGCAACGTGTAACGGTAGACCCCGTTGGTGATGGCGCGCATCCGCTCGGCGACCTCGTGCGTCCCGCGCTCGTCGCGGATTTCACGGCGAATGTAGGGCTGCCCCGGAAAACGCTCGGCGACCGAGACCTCCACCTCGAAAGAGGCGCCGATGAGGACTTGGGCATTGCCCGGGGAGACGACCAACTGGTCAGAGAAGAGGTTGCCGATGTCCGCCTTGTAGGGGGCGATGCTGCGGAGGATGAGCCGCCACGTATGGGTCGGCCAGACCACGAAGAAGCCGACAAGAATGGTGGCCAAGACCGCAAGCGTGACGATTTTCGGCTTGGCGGTACGCAGCGAAAACTCCCGCGTCGGCGCAACCCCCTGCGCGTCCTGCGACGCCGTGTCCACCAAGAGCGTGACCAGTTGCTCCGACCCGCGATCGTAGGTGTCTGGCATGGAGAGCAACTCGACGGCGGTCGAAATGCGCTCCTGAAGCTCGGGATGGCGTTGCTCGATCAACTGCGCCAACTCCGCCAGCGTGAACTTCCTCAGCAACGGCAACACAAGGCTCAACGCCGCCGTCACCGCGACCACCCCGATCGCCACCAACAACAGGAACATCCGCAGCTTGTCACTGTAAAGCGTCAGCGTCGCATCCAAGATCATGAGCGTAAAAAGCGACCCGAGCGCGACCGCCCCGGTCATCGCAAGCCCGCGCAAAAGCAACACCGTGCGAATGCGCCGTGCGGTCTTATCAAGCGTCTGCTGGAGAATTAATGGTAATTTCATCGTCGTCCTTTGCGTCGTTGCGGTTAAACAGTCATGTTTGGCTTCATAGCTTTTGAAGTTCCTCTTCCAAGTCTTCAATGCTCGGGAGGCTGCTTTTCAGGTTGTCGGGGAGCAGTTTGGAAAGCTGGTAGTCTGAAACGCCGATGGGGTGGTTTATGGTTTCCAAAGAGTACTTAACCTCGACATGATTTTTGGTCTTGCAGATAATCATCCCGATGGTCGGGTTGTCGGTCTCTTTTTTTCTTTGGTGGTTGATAGCCGAGATATACAAGCCAAGTTTTCCGACATATTCGGCCTCGAATTCAGTGGCCTTCAGCTCGATGACCACAAAACAACGCAAGTCCAAATGATAAAAGAGCAAATCAATGAACCGTTCTTTGTCGCCGATTTTCACGGGGACTTGCCTTCCGACATAGGCAAAGCCCTGCCCAAGCTCCAACAGGAACTTGGTGATATTCGCGGTCAGCGCATCTTCGAGTTCTTTCTCTTTGTAGTTTTCGGCAAGCGCAAGAAAATCGAAATTGTAGGGGTCTTTCAGGATTTGGTGTGCAAGGTCGCTTTGCGGTTCGGGCAATAGGCGTTTGAAATTCGTCAACGCCTTTCCCTGCGCCGAAAAGAGATCGCCTTCCATGAAGTTCATCAACATGGCACGGCTCCACCCATTCTCAATGGTCTTCTGGACGTAGAACAAGGCTTCTTTTATGGATTTGCATTTGGTGAAAATCTGTACATGGTGAAACCAAGGAATTTGGAAAATTGGATGGTCTTCTAATTCGTCAGCAACTTGCTGACGAATTACATCTCCTTGATTATCAACAACTTGTAATCCGTCACCAAGCTGGTGACGAATTTCGTCCGCAAGCTGTGGACGAATTGGATTGGCTTGCGTATAAAACAAATAAAAACGTTTACAGTATTTCAGATTTGTTGACGAAAACCCTTTCATGTCGGGAAACTCGTTCATCAAATCACGGCTCAACTGCTCAAAAAAGCCATCGCCCCACGATGCCTCCATCTGTCGGGCGACAATATCTTTCCCCAAGTCCCAATACAGGCGCAAAAGTTCGGTGTTGACCTTGACCGCCGCCTTGATCTGGCTCTGGCGGATTCGGCTTTTCAGGTCGGTCAGCCATTGCTTGTAGTCGTTGTCTTTTTTCATACGCAATGCCTCATTTTGTGTTTAATTTCTCTCACAGAGGCACGGAGACACAGAGGGGACAAAGGGGAATGTGGGTTCAATTTTAAACACAGAGGACACAGAGATTGACACAGAGAATTTTAACATTGATTCTCCTCTGTGTAAAGCGTGTATCCACGCGCTCTGTGCTCTCTGTGTTAAATTATGTGAACAAAACATCATGATTCTTGGCATCCTTTGCGTCTTTGCGGTTGGGGTATCATTCAATTTTACGGTTGAAGAGTTTGTTAAGGGCGAAGGCGAGCCACGTTTCGTGCACTTTGATGAGATAGGGGAATTTGATTTCACGTCCATTGTTCATCGTAATAATCATCCTAATAGGAGTCTTTTCATCGCCATCGTCGACAACTTTACGTACTGCAATGGATTTGACTGACCGAAATACGAAGCGTTGGGTCTTGCCGACTGAACCTATACTCGAACGGACACTACCTTCGCTTGTGCCAAGACGGATTTCACATCGTCCAAAAAATCTGGAAAGGGCAAAGAAAAATAAGAATATCCCTATAGCGACGAATGGTACAAGAACCACCCAGAGAAACCAAAGCGAGCCTGTATCTTTATTTACTTCAAAGAAAGAGGGACTTATATTCCATCCCCATCCGAACTTTTCGGAGGTCTTTGCAATGACGCTAACTGCGAAAAGATATGTGAGGCTGTTCCAGAATAGTGCCATAAAGAATATTGGAAATGCGACGAGTGAGAAGAGTCGTATTTTGATGATGGTTTCACCCTCTAGCGAACGTTCCATCCGAATGCCGCGAGGAGGATGGTCTAGGCTGAGTTCGTCGCTAATCATCGAGTTCATGTTAAGAAATTGCACATAGTCTCAAGGCTGAAAGCCTTATATTCATTAGCGTAGGGCAACGCCCTACGGATGGGGATAAGAACCTAGAGCCCTGTAGGGGCGAAATCCATGCGATGTCGCCCTTACAGGGCTCATACGCTAGACATTCTAACGTAGGGCGTTGCCCTACGCTGATGAATGTCGCCCTTTCAGGGCGTTGATGGAATATGTTGTCCATTACGGGAGGGAGTTGTATTTGCGGACGAGCCATTCGGCGGTGAGGAGGATGAGGAGGGCGAGGAAGTAGGCCCAGGAGTCCCAGAGGGCGAACTCGACGTTTTCGGTGACGGTGCGGCTGCCTTCGCCGTAGAGGTCGATGAACCCGGAGAGGTCGTTGGTGGAGGCGTGGGCGATGCCGTCGGAGAGTTCGGCGATGCGGCGCAGGAGGAGGGGGTCTGCGGTGGGGTGGATCGTCTCGGCGGGGGTGCGGGCGGAGACGACGAGGAAGGAGGTGGTGGGAAGAGAGCCGTCGTGCGGAGTCGCATGAGGAGGGGACGAAGGAGACGAAGGGGTTGCGCGTTCTGCATTCTGCGTTCTTTGTTCTGTGTTCTGAATTCTTGCGTCATCACACGTCAGTGTGATGACGTACCGCCCGAGGGGATCGTCTTTGCCGCCGGGGACGAGGGCGGGAAGGGTGCCTTCGTAGAAGCCGTTGGAGTCGGGGCGGTAGGCGAGGCGGACGCGGTTGATGTTCTTGCCGTCCTTGGAGAGGATGGCGTCGATCGTGGCGTCGTTGATGGAGGCGGAGGCGGCGTCCATGAGGCGCGCCATGATCTGGACGTTCTCGCCGGGGAGGTAGCTGAGGCGGTCGGTGCCGAGGCGGACGGCGGCGTTGCCGGAGCGGAGCTTTTCGCCGATGCCCCAGCGCATGACGTTGCCCCAGAAGCGGTGGTGGAGGGTGTCGCCGACGCGGTAGCGAAGGCGCCATGTCCTGTCGAAGGAGAGGAAGAGGACTTTGCCCCGCCCTTGGGGGCGGGCGACGATGAGGGCGTTCTTGGCCTGTCGCTTGCGGAGCGCCTCCAACTCTGCCACGGGGTCGGACGCGGCGGTGCGGGCGGGAGCGGCGGCTTGGAAGAGGGGTTCGGCGTAGGCGAGGATTTCGCTTCCGGGCTTCACGTCGTCCACCGTCATGCGCCACTGTAAGTCGGGCAGGTTCTTCCACAGCAACTCGTTCTCGGACACGCTCGCCGAAAGGCGCATGATGTCGCCCGCCCTTCCGGCTGGCGTGAGCGCCAGCCGGAAAGGCTGAGAGGCTGAAAGGCTGAAAGGCTGGGAGGCTGAAAGGGAGACAGGCCGGGTGGTATCGTCTATCCCGTCCACCATATTCCTTTCAGCCTTTGAGCCTTTGAGCCTTTCAGCCTCCAAGGTGACGGGAAGGAGATTGCAGAGCCCTTGCGGGAAGTCGCTGTGGGTTCCTGCGATGACCACGAGCATCGCCCCGCGTTCTTCGACGCAGTAGCGGATGTGGTCGAGGACATCGGGGGTCAGGGTCTCGGAGCCGACGTCGCCCAAAATGATGACATCGAACTTGCGCCACTCGTCGCGGGACTCGGGGAGGCTGCCCGCCTCGGCATCGCCGAACTCGCGCCCTGCGGAGGCTGGTGGGCGGTTGGTCGCGGGGTAGTCGAGGATGGTGTCGGGTTCGGTGAGGAGGTATTGGAGGTGGACGGACTTGTCGCGCCCGAAGAAGAGGTTACGCAGGTAGCGGTACTCCCAGCGGGGCTGGCGGTCAACGAGGAGGACGTTGGTGCGGTCGTCGGAGACGGAAACGTCGAACGCCCATTCGTTGTTCTCAGTGACCGCCTCGCCTTCAAAGGTTTCCGCCGTGACGACGTAGGAGCGCACGCCGTTGGTGACGGGGGTATCGACAAGGCGAAGCTCGCGGGTGAAGTCGTCGGTGTCGATAGCGATGTGTTCCTCCGCCAAGATCTCGCCGTCGCAGAGGAGGCGGACGGTCGTCTCCTTGCCTCGCGCCTCGGTGGCGATGAGGGTGACGGAGGCGCGGACGGAGTCGCCCAAAAAGATGTTTTCGTTGACTTGGAGCGAGGCGATGGCGATGTCGGGGATGGGGTCGGTGTTGCCGAAGAGGATGGAGCCGATGGGCGCGTTGATCTGGCTGTAGCGGCGCGAGACCGGCTCAACCCCGGAGGGCCCCGTGTGCCGTCCGTCGGACAGCAGCAGCACCCCCGCCAACTCCTCGGAAGGAATGTCCCGCAACACCTCTTCCAGCGCATGGGTGATGTCCGTCGCGTCGGGAGAGCCGAATGTCCGTTGCGTGAGCGTATACTTTTCGCGAAGCTGGGAGATGGTGTTCGTTTCACACTCCAACATGAGTCGCGCCGAAGCGGCGCGACTCATGTTGGTAGGCTGAAGGTCGAAGGTTGAAGGTTGAAGGGCGGTGGAATTGTCGCCTTCGCTGGCTTCGACAAGCTCGGCCACCTCGACATTAGCGTTATCAGAGGCGTCTTCTGCTTCGACCTTCCCACCTTCGACCTTCGACCCTTTTATATCTTCCCGGTACATCGACGCGGAATCATCCACCAAGACGATGACTTGGCGGTGGATGGAACGCGTGCGCTCCCGCATCAAGACGGGCTGGAGCAGGATGAAGAGCGTAATGAGGATGGCGGCAAGGCGCAGGAAGAGCAGGAGCCTCGCCCGGCGCGGCGTGACCAGCGACGCCTCATGACGGTAGAGGAGCGCGGTGCCTTGCAAGAGAATGCCCGCAATAAAGGCGCTCCCCCACACCGACCACGGCGTGCCAAGGTAAATCACCCGCCCCAGGCTCTGCAACACCAGCCAACACGCCACAATCGCCACAGGAAACGCCGCCACAAGAAAGAAGGGGTTAGGGGTTAGGGGTTGGGGGTTAGCAGGAGGTTCACTGTTCTTTGCCGCCGGAGGCAGTCCACTCACTAGCCCCTGACCCCTGACCCCTGACCCCTTTGTGTTTCCCCCTCGTAGGTGGAGGAAGAGCCACAGCCCGACCGCCCCCAACGCAAACAAGATCACGAGCGGCAACGGCAACGTATACGGCAACAAATCTGGACGGACGATATTCATAAATCAGTGATGAGTGATAAGTGATAAGTGATAAATTATGATGATGGTAAATTCATTGTGATACCTTGGGGAGCCACAGGTTTTTTGGGGGGTCTTCTCCGCCCTGAAGGGGCGGAACGCATTAGCGTAGGGCAACGCCCTACGTAACGGTGAATAAAGTTTTGAGCCCTGTAAGGGCGACACGCCATTTGCGAACGCCCCTACAGGGCTCAAGAGAGATGTGGACTTAAACGTAGGGCGTTGCCCTACGCTATTGCGGGCAAGGCTTTCAGCCTTACCATTGTTGGCGTTGCCAATAGACTTCTTCGGGAAACTAGCCCCGTTAGGGGCGGCATATTGGTAGAAAATGCGTGAAAAAACGCTAGAGTCCCGTAGGGACGGCACATCGTTGGTGTCGTCCCTACGGGACTCAATTTCTTTGTCCACGTTTTCTACCAATATGTCGCCCCTAACGGGGCTTTCCGATGCTTCATGCCGTGGAGGTTCCCGAAGAGGTCTAATGAAAGAATGTTGTAGAAAGAAACAAATATTACAAAGAAAGAAGCGGTCTATTTAATGCCAGAACACTATCAAACGCTTCGTTCGGTTATGGCGTAATAGGCGGCACAGTTCTCGGATTCTGTCTCCCCGTGATTGGTGCTGAATTGTGCGATGATGCCATTGTCCATTTCGAGGTTTATGATGTGTTGACTGTATAACGTTGAATATTTCCAAATGGTATTGCACCCAAATGCAATCTGCCTGATGGTATTTCCAACCACGGAGGGAAAAATGGCAGATACATCTTCTATTTTGCAGCGAGACAGGATCGTATCCGTCCACAAATTCATATCCTGCGTAAGAATCAAAAACCCATCGTCATACTCAAAGAACAACGTTTGATTGAAACAGTTTTCATGCTTAAAGGTCGGCAAATCAAGATTATAAAACACGGTTCCTTTCGGTTGCTTTGTGGCAAGTATACGCTTAATCCGTTTTCCGTAACATTTCATATAATGGCTAATGCCACAATAGATGGACTCTTCTTCGGCGGCTAAAATCATTTGATAGCATGCCTCAAGAATATTTGCCAAACGATAGTCGTTTTCACATCTTTGGAAGGCGATTTCATCACTAAAAACGTTCAGCGTTGTACTCTTGTCATCGCTATAGGCTACGGCGTTTCGCGCACCGGCATTTAACAGCAAGCGCGTTGCAGTCAGTGAGTACTCTCCAACTGGCGAATAAATAAGCATCGCAAGGCATTTTGCGCCATAACGATTATAGTTTTTTCGGACTGAAAAACCGTTTTTGAGAAAATACTCTACAGTTCTGACCATGGATTCACCGATTCGAGTATCTGTGTTGAGGCGATAATCGCAGTCTTCATAACCCCAAAAGAAATATAAAATCTCCGAAAGGATATTATCGTCAGAATCTTTTGTTGAAACGGCA
>Ga0082212_10012809_pt1 | contig 10538 bp, 12 predicted proteins | sample TergutNt197P3_FD_71548 | JGI IMG/M metagenome (GOLD analysis project Ga0082212, IMG submission 71548) | Neocapritermes taracua P3 segment gut microbial communities from Petit-Saut dam, French Guiana - Nt197 P3 | ecosystem: Host-associated > Arthropoda: Insects > Digestive system > Gut ...
CTAATAATTCTTCACTATTTTTTTGGTATCCAAAAGCTTTCATCAATTTCTCCGTTCTTTCGCTGAGGCTGAATATGTAATTAACAAGACTACATTCGGTATAATTGTACTATCATTTACCGATTCCAATCCGTTTTTTCTGACCACTTTATAGTTTTTCTACTTGGATCAAGACCGCCTTTGTGAGAGACATTGTATTTTTGCCGCGTTTTTGCCGTAATACCCCCAGCTTTTACGACAGCATGAAGACGATGTCGGCGGAGGCGCAGCGTTTTTCCGTGCCGTCAGGCAGCACCTTGCTGACCTCGCCATGCCCTTTGCCGCCCCGGCTGCGCAGGTTTTCGAGCGTCACCACGATGCGCAGCGTGTCGCCCGGCACAACCATGTCTCGGAACCGCGCGTTGTCGATGCCCCCGAAGAAGGCGTTCCTGCCCTTGTTTTCCGGGACTGACAAAACGCCGACCACACCGGCCTGCGCCATGGCTTCGATGATGAGCACGCCGGGCATGATGGGGTTGCCGGGAAAGTGCCCGGCAAAGTAGTACTCGTCCGCGCGCACATGCTTAACCGCGACGACGCGCTCCCCCGCGACGAGCTCCTCGACCTCGTCAATGAGCAGGAACGGCTCCCGCTGCGGCACGATCTCTTTTATCTGTTCAGCGTCAAGCATTATTTACCCCTCATAGCGTTTGAAAATCACGGAGCCATTGTGCCCCCCGAAGCCAAAATTGTTGGACATGGCGTAATGCACATCTACCTTCCGCGCGCCTTCTGTCACAAAGTCGAGATCCAGCTCGGGGTCTTTTTCTCTGTAATTTATGGTCGGGGGCACGATGCCCTCGTTGATTGCTTTCACGCAGGCGACCGCCTCGATCGCGCCTGCCGCGCCGAGCAGGTGCGCCGTCATGGACTTGGTCGAGCTGATCGGTATATCGTAGGCCGCATCCCCGAACACCTGCTTGACCGCGAGCGTCTCCATCTTGTCGTTGAGCGGCGTGCTCGTCCCGTGCGCGTTTATGTAAGAGATTTCTTCCGGCGCCACGCCGGCTTCCCTGAGCGCCATGCTTATCGCGCCGGCTGCGTACTGCCCGGACTCCAGCGGCGCCGTTATGTGGTAGGCGTCGCTCGTCGAGCCGTAGCCGACGACCTCGGCGAGTATCCCAGCGCCGCGAGCCCTGGCGTGCTCGAGCTCTTCCAGGATGAGCAGTCCGGCGCCTTCGCCCATTATGAAACCGTTACGCTCCCGGTCGAAGGGGATGGAGGCGCGGTTCTTGTCCGTTGTCTCGTTCATCGCCTTCATGTTCGCGAAGCCCGCGAAGCAAACCGCCGCGAACGGCGCCTCCGCAGCGCCCGCGACCACCGCGTCCGCGTAGCCGTGCCTTACCGTGCGCCAGGCCTCCCCGATCGAGTGCGTCCCGCAGGCGCAGGCGGTCACGATGTCCATCGCGGTGCCGTGTATGCCGTGCCGGATCGAGATATATCCGGCCGCCATGTTGCCTATTATCATGGGAATCAACAGCGGCGAGACGTATTTCTTGCCTTTTTCCGCTTCCTTGTGCAGTTCGTCCTCGAGCGTCCGTATCCCGCCGATCCCGCTGCCGACATAGGCGCAGACGCGCTCGCCGGGAATGTTCTCCCCCGGGACGAGCCCGCTCATCGCGAAAGCCTCGGCCGCCGCGACCACGCTGTACTGCGTATAGAGGTCGAGCCGCCGCGCCTCGCGCGCGTCGGGATACTCAAAGCCCTTGACCTCGGCGCCGAGGACGACTTTCTGGTCGCCCGTCTCCATGTTCCTGATGAAGTCAATGCCGTTCGCGCCCTTGACCAGGCCATCCCAGAAAGCTTCCGTATCGTTGCCGATCGGCGTAACGGCGCCCATGCCCGTTATTACGACTCTTCTTGTCATTTTTCCCTCCATATCTTTTCCACATGCCGCCTGGCACGCTTCTTCTATGCTGTTATCCCGGCTATGCTCCATTCTGTCGTCGGGGGTCTGCGCAAATCCGGCATAATAGCACATTGTCCATATTATTCGTATTGTTAACACGCACGCGCGACGGTCGGATCCAGTCGTTGTACAAGGATTATCTCGATTTTTAGCAAAAAATTGCGATAATCGGGGGTTTTTTCATTAAATTACACAAAAAACAGGGGTAAACAGCCGATATTGGCAGAAAAACCGCCAGAATCAGCAGAAAAACCACCGATAATCGAAAAAAATTGCTAAAAAAACCGTTTTTGCCTGCAAACATGGCTATTGCTTTAATCCAGATGTACACAATGCGTGAGTAACAACTATTTTTAATCATATTTCCGGCGCTCCTTGCCGCATAAATACTTCGCCGCACAAATACCCTGCATCGCCGCACAAATACATCGCCGCGCAAATACCTTGCATCGCCGCGCAAAGGCCTTACTATTGCATATTGAAGAACGACCATATGTGCCGGAGGCCCTCCTCGCGCGCAAAGGCCCTACATCACGAGGCCGCCGTCGATGGCGATGACCTGCCCGGTAATGTAAGCCGCCTTGTCCGAGCAGAGGAAGCAGGCCAGGTGCGCCACCTCCTCGGGCCGGCCGGCGCGCGCCGCCGGGATTGCTTTCAGCGACTGCGCGAGCTGCGTTTCCGTAAGCGCCCTCGTCATGTCCGTGTCGATGAGGCCGGGCGCGACCGCATTGACTGTGATGCCCTTGCCGCCGAGCTCCTTCGCCGCCGACAGCGTAAGCCCGATAAGGCCGGCCTTCGACGCCGCGTAATTCGCCTGCCCCGCGTTGCCCTTCACGCCTGCGACCGAGCTGATGTTCACGACGCGGCCCGCGCGCTGCTTGAGCATGAAGGGCGAAAGCTCCCGCAGCATGTAGAACGCGCCGCTCAGGTTCGCGGCCACGACCCTGTCGAAGCTCTCCGGCTTCATTCGCATGATAAGCCCGTCGTCCGTTATGCCCGCGTTGTTGACCAGGATGTCGACGCCGCCGAAGATGTCTTTCATGTGGATGGCGACCTCTTTCGCGAAACCCTCGTCGGCGGCGTCGCCCTTCAGCGCGAACGGGAACAGCGCGCCCGCCTCGGAAAGCATCGCCAGCGTCTCCTTGGAAGCCTCTTCGTTTGTCGCGTAAGTAATGCATACGTCCGCCCCTTCACGCGCGAACTCCAGGGCGATAGCCCTGCCGATGCCCCGCGACCCGCCGGTCACGACAGCTTTTTTCCCTTCCAGCAATTTTCCCATCTCCGCCTCCTTTGCTCCGTTTTTCCCATAATAGCGTGACTTCGCTTTCCGCTTCATCGCTTTCCCTGTAACTACGAGGCCCGGTTTTGCCACTGCTCCGTTTTTCCCATAACAGCGTGACTTCGCTTTCCGCTTCATCGCTTTCCCTGTAACCACAGGGCCCGGTTTTGCCACTGCTCCGTTTTTCCCATAACAGCGTGACTTCGCTTTCCACTTCATCGCTTTCCCTGTAATGACGTGCCCCGGCCCGGTCACTGCCCAGCTTCATTCGCGGCGAGGTATTGCACGGCCTCGGACAAAGACTCAGCGTCCTCTACATGCAGCGCCGTGACCCCCGGGGCTATCTTCTTCACGAGGCCGGAAAGCGTCTTCCCGGGGCCGACTTCGATAAAGACGTCGATCCCGGCGCGAGCCATCGATTCGATCGTCTTCTGCCACTGCACCGGGCTATGCACCTGCCGCGCCATTATTGCCTTCGCCCTGGCGTCAGGATCTGACGCGCCGCTTTGCCCGCAAGCCACATCGCCAGGCCGACCCGTTTCAGGCGCGCCGCTTTGCCCGCAGGCCACATCTTCAGGCCGACCCGTTTCAGGCGCGCCGCTTTGCCCGCAAGCCACATCGCCAGGCCGACCCGTTTCGGGCGCGCCGCTTTGCCCGCAAGCCACATCTTCAGGCCGACCCGTTTCGGGCGCGCCGCTTTGCCCGCAGGCCGTACCGCCAGGCCGACCCGTTTCGGGCGCGCCGCTTTGCCCGCAGGCCACATCTTCAGGCCGACCTTCGCTGGGCACACCGCTTTGCCCGCAGGCCACATCTTCAGGCCGACACTCGCCGGGCACACCGCTTTCCCGGTACTCTTCAAATGTCCCGCCCGTCACGTTGACGTATACAGGGAGCGCCGGTCCGCCAAAGGTATAAGCGCCGAGCGCGGCCGCAAGCCCTTCGGCCGCAGGCCGCATGATCGGGCTGTGGAACGCGCCGCTGACGGGAAGCGGTACCGCCTTCACCCCGAGGCGCCTGTCCTCTTTGGCAAGCGTGGCAAAACGCTCAACCGCAGCCACGTCCCCGGCCACCACGGTCTGCTGCGGACTGTTGAAGTTGACGGCCTCCAGGATACCGGCGCCGCGCGCTTTTTCGATAAGCGCAAGCACTGCGTCCCTGCTGCCCATGCCTGCCGCCATGGCGCCGCGCCTGCTCCCGTCCGGATTCGCGCCGGCTTCTTTCATAAGGAGCGAGCGCTTCTTTACAAGCGCTATCCCGGTTTCGACGCTGTCAATAATGCCCGCCGCGGTGAACGCGGCGTACTCCCCGAGACTGAACCCGGCGACTGCGGAGGGCTCCGGAAAGCCGCTGGCCCCGGCTCCGGTTCCGGCCGCAAACGCGGCCCCGGCTCCAGGCACTGCCCCTGTTCCGGCTGCAAACGCGGCCCCGGTTCCGGCTGCAAACGCGGCCCCGGCCCCGAGTGCCTCGCGCAGCGCCGCGTAAGCCGCCATGTCCATCGTGTAGACCGCGGGCTGGGTCACCTCGGTCTGCATGAGCCGTTCGGCGGCCGCTTCAAAGCAATCGTATATGATTCCGTCACCAGCCCGGTCAAAGACCGCCCGGGCCGCGGGGCTTGTTTCGTAGAGGCTTCTTCCCATGCCGGGCTTCTGCGCCCCTTGCCCCGCGAATATTATTCCGTACATATCCGTTCTCCGTACCGTGCTGCGATTATTGCGCCTGTTCCGTACATATCCGTTCTCCGTCCTGCCCGTAGTAATCCCCGAGCGACGCGTAGACGCCGCGCATGCCGCTGGCGATTTCCTCGATAATTTCGGCCGCAGGCTGTATCTTCTTCACAAGCCCCGCGCTCTGTCCCGCCATGAGCGAGCCATAGTCCACATCGCCGTCGACGACGGCCTTGCGCAGCGTCCCGGCCATGAGCTCTTCGAACTCTTCGAACGACAGCTCCCCCTTCTCTTTCGCGAGTATCTCGCGCGTAAGCTTGTTGCGCAGCACGCGGACGGGATGGCCCGTGAACCGGCCCGTGACGACCGTATCCGTGTCCCCCGCCGCTATGACGCGCTCCTTGTACGCCTGAGAGACGACGGCCTCCTCCGCGCAGACGAATCGCGTGCCGACCTGCACTCCCTTCGCGCCGAGCATAAAGGCGGCGGCAGCCCCGCGCCCGTCGGCAATCCCTCCCGCCGCGATGACAGGTATAGAGACGGCGTCCGCGACCTGCGGGACAAGGTTCATTGTCGTGGCCTCGCCTATATGCCCACCGGCCTCGCAGCCCTCGGCAACGACCGCGTCTGCCCCGGCGCGCTCCAGGCGCTTCGCGAGCGCAGCGGAGGCCACGACGGGGATAACGATGATGCCGGCGGCCTTCATCGCTTCGATATACTTTGCGGGATTGCCGGCGCCTGTCGTTACGACGCCAACTTTCTCGTCGATCGCAAGCTGCGCGATATCGTCCGCAAACGGGCTTATTACGACAATGTTCACGCCGAACGGCTTGCCCGTCAGCCCGCGCGCCTGCCGCACCTGGCCGCGCACAAAGTCCGCGTCCGCCGACCCGCTCGCGATGACGCCGAGCCCGCCGCCATTCGAAACGGCCGCCGCGAGCCTGTGCTCGGCCACCCAGGCCATGCCGCCCTGCACGACGGGATAGCGTATCCCCAATAGTCCGGTAATATCTTTCATAGCCTTCCTTCCGTTTTCGTTACCCGATCCATTCTCGTTCCCTGACGCCTTTTTATACTCCAAGACATAACCAGCCGAGTTTCGTCCTGTCCCGGTCCGCCCTTCATAATTCCGGAACCAGGCCAGCCGCGTTTCGTCCTGTCCCGGTCCGCCCTTAATAATTCCGGAACCAGGCCAGCCGTATTATTCCATACCCGGCGCGCCTTCACTTCCGGAACCAAGCCAATCGTATTATTCCATACCCTGGGGCGCTTGCGCAAGAAAAAAATGCGCATTGCGTAATTACAACGACTGTTATGCGTATTTTGCATAGCTTTTTTGAGGTCTGCCATTTTTTTATGTTTCTGCGCCCCGCACATAAAGAAGCGCCGCCTGCGAACAAGCGACGCTCTTCCCAAAACATTACAGGCCGACGGTAGGGTTAGGGATTTCAGCCTGCGGCTTTTGGCAAAAACATAATGCGGGCGGTGCGGACGAGGATTGACATAATTACCGCAAGCATTGCCGCGTTGACCGCCGCGCTCGTCCCGTTCCAGATGAACGAATACAGGTACGGGCTCATGCCCTCGGGAGCGTAGCTGCCCCAGAAGGCGACGCCTGCCCAGAAGTGGAAAAACCACCGCGCGACGGCGGCGAGGACGCCGGCAAACACGACGGTTCGGATAATGCCGCCGGCATTTTCCTCCGCGAACCCGCGCCGGAGCCGCCCGGCGAGAACGCCGCCGAAGCCCCCGAACGCGAAGGCGACCGGATATTCAAGGATCAACTGCGGGACCGACACCACGAACGCCTTGCCGAGCGCGACGACCAGCAGCCCCCAGACCAGGCCGACCGCCATCCCCGCCAGGAGGCCGCGCCGGAGCGCGTAGACGCCGAGCGGGACCAGCCCCAGGGACAGGTCAAAGGACGCAGTAGGCGTGTTGACCGGGATATAGGAAAGAGCCACGGCTACCGCCGCGATAATGGCCCCTTCAATCATTGCAGTAAGTTTTTCGTTCCTCATCGTTTCCTCCGTCGGCATTATCCGAATCAGGTTCCAGGGTTCGGAACGGGGAATCCCGCATCCATCTCAGCCGTCGCCGACAGGTCCAGCCCTGCCGCCGGTAGGCACCCCTTTTTGTCGATGCAGCAACTATACCGTACCGGGCCGTCCCATGTCAAACCTTGCCTGTGCCCTCCCTGTTTGTGCGCGATGTTTTCTGGTAGACTATACACGGCCGCCTTGCTTTTTTACTGGCATTAATGGAGGGCACTACATTGCTACAGCGAAACTTTGAAGACCTTTTTGTCGGCGAAAGCGCCTCAATCAGGCAGACAGCCACGGAAGAATACATTCAGAAAATGGCTGAACTCACAGGGGACAACAACTTGCTCCATCTCGACGAAGAGTATGCGAAGACCTCGTTATTCGGCCAAAGGATTGCCCATGGCCTTTTCTGCGATGGCATGCTCTCGACGATCCTGGGCACCAACCTTCCCGGCGCGGGAACGATTTATATGGAAAAGCACATACAGTTTCGCGCCCCGGTTTTTATCGATGACGAAATCGAAACAACAGTAGCAATAACGGGAATCGACGCCGAAAAACGCATAATAGATCTCTCTTTCAAATGCGCGAAAAATGACGCTGCCGTTGTCGCAAAAGGCAAAGTCCGCGTCAAGATGATGTAGGGCCGGCGTTGCTCGCGCATCTAAATTGGCGCCGGGCAAAACACCCGGCCCGTCCCGGGAACTATCTGCTGCGCAAAAAATCAATTAATCCCGACTGCTTTAAAGAACGTGTAGCAAAACACCCCGTCGGTTTCCGCCGTGCGGTACAAGTCCGCTATTCCCTGGTTGAAATCGCTTTCGCTCATCATGTGTTCTTCCAAGGCCTCCTTGCGGATGCCTTCCACCATCGCCGCGAAAGTCTTCCTGGTAAAGCCGTCGACCAACTCCGGATTGCTCGAATCGGCATAAACCATCCTCGGGGACACGCGCACATCTTCAAATCCGGCTTGCCGCAGAAGCGGGTAAAGCGACCTGCCAATCAAAGCGTTTCCGCCAGCCCTCGCTTGAAGGTCGATCTGGCATCGGATCGCGCGCCGCGCGAACCCGCTGTCGGGATGGAAATAAGCCGACCCATGATCCCCTTCGATGACTGTTACGGTCCCGCCCGGCTTTAGCAAACGCTTCAGCCTTTTCAGCGCTTCATCGGGGCTGGCCAGGTGTTCCAGGACAAAACAGACAAAGAGGTGATCGAACGATTGCGGGGCATAGTCCAGATTGAAAATATCGCCTTGCCGGAAGGAAACGTTATCAAGGCCCGCTGCTTCAATGGCTTTCCGCGCCTGCGCGATGGATGTTTCCGAGATGTCAATCGAGGTAATCCTTGCCTTCGGGCTGTTGCGCGCCAGCGTAATGGTTTGCGCCGCCACGCCGCATCCCGCTTCCAGGACCGTCGCGCCCTCGGGATATGCCGTATCCCAGTGCAACAATTCCACCAGCGTATTTGCCTGATCCTGCAGCCGTGCCGTTTCCTGCCGGCTATATCCATGGACGTAAGGTTCTGTCATGTCATTATCTCCTGTCGCATACCGGCAAGACTTCAGTTCGAGGAGCCGCAGTACTCGCATATCCCCGGCGCGCCCCTGGGCTTCGTGCCTATCGCGCCGCAACCGTAACACCTGAAAGTCTCGCGGCCCTGCTGTTGGGCTGGCGGCGTCCAAGGCGCGGGAGCCGCGGAATAGTCGAAGTAGCCGACGTCGCCGACGGCAATCTCTCCGGCGACATAGTCGATGTGGGCATTCGTGAAGAATTTCTTTTTTATCATTTTCTGCAAGTCCTTGTAGACATAATCGACCGGTTTCAAAGTGCTGGCCGCGATGTCATCGATCCGCGTCATTCGCTGCACGGATATCAGGCCGACATATATCTTGAAGCGCGCTACCAGGTTGACGAGTTGCGTGCCGACTATAATGGCAAAGACGCCGGGCGTCAAAAAAAACAAAATGATAATGATGGCAATTAAGACAAATGGGGTTCCATCTTCGTTAAACATCTCTTTGTCTGTAAGCATAACGATTACGGTCATCGCCATAGTCAAGCTGACGATCCAGCCCACTATGGACAAAACCCTACCGAGAACCTTGTTCGCGACTACCGCGGCTTTTGATTTGTTCATAAGACGGCGCTCCTGTGTTCCATGCTTCGCTCGCTAAAATGCCCGTGCTTCTCCCTGCCTGCTTCCGACCTCTTCCTTCTTGCTTCTTGTTTCTGCCCGCGCTTCTCCCTGCCGGCCTCTTCCTTCTTGCTTACTCCCTGCCCCGCAATTCTTTGCCGCACTCGGGGCAAAACCTGGGGGCCCCGGCCATTTCCGTCCCGCATCCCGGGCATTTGTTTACAAGCGGCTCTCCGCATATGGAGCAGAATTTGCTCTTTTCCCCAACGATGGAAGCGCCGCACCCGGGGCAGTGTCTTGCGGAGGCCTTGCCTGCCTGCACGTCGGCGCCGCACTCCGGGCAGAACTTGTTGGCCATGGCAATGGCCGCGTTGCAGTTTGGGCATTCTTTCTTTGCGTTCACGTCCAGAACCTGCGCGATGCCTCCTGCCTGCTCGCCTGCCGCGTTGCCAATCCCAAGGCCCATCCCCAGGCCGATGCCGGCGCCTATAAGCCCCGATTGGCCCCCGCCGGGGTTTGTGGCCGCGCCTTCAAGCGTGTCAAAAGAGCGTTCCTGCGCGTAAGTGTACCCGACAATCTCCATCTCGGCCTTTTTCGCCAACGCGCCTTTGAGCTGTTTCACCGCCGGGTCGTACTCCGGCACATTGACGTCATTGACATAGAAATTCAACAGCTCGATGCCGTATTCGTCGAATGCGGGCTCGATTATTTCCTTCAGGCAGCTCGAAAGCTCGACCAGGTGCGCGTTGATCTCAAGTATGCTTACGCCATTTCGCAGCAGGTAGGAGGATATCGAATCCTTGACTTTCGTAAGGTAGAGGCCCCGGAAATAGTTTGTAATATTGACCTTGTCGAAAAACGGAAGCGTCCCGACGAGTTTCATAAGAAACTTTTTCGAATCGCGCACCTGTATCCCGAATTGGCCAAAGGAACGCAGCGGGATGAAGACGCCATATTTCGGGTCCTGGATCTGGATCGGCGACGGCGTGCCCCACTTGATGCTCAACGAATGGACCTTGTTGACGAACCAGACCTCCGCGGAAAACGGCGAGCGGCCCCCGAACGGCAAATTGAAAATCTTGTTCAGGATCGGGATATTCTCCGTATCGAGAGTATACCGGCCCGGGCCGAAAACGTCGAACGCCTTGCCTTCCTTGAAAAGCACGGCTTCCTGTGTTTCATTGACTATCAGCTGTGTCCATGTCGCAAGGGCTTCATTGGGGAATTTCCATGCGAAAACGTCTGGGGCGCTGTTGAACTTAACTACATCTATAATCGGCATTTCGGCACCGCCTTTCTGCCAAGATATTATAGATTATTATGCCATGCGTGGCAATCATGCCGATACAACAGCAATACGACAAGACAAAAGGGGACGGTTCCTGCGTCTTGTAAGACAAAAGGGGACGGTTCCTGCGTCTTGAAGACAAAAGGGGACGGTTCCTGCGTCTTGAAGACAAAAGGGGACG
>Ga0082212_10012810_pt1 | contig 10537 bp, 7 predicted proteins | sample TergutNt197P3_FD_71548 | JGI IMG/M metagenome (GOLD analysis project Ga0082212, IMG submission 71548) | Neocapritermes taracua P3 segment gut microbial communities from Petit-Saut dam, French Guiana - Nt197 P3 | ecosystem: Host-associated > Arthropoda: Insects > Digestive system > Gut ...
CCTCTAAAAAAAAGATCCCAATCCGGTGCAAATTTCTTATAGGCAATATCTGTATAGGCACTGGTCGGCCTTGTTGTGCCGCCTGACACTCTATCCCAGCGGTAAATTTGCGATGCATGCAGTCCGTCAGCCATCTTAAAATTGCGGAAAACAGAAACCCTGTCCAAACCAATCAGATCAGCAAGCAACTTAATGCCCACACTCATCATATCCTCAAATGATTTTCCGCTTTGTGAAAGAAACAGAGCAGCCATCTTATTCAGCGTATCCGTCAGATCTTTGCTGCGCTTAAGGGATTTTGCAGCCTCGTCAGCGGCACGGGTTTTTTCCGCCCTGATAACGGTATTTGTACATACACGGGCCGCCGAAAACAGGAATTCTATGGTGGCTTCATCAAATATCCGTTCATTTGTATGATCCTGGAAAGCAACAGCGCCCCATATCCCGCCCTTAATAAAAACAGGTGTTAATAACATTGACTTAACGCCGAACCCGCCCAAAAAAGCCGTTTCATGTTCGGACATGGCGCTTGCATGAACATTTACATAGCCGCCGCCTATACATATATTGCTCCAGTTCTGGATTGCCGGATAATCGGGCAAAATTTTCAATTCATTATCAAGTGATGCCGTTCCTCCTTCAGTTTTAACCCAGCGGTATACCTGGCCAAAGCGTTTTCTGGAATCGATATCCAAAAGCCGGTAAACAATTATACGATCCAAATCTACAGCTTCGGCAATGGGCTTAAGGCCGTTTGACATAACATCACTTATATCTTCTTCATCATCAGAAACAAATATCTCCAGTGATTTATTCAATGCTCTGGCGAAAATTGCGCTACGTCCTTCCATGCCAATTACTCCCTTGACTTATTTCTTACCCACCTCTGAATAATTGAATCCAAGAGTTTTACGTTGAAAGGCTTGGGTAAAAACGCGTTAAAGCCGTTTTTCAAAAACATCTGTTCATTTCCTGCAACAGCGTTGGCGGTTAACGCTATAACCGGTACATTTTGTGCATAATTTGTATTTAAAGCGCGTATTATCCTGGTCGCTTCGATGCCATCCATCCCCGGCATCATGTGATCCATAAAAACCGCATTGTAAACCGGATCGCCGGCAGAAATGCGATTAATAGCTTCCTGTCCGCTTGTAACACAATCTACCTGTATCTTGTATTTATGCAGCATCCCGGCAGCAACATCCAGATTGGTAGACAGATCATCGACCAGTAGCACTTTCGCATAACTGAGGTTAGGACGCACAAGTTTTTCCTGCACGCGTTTATTTTTATCCGAATAACGGAAATTACGCAGGCTCTCCAGGGTTTCTTCGCTTAAAGTTACATCAGAAACAAAACCCTGGCGAATGCGTACACAGAAGGTAGTTCCTTTGCCGTACTCGCTCTCCACAGATATATCACCATCCATAAGATCTATAAGTTTTTTTGTAATGCTAAGACCAAGACCAGTACCTTCAATTCTACGATTGGCGTGGGTATCTACCTGATTGTAATCAGTAAATAGTTTTTCCATATCTTCCTTACGTATGCCTATACCCGTATCGCTTATTACAAAGTCAATCCACACGTAATCTCCATCACGCTGATAACGGCAGCGTAATGTAACGTTTCCACTGTGTGTATATTTAAAAGCATTTGAAAGCAGGTTATTAAGTATCTGCTTAATACGCAGGTCATCGCCGAAAAGACTATGCGGCATAGTCCCTTCAATGTCCAGGTTAAATATTACCGGTTTATCTTCAAGCCTGATTTTACTGAGTGTAATTATATCAATCACATTGCCCAACAGCTCATATTTTACCGGCATCAACTCAAGTTTACCGGCCTCAATCTTGGAAATATCCAAAATATCGGTGATAAGCCCCATCAGTGTATTTCCTGCCGTATTTATCTTTATCAGTTCTTCCCTTGTTGCATTTGAAATGCCACTGTCCTCAAGCAATAAATCCGTAAGCCCCACAATTACATTCATGGGCGTCCGTATTTCATGACTCATGTTGGCGATAAATTCCGATTTTGCACGGCTTGCTTTTTCTGCATTTTGCATAGCTGAATGCAGTTCTTCGTTCTGAGCCGCAAGCCGGATTTTCATGTTTTGTATAGTGTGTGATACTTCACCGAATTCATTTTTAAGATCATGACCATAAATATGTCCGTCTTTATCTGTACCCGCCAGATTTAAGTCGCTAATCAGCCTGTTGAACGGAATAAAGATCAAATTACGGCACAACAATGTAGTTATAATAGCGTACACGATTAAAGCAATCAGTATAGTCAGCAACAAGGGTAAAAGTTTCTTCGCGCCGAAAAGCGAATCTGAATTAAAAAATGTAACAACAGTCCAGTTGGTGTTTATAATGGGTGCTAATGATACAAAATGATATTCATCTTTATTTAATTCAAAAATAACCGGATCATCCTGCAAGGTAAAATAACCGTTGATTTTACCGAGATATTCATTAATAAATACAGGGAATTCGGGATTTGAACTAACGTCCCGGATAAAAAGCCCGTTCTCATACAGTAGTAAATCATCTGTGGCTGTTAAAGTACTGTCCATCTGGATTATTCCCTCTTCGTTTATTACAATACCTCTTACCTTTTTAGCATCATATTGTCTGAACAGGTTATATATTACTTCATCAAAATTTAATCCAGAACAGAATACTCCAAGAACTTCTTCGTTATGAATTACTTTATGGTTAATCCAAAGCCGCCGCTCATTCGTAACTTTATCTATGTCGATATTCAATGAATATTCATTTTTCGATTTAATACAGTCAAAATACCATCGATCGTATTCGATTTGTTCCGAAACGGTATCGAATGGCGTAAAATCTTCAAACAAGGCGCCTTTGTCGATGGAATACTCGTTCAGGGAATCGTTAATGACGAAATAAAAATTTGCACTGAATAACATGTCTGCATAATTAATTGTTTCTTCGTATGCAGATATTTTTTTATTAAGGTTTTGTTCATCGCCGAACCAGTCTACCAGCGCTCTTGACCTGGCAACCTTGGTAACCAGGCCTACTTCACGATTTAAATAAGCATGGAATTTTTCGACTGTTTCAACCGAATAAAAACGGGCATAATCCTTTGAAACCGTATAGGTAATATTTCTTATTATAAAACGAATAACCAGTATAAGAATGATAATCATTACAATAAAAAGAGCTACATTTATATTACGAAAACGCGATTCAATACTGTGTTTTTTTTGAGAGGATTTACCGTCAGACAAAAAACCCATAATACTTTCTTCTTTACTCTTTTGACTTATCCCGTACCCATTGCAGGATAATGGAATCCAAAAGTTTCACATTAAAAGGCTTGGGTAAAAATGCATTGAAACCATTGTTTAAAAACATCTGTTCATTCCCGGCAACAGCGTTTGCTGTTAGAGCAATAACCGGTATGTTTTTCGCATATGCTGAATCCAATGCACGAATTGCTTTTGTCGCCTCTATACCATCCATTCCCGGCATCATATGATCCATAAAAACAGCGTTGTAAACAGGTTCCCCGGCGAAAATGCGGTTAATCGCTTCCTGTCCGTTTGTAATACAGTCCACCTGCATCTTGTATTTACGCAGCATCCCGGCAGCCACGTCCAAATTGGTAGGTAAATCATCAACCAGCAGTACCTTCACATAACTCAGGTTTGGGCGCACCAGCTTTTCATGTTCCAGTTTCTTTTTATCCGAATAGCGCAAGCTGCACAGGTTCTCCACAGTTACTTTGCCAATTGGTGTATCAGTAACAAATCCCTGCCGGATATGCACACGGAATGTTGTTCCCTTACCGTATACGCTCTCTACAGTTATATTCCCGTCCATCAGCTCTACCAGTTTTTTAGTAATACTTAAGCCCAGACCGGTACCTTCAATCTTCCGGTTGGCACGGGTGTCTACCTGGTTGTAGTCAGAAAAGATTTTTTCAAGATCTTCTTCGCGTATGCCTATACCTGTGTCTTTGACATAAAAATCAACCCACACATCACCGCTTTCCGGTGAAAGCAAGCTGTCGCGCCGGAAATCTATGCCCAATGTGACAGTTCCCTTTTGCGTATATTTAAAAGCGTTGCTTAAAAGATTATTTAAAATCTGCTTAATACGCAGATCATCGCCGAAAAGGCTGCATGGCAGACTCTCATTAATATCAAATTCAAATGTAACAGGTTTTTCATCAATTCGTATCATATTAAGTGTGATAACATCGTTTATGTTACTTGCCACATCGTATTGCACAGGCATTAACTCCAGCTTGTCCGCTTCAATCTTGGAGATATCCAGCACATCGTTAATTAATTCCATTAGGGTATTGCCCGCTGTATTAATTTTTCTTAGTTCATCTCTTGTCTTACCGGGGATGCCGCTTTCTTCCAGCATCAGACCGGTAAGACCTACAATTACATTCATGGGCGTACGCATTTCGTGGCTCATGTTGGCAATAAAACGGCTCTTTGCAGCAGAGGCATCTCTCACTTCCAGGGTTTGTTTAGCAACCATCTGTTCAAGCCGCTTTCCTTCATTGCGGTTTCTTAAAAACATGAACAGTATCAGGGCAAATACTGTTATAGCCAGAACTGCGGCACCTATAAACCACGGCCGCTGCGCTTCTGCCACCTTCATACGGTAATCGTATGTCTTTCGCATCCACTGTTCCGAAATTCCTTTTGTATCAATTATGCTGAGCGCTTTATCAATAATTGAACACAGAATGGTTTCATCCTTGCTAAACCCGAATCTTGTTTCTATGGGCTGATCAAATATAATATTCGCTTTATAACCGGCAAGCTCCTGGTAATGAGTCAGGAGCAGAAGTCTTCTTTGAGTTGCCATTACCATATCCACTTCACCTTGATGTAATGCGTCTAGAGCTTCATTCATGCTTCCATATTCAAAAGCAAGCGGATGATCTGGAAACCATTGATCGAATATGGCTGTATAAGCAGTACCTTTTGCCAGGCCTACCTTTATATTCAAAACCTCATTAAGCGTAATATTGCGAAAATCAGATTTTGATATGAGCGCAAAATAATCGGACGGCATTGCCGTCTGCGGCCAGATGAAAAGATCCTCACGTTCTTTTGTCCGAATCATATCTGGAATAAAAGCCGCTTCTCCACTAATAAGTTTATCCTGTATATCCAGCCAATTCGCATTTTCATCGTTAACAAGATTAAAAGACATCCCGGTAAGCGATGTTATTTCATTAAGCAGGTCAAAAAAGATACCTTGCCAATCGTTTTCACGCGTATTGTAAAAACAAACTGGGTAATTATCGTAATTCGCAACTATAGGTACTACAGGGCGGCGGCTAATATATGATCTTTCTTCATCATTGAGATATAAGAAAAATTTATGTTTCATGTAATCATGGTAGCCCTGGATATATAAATAGTTCAGATAGGGCGTAATTCCATTTTGCTGTGCCTTGGTTACAACCGATATAAGAGGTGCATAATCAGGATTTGCCGCCGCAAACGAGACTTTGTTAAAAACCAGCGGGAAAAAATCTTCGGAAACAACATCATGATATTTGTTAAAGACTGTTTCGGAAATACTGACTGCAATATAGGCATCGGCTTCCTCGCTCTTTATCATACGATAGATGGTGTCATAATCATTGGAGAATAGCGCTTCATACGTCCCGCTTTCAAGCGCCGCTATAACATCGCGGCCAACGGCGGCTCCTTCCTGAAACACATAACGTGGAGGACGTGAAGCGGCAATCTGGGCAATGGGTGGACTGTTTCTTATTCTCATGGCTTTTACCGGATGCACAACAATGGTGGGCGTCATATGCAGTATTTTCAGGCGCTCCTCCGTAGCCCGCAAATCATCGGTAAAATCAATTTCGCCCGAATTTAGTTTTGGGATCAATTCTCCCCAGCTGCAGCTCTCGACTTTAATTTGTAAATCAAACAGGCTAGATAACCAGTCGCAAAACAAGTTAACGTATCCGCCAATTTCACCATCTTCCTTAATAAAACCCTCTGTGGTCGGGGCCTTTCCAAAAATAAATATTTTGTTTTGCCTCTGTAGTGCTTCAATGGCTTTAATCTCTTCATCAGTTACCCCGGGAATATTCCTAAACGAAGCGAAAGGGGAAACTTCAGCATATGATTCAACAGGTTTACTGACGCCTTTGTTTCCGGGGAACCCGCAGTTAAAAAACACCGTACATAGGAATATGACAACTAATACAGAATTTAGTATTTTAATTCTTCGCAGGTTCACTTTAAACTCTCCGGTTTTTTTTCAGCGCAACTTCAAGGTCTTTTAAAAAAGAATTAACTTTGTCTAGAAACTTACCGTTTTTCGCGGCTACCGCAGAAAAATCACCGTCTTTAGCCAGAGCTTCCAGTTCTGCGGCACCTTCCCGGATGTTTTCCATGCAGATCCAGGCACTTATGGATTTAAGGCCATGAACACTTATAACATATTCCGGTAAATTATCTTCTGTAACACCGGAAAGTTTATTAATAATATCAGAAGCGTTTTTCATAAACGAATGCAGAGCGGACATATAGTCATCCATGTCCCCTTCAAAAAGATCAAGACCTTTTGCAAAATCAAGTCCTGGTATATCAATCGAATTAATGGCTTCCGGCATATTATCCTCCTTATTTCCCGGACAAGATAAAGTATTTTGTTCATTAGTTATTCACTTCCATATTTTTTTTAATTGTGCAAGTGTTTCCTTTGCTGCATCAAATTCAAAATACTCCATCTGATGTATCAGTTCGCCGGTTCCCGGAATTGAGCGAAGGTTCGGACCGGATATCCGGTCGATTAATTCCAAACATTTCAGATCGCCTCCGTAAAACAAGATTTCCAATTCATCAAACAAGGTATTTATTTTTCCATTGTCAAGTACAGCAATACCAGTATTTGTTACGGCGTCAGACCTTTTGTTGCATTCACATTCTTCCTCTGTAGAAAGTTCACTTACAAGCGGTGCAAATTCGTTAAGAACAGCGTCCAATTCGATTTTGAAAGTATTCATTGCTGATTCATTAACGTGGTTTTCCTTATTCATTAAAAAGTTTTCAATTTCTTCGGCTGCTTTTTGCAAACGAATTTTATCTAGTAAACCTGCATTGCCTTTTAATGTGTGCACCAGCCGGTGTGCCAGCTTAATGTCCTTATCTTCAATTGCTTTAGTAATATCATTGTAAATATTTTTATTTTTTGTGATAAAACTATTAATTAATTTAATTTTTAGTTTTTTTTCATCGTGCATATCCATATTTTGTATACTACTCAGGCTAGAAGGCATAATATATTTTAAAAGACAATCAACCAATTCACGTGAGGTAAAAGGTTTTTTTAAATAATCAAACATTCCATGCGCTATATATTGTTTCCTGTCAATGGATGTGCTATTGGCTGTCAGAGCAATTATCGGTACTCCCACGGGCCAGTCCGCTAATTGTCTGGGAGTTTCCTTTGGGAATTCCAAGGCTCGTATTCTTTGTGCAGCTTCAAATCCGTCCATAACCGGCATATGTATATCCATAAAAATCAGGTCAAAGAGTTTTTTACCGTTTTGTATACGGTGTTCTACCTTCTCTATACCATCTTTGCCGTTTTCGGCTGTTATAGCTTTAAGCCCCAGCTTTGCCAGACATGCACAAATAAGCTCCTGGTTCATACTGTTATCTTCGCAGAGCAGTATTTCACCATCAAAAACAGGGTTATTCATTATATGGACACACTCTGTTCCTACCCGTATTTTTTGCGTTGTAAAGCGCCCTGTCTGCTTTCAAAATAAATTCATTAATGGAACAGGACAATGCCGGCTTATGTGTATTAACGCCGATACTAACGGTTACTCTGGTTAAACTTCCGTTATCGCAGGGAAGATCCGCCTCCTGAACATTTTCGCGTATCTGTTCGCCTATCTCTAATCCGCCGAAAGAATCCGAATTAGGCATCAATACAACAAATTCTTCGCCTCCCCAGCGGGCGGCAAAATCCGAAGTGCGCTTAAGCGTTTGGGTTAAGATTTGTGCAACCATACAAAGCGCCTTGTCGCCCTGCTGATGTCCGTATGTATCGTTGTATTTTTTAAAGTGATCAATATCAATCATCAAAAGGCTTATGGAAACATTTTCCCTTATCGCTCTTCCCCACTCAAGATGCAACCGGTTATCAAAATTACGCCTGTTGGGTATTTCAGTCAGTTGATCCATCATGCTTAAATGTTCTATGGTACGCAGTTGATTAATAATCTGAATTTGATTATGAACCCTTAATTTAACGATCATATCGTCAAAAGGCTTGCTAATGTAATCTACAGCGCCCAGTTCAAGTCCTTTTTTTTCTGCATTACTGTCGTTAAGTCCTGTAATAAAAATAACAGGAACAGCGGCAGTTTTATCCAGATTTTGTAATGCAGTAAATACCTGATACCCGTCCATACCAGGCATTACAATATCCAGCAGGATTAGATCTGGTGAATAATTTTCGGCTATTGTTATGGCGGTTTTTCCATCCGAAGCTACACGGATATTATATTCTGTTTGCAATATATGCGACAGCATCATTAAATTTGATTTATCATCATCTACAATAAGCAGTGTATTTTTCTTGCCGGTATCCATGCTTTCGCTCCTTTTTTAAATATACCATGTGCAAGAAAAATATCCTATAAGTAGTTGGCTTTTTGAGGCTGACACGATTTGAACGTGCGACCTGCAGATCCGCAATCTGCTGCTCTATCCAGCTGAGCTACAACCTCATTACACGAGAATTTACTTTAGCATCAGGATTACCTGATGTCAAGTCGAATAATATTTCACAGCAAAGTTCATTTAATAACTTTTTTCAGTTCCTCGGCCTTGTCTGTTTTTTCCCAGGGGAATTCACTACGCCCAAAATGACCGTAAGAAGCAGTTTTCTGGTAGATGGGCCTGCGTAAATCCAAATTTTTAATAATCCCTGCAGGACTAAGATCAAATGTTTTTTGTACCGCTGCCTCGATCTTTTTTTCCGGTACTGATGAAGTACCAAACGTGTCTATCATTACTGATATAGGAAAAGGAACTCCAATGGCATAGGCTAACTCTACTTCGCAGCGTTCTGCAAGTTTTGCAGCTACAACATTCTTTGCCACATAACGGGCTGCATAGGCAGCAGAACGGTCCACTTTTGTAGGATCCTTGCCTGAAAAAGCGCCGCCGCCATGACGGCCCATGCCACCGTATGTATCTACGATTATTTTCCGTCCTGTCAGTCCTGTATCGCCAAACGGGCCTCCCACGACAAACCGGCCGGTTGGGTTAATGTAGTATTTGGTTTTTGGATCAAGCAAACCAGTCGGTTCCAGTACCGGTTTAATTATTTTCTCTATTACTTCCTTTTCTAAATCCTTGTGGGAAATAGCAGGATCATGCTGGTGTGCTACAACTACAGCATCTATGCGTATTGGTTTATATCCTTCGTATTCAACCGTTACCTGGCTTTTAGCATCAGGCCGGAGCCATTTAAGCGAATTATTCTTTCGTAGTTTTGTTGCAGCAATAAGTATCTTATGGGCAAGAGTAATTGGCAGTGGCATTAGTTCTTTTGTTTCATTGCATGCAAAGCCAAACATCATCCCCTGATCTCCAGCTCCCTGCTGGCCGGAATATTTCTTTAAACCAGTACCGGAAACACCCTGACTAATATCAGGAGATTGGCTGTGGATCATGTCCAATACAGCCATAGAATTACAATCCAGACCATATTCTGGATTGGTATAGCCTACTTCTTTCGCCACTTTTCTTACAATTTCCTGAAAATCTACAAAAGTTTTGGTTGTAATTTCTCCGCCAACAAGCACCAGTGAGGTAGATGCAAAGGTTTCACAGGCGACCCGGCTATTCGGATCATCTTTAAGACAGGTATCAAGAATAGCATCCGATATCTGATCGCAAAGTTTATCGGGATGTCCTTCACCAACTGATTCTGAAGTAAAAAAATATCTGCGGTTTTCCATAAAATCTCCTCTGTATAATAATAAAAAAAAAACCAGGTATTGTATATACCTGGTTTTGCATTAATGAGTAAAACTACATGGTAGCTGCCAGGTCCCGCAGGCTGTTAGCAGCCTGAGCCCGATCACGCTTGTCATATATTTTGGAAATTTCAACATAATAATCTTTCAGCCTGCTTTTGGTACGGGCATTGTTCATATTCCTTTGAAGATCGGGAATGGTTAGCTGCATACCTGGTGTAATCTGATCCGGATCCTTTACAACTTCGTTGGAAGCCAGCATTATCAGAGGAAAATGGAACTCATTTTGGTAATTGGTCTGGGAAATGCGAGAAAGGGTATCCCCGCCAACAACAGTGTAGTGCTTCGCTCCTTCAAGAATAAGGTCTCCCTGGTATTTGGAATAAACCCTCTGGAATGCATTGTCAATTTGCGACTGGGTTTTCAGAGATGAGCAAGATAGAACCATCATAACGCTCAATACTAGTGCCAGGCCAAAAAACAGTCTTTTCATTTTTTTCTCCTATAT
>Ga0082212_10012811_pt1 | contig 10537 bp, 6 predicted proteins | sample TergutNt197P3_FD_71548 | JGI IMG/M metagenome (GOLD analysis project Ga0082212, IMG submission 71548) | Neocapritermes taracua P3 segment gut microbial communities from Petit-Saut dam, French Guiana - Nt197 P3 | ecosystem: Host-associated > Arthropoda: Insects > Digestive system > Gut ...
GCTGGCTGCGAAACGGCGCAAACAGATCGACATACCCTATCAAAGTTCGCATACCCATTCGGCTTCCCATGCAGGATACTACCCCGGCGGCCAGTTTATGAATATCAAACTGACTTTTGATCCTGAATCAGGCAAACTGTACGGAGCGCAAGGAGTCGGAACCGACGGCGTGGACAAGCGTATCGACCAGATAGCCCTGATTATCAAACAAGGCGGAACTGTATTTGACCTAACAAAAACAGAACACTGTTATGCGCCGCCTTATTCTTCGGCCAAAGACCCCGTCGCGATTGCCGGATACGCTGCCGCCAACATTGTTACCGGACGAATGCCGGTCGTACACTGGCGTGAAATGCAAACCGTCAATCCCGAAGAAACAACCGTTTTGGATGTACGCACCCGCGAAGAAAGGGCATCCATCAATATTTTTCAAGGATCGCTTCATATTCCACTTGATGAATTGCGCGAACGTTTGGATGAAATTCCCCGAAACAAACCCATCCATATATTCTGCGTATCAGGTCTAAGGGGGTATCTTGCATTACAAATACTTATGCAAAGGGGATTTAAGGATGTAAAAAATCTTTCGGGCGGATTGAAGACCTATTTAGCGGCGATCGCCAAATAAAAACAACCTCTCGCGTAACAGTATTGTAGGAAAAGAATATAATTATCTGATACAAAATAGAAATGGAATTTTTTAGCCTGTTTACAGGATTCATCGTTGGCGCTTTTTTTGTCGGCATCTTCATCTATCTGGTCTATAAATCTAAAACCGTCCCCAAAAAAGAGTTTGACGATCTTTCATCAAAATATAACGAAACCGTTACTACCTCAAAATTGAACGAAGAGAGGGCAAACACTTATATATCATTCCATGAAGAATTGAAAGAACAATTAGTCATAAAAGAGAACCTTATCACTCAACTCCAAAACAGCAAAACAGCCTTAGAAACACAACTCAAGAACAACGAAGAAATTCAGAAAACGGCTTTTTTACAATTTGAGAAAATAGCCAACCAATTGCTTGAAGAGAAATCTTTAAAATTCACAGAGACAAACAGAACAAACATTGAGCATCTGCTAAATCCTTTGAAAGAAGATATTAGCAAATTTAAAACCAGAGTTGAGGAGACATACGATAAAGAGTCCAAGCAACGGTTTTCTTTAGAAGAAAGGGTAAAAGAACTGATTGAGCAAACCAACAAAGTGAGTGAAGAGGCAAATAATTTGGCCACTGCATTAAAAGGGAAACCGCAAAAAAGAGGGCATTGGGGAGAGATGATTTTAGAGCGAATACTCGAATCATCCGGTTTGACCAAAGATAGAGAGTACTTTATCCAACACTCTTTGAGGGACGCAGAGGGAAACAGTATCAGACCGGATGTAATCGTCATGTTGCCGGACGAGAGAGCCATTATCATTGACTCAAAAGTATCTCTGATTGCTTACGACAAGTTTTCGGAAACAGAAGATGCAGATGAACAAAAGCGTTTATTGAGCGAACACCTCCATTCCATCTATCTCCATATAGACCAGTTAAGTTCAAAGCACTACGATGATCTTGACACTTCGTTGGACTTTACCATGATGTTTGTCCCCATTGAACCAGCATATCTGATTGCTATGCAAGGTGATACTAACTTGTGGTCAAATGCCTATTCCAAAAGAATCCTATTGGTTAGTCCAACCAATTTGATTGCTTGCCTCAAACTGATTTCGGATTTGTGGCGTCGAGAGTGGCAAAACAAAAATGCTATGGAAATTGTGTCGGCAGGTGAGAAACTTTATGAAAAAATTGTTGGCTTCACCCAAACGTTTGAGGAGGTCGGAAAAAGTCTCAAAATGAGCCAGGATAGATACGACAAAGCATTGGGACAGCTGAAAGATGGAAGAGGAAATTTGGTGAATCAGGCAAACAGACTTAAAGGTTTGGGATTGAAATCAGAAAAGAAAGTGTCCACAAATTTGCTGCCATCAAGCATTGACGATGATGATATTGAGTTCTAAGAAGACGTTACGTTTGGATGCGAAAATAAGAACAATGAAGCCTGAATGAATACCTTTTGAAAAGATTGGGTAACCGCATCATTTTGATTTTGTTGATTCAAAGGAAAGGGGGTCTCATGACTATATTTGAATGGAAAGTCAAGAATATCCACATCAAAACAGTTGTTTTTCCACAGTGTCTCTCTGATGGCGTATCCGGGAACAACGTCATCTCCCACTAATCCAATTGCTTTTATTCTGTTTACCAAATGTTTAAATGCAATATTCCTTTGACTGACATACTTTTTGCTTCCGGTCATTACTAAAAATGCTTTCCAACCATCAAGTAACAAATGTTCTAATGGTTTGGGGAGATATATCTCTTTTTCCGGAATGGCTGTGTGGTTGAGCATACTGTTTTTCAGGTGGGTAAAAGCCTGACTATCCATAATTGCACGAGACGATCCGTTGATTTTATCAAAGGTAGAACCGCCACAGAAAAAAAATGCCCTGCTATCAGAAAATAGTTGCAACGGATTGGATATTAAAAGCGTTTCTGTCAATAAGGCACCAATGGAATAGGCAAAGAAATGTATTGTGGCTCCTTTTTCAAAAAGGTTGAAATCTCCTGCTTTGATGCCCGTCACAAGTTTAATGAGGTCAAAATAGGTCTGAATTCCAGACAAAAGGAAAAGTTTAGGATAAGAATCTATTCTCATACTCAGGGCAACATTTGCAAACGAACTGTTATGTACTTCCGGAAGCGCTGTTTTTCTATATGCAGAAAGGAGGTTCATCAGGCGGGGAGCACTCCATGTTTGTGGAGAACGATTGATGTGATAGGCGATTGGAAACATAATTACCGGTTTTTGCGTTTGCAACGCTAACTGATACGCCCATGGAAGGTATTTTGTCCAGATGCGTTCATTCAATCCATGAAGCAGGATAATCGCATCTGAATAACTCTTTTTGTCTGCGGGAGAAAAAACCGCAAAACGAAATTGTTGGTTCTCTTTCTCTCCACTGTCAAGGTATGCTTCGCTGGAATGGCAAGAAGATAACGCTTCTTCGGCAAAAGGGTAAGAAACGTCTGATTGAAAGTGGTATGTATGACAAATTACATCATCATCCAAAGAGTAGTGTGGTGGGTCGAGCGAGAATTTGCCCGACAGGAAGTTCGACAAATCGTGTAACTGCATGGCACTTTGTGTTTAATACTTCACAAAGAAAATAGAAACGATATTACAAAATAAATAAATGCAGTGTATCACAAATAGATGGGGTAAATAAAACCAACGATGGGGTAAATAGGATTTCGCATGGGGCGAATGAAATTCGGTATGGGGTAATTACTTTTTACAAGGGGTAAAAATGTTTGCTTTTTTTATCAAATCAGAATCTTTGTTTTACTTTTGCAAAAACAATCTTGATGGGCAAATCTATACCCTCCTACTACATCTCAAAGAAAAATACAATCATTCAGATTGCATTTGCCACCCTATTTGCATACGTATTTATAAATCTGTATCAACCCTTTGGCGCAGGAGAGTGGTATGACGTTTCGTGGTGGGTCTTCTCTTTGGCTTCAGGAATCTTGGTAATTTCCGGAATGCTCGTGGTATTAGTCAGCAGATTGATTATGTTCAGAATCAAATATATCCGTCCGATTTCCATACTCTATTATGCGATTATGATTGCCGGAGAGATCATTTTCATGGCAATTTTGTACGTTTTACTTGAACGGTGGGTGCTGAGAGATATGCGCTCTTTTGCCAAACTTCTCTATTTTTCAGTTCAAAACACCGCATTGATTCTTCTGATTCCCTATCTTATCTCTATTCTATTCTTTGAGTGGCAAGAGAAGAAAATGAGCCTCGAAAAACTAATCAAACAAATCAGCCTCAAAACACCTTTTATCCCCTTCAAAGATGAAAAAGGGACACTTCAAATTACACTAAAAGTCAATGACTTGATATTTTTAGAGTCATCTGACAATTATGTAGTTATTCACTATAAACTGAATGGAAAAGTGAATAGATACCTGCTTCGAAATACATTAAAGCATTTAGAAAAAGAGTTAGCAGAGTTTCCACTGTTGCGCTGTCACCGTTCATTTATGGTGAATATGAATTATGTAAAAATAATGAAGCGAGAAAAAAACAAGGTTCAACTCATCATGGATGAGTCAGAGCAACACCTCATCCCCGTTTCAAAATCATACAAAGAAAATGTTTTCGCCAAACTTGGATCATCATAAACTATGACCCTGCTTCAACTATTCAAAAACATAACCCCTTACATCCGACCATATAAAGCGATGGTTTTATTGGCGCTTGTAATGACCTTTATTGGAGCACTTACAGCACAGGTGAATGCCTACGTACTGCAATACACCGTCAATAGCATTGCCTCGCTTGTTGAAGAGCATAAACCGCTAAAAGAGGGATTAAGTATTGTTGCGGTGATCTCAGTGATCCTGTTAAGCAAAGAGGTAATCAATATTCTTATCTCTTTCGGGCACAAATATTTTGGCGAAAAAATCCGAATATTGATCTCAAAAGATCTTGCCCAGCAGATTATTGAGAAGATTTTGACCTACCGAATGGCATTTTTTACTTCAGACGAAACCGGTTCAGGTAAGTTGCAAACCCGTATAGACCAAGGTGTATCAAGTTTAACACGCACGGTGCAAAGTTTCTTTATAGATATTTTTCCGCTCTTCACTTCTTCTGTTGTGGCGCTGTTCGGCATGTTTAATGCCAATTTCTATGTGGGATTTGTGGCGCTGTGCATTGTGCCTGTTTATTTCTTTATCAGTCAAAAACAGGCAAAAAAACTCAAGGGATGGAGGCGCAATATCCGTACCTATAGAGAAAATAAGTCGGGTGGAATTATTAATATTCTTGACTCCATCAACGTGATCAAATCGTTCAATCGCGAAGAGATTGAAGCAAAGAAACAATTAGAGCTACAAACTGCCCTCACAGACACGCAGATGCGTACCAGATCCACCAACTTTAAATTCGACGGTTTTAAAACCTTTACCGAGCAGGTTGGGGTAGTCATCATCATCATATTGACGGCTTATTTAGTATTGGTTGGGCAGATGCAAATTGGCGCCATTATGCTTCACATCATGCTCTTTACCAACGTAACCGCTCCCATTCGACAGTTGCACCGCATCTATGACGATGTTAATGACGCCCTGATCTATGCTGAGGGATTTTTTGATATCATGCAGTCTCAAAATCAAATAGAGCCTTCGGGCGACTATCGCCCCAAAAAAATTGAAGGTAAATTTGAACTTAAAGGAGTTGATTTCTCCTATCCGAATGGCACACAAGCCCTCTATGACGTAAATTTGACTATTCAACCCAATAAGATTACGGCATTGGTGGGGCTTTCGGGCGCAGGAAAGAGTACGGTGATCAACCTGCTCGATAAATTTTATGAGCCGTGCAGAGGTGAAATTTTACTTGATGGCGTGCCTTTGCACAGATACGACACCAAATTTTTACGCGAAAATATAGGTTTGGTACTTCAAAAGAATCATATTTTCAATGGAACCATTGCCGAAAATATCTTCTACGGCAATCCAAATGCCTCCTGTGAGGAGATGATAGAGGCTGCTAAACAAGCATATATTCATGATCAAGTCAGTAAACTTCCGGATGGGTACAACTCCTCCGCACTCTTGCTGTCGGGCGGTCAGCAGCAACGCATTGCCATTGCGCGGATGTTCTTGAAAAAACCTCCCATCATCTTCCTTGACGAACCTACCGCCAGCCTCGACGCCATCACCACCGAGCAGATCAAGAACAGCCTTGACGCCATCAAACAAAACCGCACAGTGGTTGTGATTTCCCATAGCATTTCACAATTTATTGATTCTGAAATGATTTATGTAATGAAGCAAGGACGTGTGGTAGAGCATGGTACCCATGAAGAGGTCTATCAGCAGAATGGCGCCTATAAAGAGATCTTTGACGCTGCAGCCCGCAGTTTGAATGTAGAGAAGATCGGAGATACTTTCAAACAATCAGAAACTGTTTCTCGATTGTAATAATTTCTTAACATTCCCGTAATAATTAAATAACAACCTCGCTGCATCTTTGTAAAAAATAAAAGGAAAAAACAACCATGGAGGCAAAAATACTTATCGTTGATGACGATCGGAATATCTGCGAAATTCTTGAGTTTAACCTCAGAAACGAAGGTTTTATTGTAGAATGTGCCTATTCTGCGGAAGAAGCCTTAAAAAAAGTGTCTGACGACACTACGCTTTTGTTGCTCGATGTGATGATGGGTGGAATGTCGGGATACAGTATGGCTGAAAGGCTGCGAGCAAAGGACAATCACGTTCCCATCATCTTTCTGACAGCAAAAGATACCGAAAATGACATGCTCACCGGCTTTTCGGTAGGTGGAGACGATTATATTTCCAAGCCATTCTCCATCAAGGAGGTAATTGCACGAGTTAAAGCAATCATTAAACGAATCCGGCAACCGCAACCACAATTGACCCAAAAAGAGAATCTTGTTTTCGACAATTTAATCATAGATTTTATAGCAAAAGAGTTGATTATTCATGATAAACATATCAAACTAACTAAAACTGAGTTTGAATTGCTCCTTTTACTCGCCAATCATCCCGAAAAACTGTTTTCACGAGAAAGCATTATTGATCATATATGGAAAGAGACACCCTATATTACGGTGAGGACGGTTGATGTCCATATTACGCGGTTGCGAAAAAAAATGGGTGTCTATGCCTCCATGATCACCAGTCGATCGGGCTACGGATACAGGTTTACTTTGTGATTTTCTATTTCTACTTTGATGAAAATAAGTTATAAACAACGGTTATTTCTCTATTTTGCAGTTATTTTTTCCGTTTTCACTCTTTGCGTTATTGTGTTGGAACAGTCACGTGATAAAAAAATCAGAACCAAAGCATTGGAACAAAAGCTCGACGCCTTTGCCGAGATGGTCTATCAATCCCTTCAAAACAGCAACCAACAGATTGACACGCTGGAGACTCTGTTAAGGATGTTCCCAAAAAACATTCGCGTTACCCTGATTGATGAAGAGGGATTCGTACAATACGACAACTCCATTCATGACGTTACTCAACTTGATAATCACTCCGAACGACCCGAAGTCAAAGAATCTTCGAAAACCGGAACCGGAACCCACATCCGCCTCTCTGCATCCAATAACCTCGAATACATCTACTATGCCAGAAAATTTGGCAACCGAACTGTCCGAGTAGCATTGCCATACGATTTACATACAAAACGTCTTCTAAAAACAGATAAGACTCTCCTATATTACATTGCCGTATTGATGGTTGCCATGCTTTTTCTGATGAATTATATCACAGGTCGTTTTGGGAAATCAATCGGACAACTTCGAGATTTTGTAACCACTTCCCATAAAAGCGAACTTCACGGCTTTGCTTTTCCCAACGACGAACTCGGCGAGATCGGTCTGAGGATTACAGAAAACTACCGACAACTTTACGTAAGCAAAAAGAAAATCGACATAGAGCGCGAAAAACTGTTGCAACACGTCCACAGTTCGGAAGAAGGGATCTGTTTTTTTACCTCCGATCGAAAAGTTGAATTTTTCAACAGTCTATTCGTTCAATACCTGAATACGATTGCCGATGGTCCTGACAGTAACCTGTCTGCTGTTTTTACAGATGTGGCTTTCGATGAGATGAATCGCTTTCTGTCGGCAGAAAGCGAGAACTTTTTTGAAACCCAAATCCATCGTCAGGGGAAAACCTTTTCGTTGCGTGTTAACCTGTTTGAAGACAGAGGATTTGAACTCATTTTAAACGACATAACCAATCAGGAAAAAACGCGACTACTCAAGCAGGAGATAACTGGAAATATTGCACATGAACTTCGCACACCTGTTACAAGCATTCGCGGGTATTTAGAAACCGTGCTAGAACAGCCATTGGATGACGAAAAAAAGAAACATTTCCTCACTCAGGCATACCGGCAAACCATGATTTTATCTGAACTGATTCAGGATACAAGCCTGATTACGAAAATGGAAGAAGCACCACATACATTCAGGAAAGATGAAGTTAATATCAATCAGTTGCTTCAAACGCTCAAAGAAGATCTGACACTGCCGCTTCAGGAAAAAAAAATTGATATGCAGTGGAAAATTAATGACGATTTGGTCATCAATGGAAACCAAAATTTGCTCTATGCTATTTTTCGTAACCTCACCGACAATGTGATTCGATATGCAGGCGAAAATATCAAGATTCGAATAAGCAAATATAATGAAGACAACGATTTTTGTTACTTTTTGTTTTATGATACCGGTGTTGGGATCTCGGATGAAAGCCACCTGAATCGCCTTTTCGAACGCTTTTACCGAATTACGGAGGGTCGAACACGCGATACGGGAGGCTCAGGATTGGGACTTTCCATAGTGAAGAATGCAGTTGCTTTTCATAAGGGAACCATCACGGTCAAAAACAGGAAAGAGGGGGGATTGGAGTTTTTGTTTAAAATAGCGCGGATAAAGCCTTAACACCCTATTAAAAAAAAGTAACAAAATAAATCATTTCGAAACAATAATTTCGCAATAACGTAACAATATTCTAACGAAATCTTAATATTGCCACCATACTTTTGCCGTTGAAACAACCAATCCATGGCAAAAAATTTAATAACCTGTATCCTATTTATTTGTGTGGCATCCGGCGCCATCGCCCAGACCGGAGAGATTCGCGGAACCGTCATCGAAAAAACCACCGGAGCCCCCATCCCCGGTGCAACCGTGGTGCTCACATCAAACAACACCATCACCACCACCGACCTTGAAGGAAACTATACCTTAAAGGCAGCGCCGGGCATCTATACCTTAAAAATATCTTTTATCTCCTTTACCTCGGTAGAGTTGACCGATGTAAAGGTGGAGGCGGGCAAAACAACAGATGCAAATGTGGCTATGGAAGAAGCCGTTACCGGCATTGCAGAAGCCGTTGTGGTTGCCCTGCGCAGAATGAATTCCGAAGTGGCAATGATCAGCAGCGTCCGTACCGCTTCGGCGGTGGTCAGCGGGGTGTCGTCCCAACAGATTGCCCGCACGCAGGACCGCGATGCCTCGGAGGTGATCAAACGCATTCCGGGGATTTCGATTATCGACAATCGCTTTATTATTGCACGAGGGTTGGCGCAACGCTACAACAATGTATGGGTAAACAACAGTGCCGTACCCAGTTCCGAAGCCGATTCCCGCGCCTTTTCTTTTGACATGATTCCCAGCGGACAGATCGATAACATCATGATTGTAAAATCGCCGGCACCGGAACTGCCCGCCGATTTTACGGGGGGATTTGTAAAGGTAGCCACCAAGAGTATTCCCGAAGAGAATACCATACAGGTAAGTTACGGCATCAACATCAATACCCGCACCCATTTTAACGATTTTCGTAATGCGCAGGGAAGTCCGACAGATTTTATGGGATTTGACAACGGATTCAGAGGAATGCGCAGTGTGGTTCCCGGCGAGCGCATGGATGGACGTTATCCCGAATTGGTTACGCAAGTAACCGCCAACGGTTTTAACAACGACTGGTTGGTGCACACGCGCAACCCCATTGCCGACCATCGCTTTTCTTTGATGCTCAACCGCTTTAAAAAAATGCGCAACGGCGATCGGTTGGGTGTAACCGCAGCGTTCAATTACAGCCACAGTTACCTTGCCTATCGAGATATTGACAATGCACGTTTTGGCATCTACAACAAGGTGGATGATGCCCCGCTCTATCTCTATAAATATGCAGACAACCAATATACCATCACCGCAAAAACCGGAGGGATGCTCAACCTGATTGGGATCTTTGCCAACAACCACCGAATAGAGTTCAGAAACATCTTTAACCAGCAGGGACGCGACCGCTATACGTGGCGAGACGGATGGCAAAACATCAGTTCTTACTACGAACAAATCAAAGAGGAGTATTTTTACCACAGCCGCGGCTCCTACACCGGTCAGTTGAGCGGCAACCATTCTTTTCTTTCTGATGCAAATAAATTGGACTGGACCTTTGGTTACTCCTACGCCAACAAAAATCAGCCTGACCGCCGTCAAATTGACTTGGAAGGGACCACAGAACAAAGCAGCATGAACAGTATTATCCGCGATTTTAATCGTTTGGACGAACATATCTATTCGGCAGGCATAAACGTACAACACCTCTTCTCTTTTGGTTCCTTTACCCCTTCGCTCAAAGCGGGAGTGTATGCCCAACACCGATCGCGCGCTTACAACACGCGCTATTTCCTCTACAGGGCAAATGTGCTCAACCTGCCTCAAGGTTTCCTCTTTAGGGATGTGGCCACAGGCATGATGCTTCCCGAATATTTTGCGGCAGACAAATTCTATATCTCGGACGCTACCGACAGAACCAACGACTACAACGGTACGGATGTGCAGGCGAGCGGATATGCCGGAGTGAACCTTCCCTTTGGAAAGTTTAATGTGTATGCCGGCGCTCGGTACGAAAACAACCGGA
>Ga0082212_10007376_pt2 | contig 10536 bp, 10 predicted proteins | sample TergutNt197P3_FD_71548 | JGI IMG/M metagenome (GOLD analysis project Ga0082212, IMG submission 71548) | Neocapritermes taracua P3 segment gut microbial communities from Petit-Saut dam, French Guiana - Nt197 P3 | ecosystem: Host-associated > Arthropoda: Insects > Digestive system > Gut ...
CACTTTTTCTGATTTGAGCAGAATAGTACCCAAGTTATTAGGGCAGGCATGCGACTGGCATATGCCAAAGGGCGATATATTCCCGGAGCCCTCGCCCGGCACGTTGTCCATAGCATTCATCAACGGGAATTCTTTGCTTCCGATATAGCTGCCATGACTATAAGGAAGATTCAGCTTTCGTGTATGCGTGCCGTAATTGCATTGGAGGCAAGCACCGCGCACCAGATAAGGGTACTGCCCATTGCGCTCCCTCCAAGGGATAGGCACAGCATTTGCGACTTCGTCGCTGCTGCTATCGGAACTGTCCTCCGTTTAGTCGGCGCAATCTGCTGTACCGTCGGGTTCAGGTGGTTTGGGAGCGTATTGCATATCGGCAAGCTTTTCAATTGCCATTTGCATTTCTTCGCTGAGGTCACTTAGGGACATGTTCCGTTCATCCGCAGTATCCGTCACACTAGATACCCCCTACTGCTCAATACATTCCTTTTGTAACATGAAGCTTCATGCTAGCTCATGCGGCATAATAATTAACTTTTCAAGTTCCAGATAACCGCTCTTCATTCTATTATTTTTTCACTCTAATGTAAAGCATTATATGGCGCCAAGGGGCTTAGCCCGACGTTCCATTTGGTTTGCAGCAATTCCCATCTGAAGTGCTTTGATTTAAGGTTTTCTTATCCTTTATTTCGCTTGGCTGAGATTTGGCACAGTATTGGCGCAATCCCGCACAATATTGGCACGGTTATGCTATTGAGGCGTAAATACATACATGCTATGATAACCATGCTCAAAGCTATACCTAAAACCGAACGATGCAACGGCCACACCTTTTATAAAGGTGTTTTTTGTTGCAAAAGAGGCGGAAACGCCGAAAAGAACAGCACTCTGCAGCCGTTGCCGGGTGCTGTTCTTACTTAGTCGAGCAACGGCAAAGTAAAAACGAGGAGGTCTACCTGTGAAACAAGTAAAAATGCAAACCAGGCACCCAAAAGGAAAAAGAAACGTCAACTGCGTAAAGCTCCTGTATGTATCGTTTCTGGTGTTGACGGCATGTTTTGCTTTCAGCCAACCGGTTTTCGCTGCTTCCGGCCCGACAATGTGGGATAAAGCAAGCGAGATCATGAAGGACGTCTACAACCAGGTCCTTTTGATCTCAACAATAGCGGGCATAGTCACTGCGGCAGTCGCGCTTCTGCTCATGAATTTTTCCAAAAGCGGGAAAACAGTCGATGAATCCAGGTCGTGGCTCAAACGGATCGTCATCACATGGGTTATATTGAACGGTCTTGGATTTATCATGTCGTATGTCACACCGTTTTTTACCGGCGGCAGATGGACGCCTTAGTCATCACAAGAGATATTCCGGAGCGGTCAATCTCCCCATGCGGGACTGCCGCTCAGCATAGGGGGGTGGCAGCATGGGTATACTCGATGGAATTGTCGGTTGGATAGCCGAACAGGTCATGCACGGCCTTGACATTATTACGACATCGGTTTTGGGCGCTCTAGGCTGCGACATGGCGGTTTTTGTGCGATACTTCCCTGCTGCAGAGACGATGTACAGCATTTTTGTCGCCCTCGCAATTGGGATCATACTTCTGAACTGGATTTGGCAGTTATTTAAAAACTTCGGGCTTAGGGCAGGCATCGAGGCGGAAGATCCAATTAAACTAAGTATCCGGTCGGTGCTTTTTATCCTGCTTGCCTATTTCTCGGACGAAATCGTGAATACAGCGCTCCGTATCGGCGGCACCCCGTACAACTGGATAATGACTTCTACTCTTCCGCCAATTAACTTCGCAAGCTTTGCTTCCGTCGTCACGGTCATATTAGGAGTAGTAGCAAACGGCGCCGTTGCTATCATCGTGTTGGTTCTGGTGCTCATACTTGCGTGGAACTACATAAAGCTGCTGTTTGAGGCCGCCGAGCGCTATATTCTGCTCGGCGTACTTGTTTTTACGGCTCCTGTTGCTTTCAGCATGGGTGCGGCGCAGTCAACATCTAATATTTTCAAATCCTGGTGCCGGATGCTGGGCGGGCAAATATTCCTGCTTGTCATGAATGCCTGGTGCCTTCGTTTGTTTACATCAATGGTCGGCACGTTCATAGCAAACCCATTGTCACTGTAAGAAAAGAGGTGAAGCATGAGAAATAAACATAAAACAATAGTATTCATTATAACGACGGTGTCTTTAACCACGATGCTTTCAATGAACGCATTTGCACTCGATGAAAACGAAGTGCTGTCACAAGTCGCTTCACGCGGACGTGATGCTGTGGCAGGCAATGTTTTCATCTGGTTCCTTTGTGCTGTTGCTTTTTTAAAGATAAGCCAGAAGATAGACAGTTTCATGTCAAGTCTCGGCGTCAATGTGGGTAACACCGGCGGCTCAATGATGGCAGAGCTACTGATTGCCGGGAGAGGCATCTCCGCAGGGGCAAAAATGTTTAGTGGCAGCAGTTTCAGAGGGTTCGGCGGTCGAGGCGCGTCAAGCTCTAATGGTTCAAAGGGCGCAAGCGGCGCAAACGGAACTGATGGCAGTTCCGGCGGTTTTTTAAGCGGAGGACTCGCAGGGGCGGTCAGCCGCTCAGTCAACCGCAGCGCGGTGAAAACAGCAACAAGCGGTGAAGGCAGCGGGATCGGCGGTGCTGTGTTCAATTCTTCAATGGAAAAGGGCGGAGAGTTTGCAAATAATGTCATAGGCTCGGTTGCCAAAGGGGGCGTATCATCAACAGGTACGATGACCGGCGATACAGCGGTAAAGGCGCTCAACTCATATATGGGCTATACCGCACATGCTACAACTTCTGGGGCTTCGCCTGATATTCCCGCAGGCGCCTCAGTCGGCTCGCCCGATATTCCCACTGGCATCCTCAGCGGCTCGCCTGACGAAATCCCCTCTTTCTCCAATGTCGAGATAGGCGGCGGCCGCATAATGGGCACGGAAACGTCAATTGCTAATCCAAGCGGCATCCAATTCGGCATGTACAACATGGAGCAGTATATAGCCCCCGAGGGGAGGTTCGAGACCGTTGAAACCGTGGACGGCTCCAAATGGTACAAGCAGTACGCCCGGGACGCAGTGGAAAAAACACCGTATATGGCGCCGGACGGCTCTATTGCGTATAACGAATCCCTTATCCAAAAGCTGCCCGACATGCCCCGCAGAAAGGACCGTGTCTGATGGCTGAAGAAAATAAAAGCGGCCTTGCGGAGCTGACCGAAAAGAGTTCAAATGCCGCCCACATGATACATGGAGCTGTGAAAACAGGAAAAGCCGTTGCCGCCGCATCGAAAGGCGCTGCGGCCGGTGGACCTTACGGCGCCGTAGCCGGAGTCCTATGGGCAAACAGAAAAAACCTTGGCAAAATCATCATAGTTGCCACGGCTATTCTATTGATCCCAATAATGTTCCTTATGATGCTGCCCCTGATGATCTTCAATACGGTCGGCGCATTCTTTGGCGGGCTCGTTGGCGGCGTTCCCGATATGGTAATGAACGACAGCATGGCGATCCAAGCGAATGTCAATGAAATCTCGTATGCGGTCACAAGCGTCTTGGTTGAAGGGATAGACGATGTTACAGCAAGAATCAACAGCGAATTTGCTCTATCGGGCTGCGACGGTCTGGAGATCATCAACCCTTATGACGCAAACTTGGTATATAACTGCAACCTCTTTGTGTCGCAATACTGTGCTGCAAAGGAAAAAGACTTTGCGAATATTAAGCTGACCGACATGACAAATATCCTGCGCGCCGGAAAGGACAAGCTGTACTCGTATACCAGCCGTATGGAGATACGCACACGGACGGAATTTGACTCCGAAACCGAGGAAGAAACGACGATTGTTGAACAATGGATGATTTATACGATTTCATATAATGGAGAGCATTATTTCGCTGATACCATATTCCATTTGACAGGCGACCAGAAAACATTGGCTCAAAACTACGCGCAGAATATGAGCCTATTCATGGACGACGGTATGTACCAGCACCTGACGTCCTCAGAGTATGTCATTGGACCGTCTTATGCAGGCGTTACCTTCACTGACGGCCAGACACAGGTTGTGTACTACAACCAGCTCGACAGCAGGTGGGCTGCGATAATGTACGGCTCGTCAAGCAGCATCGGGCAAGGCGGTTGCGGACCCACCTCAATGGCTATCGTTATTTCGACGCTCACTGGAACTGCGCACGACCCTGTGGAGCTGGCAAACTGGTCTGTCGCAAACGGACACAGGTGCGAAGGCAACGGCTCATACCATTCGTTAATCCCTGAAAGCGCGAAAGCATACGGTTTGCCCGTCGAGGGCGCCGGGGTGAACGATGCGCAAAGAATCGTAGACGCCCTCGCTTCCGGCAAGCTGGTCGTAGCCCTGATGTCAAAAGGGCACTTTACGTCAGGCGGTCATTACATCGTGCTCAGGGGCGTTACGGCAGACGGTAAAATACTCGTCGCAGACCCCGCAAGCTACAGCCGGAGCGAAAAGCAGTGGGAGCTATCGCTCATACTGAACGAAGCACGGAGGGGCGCGGGCGCCGGTGGTCCATTTTGGATCGTTGGCTGAATCATGGTAAAGAATCGAGGTTAATATGGCAGACAGACATGAAATTCAAAATACTTACGTAATACCGCCAAACTTTATTGAAACTGGCACTTTCTTCGGAGGGATGTTCAAACTGCGTAATGCGATAGAAGCCGGAATCCTTGCATTTGCTACGGGGTTTCCGGTCATCAATCTCGGCTTGCCGCTGACGACAAGGATCATTATCATATGTCTGACGTCGCTGCCACTGGCTTTGTTTGGGATCATCGGGATATCCGGCGAAAGCCTTTCCTCGTTCATCTTCATCTTTTTCAAGTATCTGAAGAACCGTAGGGTAATCGGAGTTGGTGCAGACGTGAACGAACAGGCTCCTTCATCTGGCGTAAAAAAAAACAAGCTCGCGGTATGCCCCTTAGTTTCAAGACCGGTAATATTTCAAATATCAAGGTCGGGGGTCAGCGGATAAAGGATTTCCCGGCAGAATTTGACGACGTTAGGGAACAACCTTCAAAGAGCCGGAGCAAGCCCCCGGCTGTCGATTTTCCGGGGGAGCCCAAATCATCCAAAGCCAAAACGGAAACACGGTTTCTCAATCCGGCAGCGGAGTATTTCCCCATCGAGAAAATCGTGAACGGCATCATTTATACGAAAGATCGCAGATATGTGAAAATCGTCGAGGTTGAGCCTATCAATTTTCTGCTCCGCAGTGAACGTGAGAAGCGCAATATCATCTATTCGTTTATCAGCTACTTGAAAATCAGCCCCAACAAGGTGCAGTTCAAGGTGCTGACGAAAAGCGCTAATATAAATAAGCATCTTGAAACGATAACAAGGGAAATGGCGGAGGAATCAGACGAGCGTTGCAGGGTCTTGCAGGAAGATTCATTGAACCTGATAAAACAGATAGGCTCAAAAGAAGCTGTATCGCGGCGTTTTTTCTATGTGTTTGAGTATGAGCCGTGGAATGCACGCCGCAGCAACGACGAAATGGACGCCATAACAGACCTGCAGACAGCGGCGCGTACTGCAGTGAACTACCTGCGGCAATGTGGAAATGAAGTCATTGTTCACGATAATGACGACGAGTTCACCACGGACGTTCTGTATAACCTGCTCAACCGCAAGACCAGCAGCGACAAGCCGCTGCCAACTCGCATCAACGAAGTCGTCGGCAAATATATGGCTAGCGGCAGCTTGGGCGATGCGGACGATATTCCGTCAAATGAGTTTTTTGCCCCCGACAGCATAGATTTCACGCACGGGCACTACATTATGATGGATGGCGTCTACTATTCGTACCTGCTTGTACCGTCAAACGGCTATAAATCTCAGGTCACGGCAGGCTGGCTCAGTTTGTTTGTGAACGCGGGCGACGGGATTGACCTTGACATATACCTCACCCGCCAGCCGAAAGAACGCATTATACAGAAACTCGGGCAGCAGATACGTATAAACCGCTCCAAAATCAAGGACGCTTCCGATACTAATACTGATTGGGACGACCTCGAGGGCGCAATCCGTAGCGGTTATTTCCTGAAAGAAGGGGTCGGCAACAACGAGGACTTCTATTACCTCAACCTGCTGGTTACGATAACGGCGGAAACTGTCGAAGCTCTTGAATGGCGCATAAACGAAATGAAAAAGCTCCTGCTGTCCCAGGATATGAGCGTGGTGTCCTGCTCGTTCCGTGAAGAGCAGGCTTTTTTGTCGGCATTGCCGCTTGCGTCGCTGGAAAAGAAATTGTATGAGCGTTCAAAGCGGAATGTGCTCACATCTGGTGCGGCAAGCTGCTACCCGTTCACAAGCTACGAAATGTGCGACGACAACGGCATCCTGCTCGGAGTGAACAAATACAACAACAGCCTGATTATCGTTGACATCTTCAACTCCCGTATTTACCGTAATGCAAATCTGGCGATTCTAGGGACCAGCGGCGCGGGAAAGACTTTTACTATGCAGCTCATGGCTCTGCGTATGCGGCGTAAAGGGATACAGGTTTTCATCGTCGCCCCGCTCAAAGGCCATGAGTTCCATAGAGCCTGCTCCAATATCGGCGGCGAGTTCATACAGATCTCCCCCGCCTCCAGAAACTGCATCAACGTCATGGAGATACGCCGCGCGGACAAAACCGTGGACGAGCTGCTTGACGGACCGAGTATGGAGAAATCGGAGCTGGCGGCGAAAATCCAAAGGTTGCACATATTCTTCTCCCTGCTCATACCGGATATGTCCTATGAGGAACGGCAGCTTCTCGACGATGGGCTGATAAAGACCTATGCAAACAAGGGCATCACCCATAATAACGATACGCTGGAGGACCCGGAAAACTACGAAAACCCGGGAAGTTACCGCGAAATGCCTGTCCTGGGCGACTTGTATGATGTTCTGAAGAAGAGTGCTGAAACAAAAAGGCTCGCGAACATCATCAACCGCCTCGTACACGGCTCCGCAAGCACTTTTAGCCAGCAGACTAACGTCAACCTTGAGAACAAATACACTGTTCTTGATATTTCCGAGTTGACCGGCGACCTCCTGACCGTCGGCATGTTTGTCGCGCTGGACTACGTTTGGGATAAGGCAAAGGAAGACCGGACGGTGGAAAAAGCGATTTTCATTGACGAGTGCTGGCAACTCATCGGCGCCAGCAGTAACCGCCTTGCTGCGGAGTTTGTCCTTGAGATCGCAAAAATCATAAGGGGCTACGGCGGGTCGGCGTGTTTTGCGACCCAAGACCTTAACGACTTCTTCGCCCTTGACGACGGCAAGTACGGTAAAGGCATCATCAACAACGCAAAGACAAAAATCATCCTCAACCTCGAAGACGACGAAGCGCAGCGTGTCCAGTCAGTACTCAACCTATCCGAAGCCGAGGTCATGGAGATCACTCACTTTGAGCGCGGTAACGGGCTCATCAGTACGAACAACAACAATATTACAGTGGAGTTTAAGGCCAGCCAGCTCGAAAAAGACCTTATCACCACAGACCGCCGGGAACTGCAAGACCTGATCGCCCGGACGAAAGAGAAGGTGTCGGAAGAATGAACTTGAACCTTATGCGTACTATTTACTGATTTAATACGCATAAAGCTAATACGCATCATTTACTGATTTAATACGCATAGGGAGGTGAACGCCCTGAAAACAAGGGAACAGCTATACGGCAACGAGGCCTCCGACCTTTTACGGAATATCACCATGTATAGGACGCTGACCGAAGACCAGGTATACCGCCTATATCCGGGAAAAGAGGCTGTTACAAAAAATCTGTTGAAGCATCTTACCCGGCAGGGGCGCATATACCGAAATGACGAGGCCAGGCGTTTTTCCGCAAACGCAGAATGTGACGCCAAGGTTGACGCCGGCCTTCTTTCCGCCGTTTGGGTGCTGATCGATTTTATCGACAGGGTTGAATACCATTCGGCTGGGGATTTCCCTGTGAAGATAGGTTTTTTCGCAGACGGCGAACTGTATGAAATCGTCTATGTGCCCTTCGAGCAGGAGTTGATACTAAGCCATGCGCTGTCCGGGCAGACAGAAACAGACGCGCGCCGCATTGTCCTTGTGGACCGCCCCGAGCAGATTGGCACTATAGACATACCGAACACCACAGGTTTCTGCAGCTTGGATGCGGACGGGTCGGTGCGCTACTACAAACTTGAATAAAAGCGAGGTCACTATGGAAAGACATATCATTACAAAAAGGATTGGTGAGATTACGGGCGACATTACCCGCCTGACCAACGCACTGTATGCGATGGACACGACCGACATCCAGCGATATCCTGATAATTACGAGATACTGTCCAAAGAAGCCGCCCTGCGCGGGGAGAAAATCGCTTGCAGGCTGCGCCATCTGCTGTACGCCAGCACAACCGTCCGAAAGAAAGACTACCTTTTGGCAGCCGGTATTGAACATGGCATAGATATCAAGTATGAGAACGGGATCGTGGAGATCGCGCTTCCCTGCCTACTGCCGAAACGAAAACAGCGGCAGAGCACAGAATTCCTGCTTGACCCTTTGTATTTTACATTGAGCCGGTACGCCGACAACAACCCGCTGCCAAAGTTCAACCATTGCATTATATGCTTTTCGCATATTTACGACCGCGAGCTGCCCGAACGGCGTATCAGGGATTACGACAACTTGGAACTAAAACAGATCCACGACGTTGTTTCATCCTTCATTATGGTGGATGACAGCGGCAACCTGTGCGACGCGTATAATACGACCGAGCTTGGCGACGCCGACTGCACTGTTATCACAGCTATGGAAAAAGACAGATTCACAGACTGGGTTTCTGCGAGGGAAAACAACATGGAATCCATCGCGGATTGCAATAAATAATGGGGTCCCAAAACACGGCGATTGACAAGCCGATTTTTGGAACCCCGCCAAAAAACTTAAAAAACACCGTATTTCAATAATGTGCCGGGGCTTGTTATGGCAGCGATTTAACCGGAGATTCCAGGCGATACGGTGTTGCAAGGCAAGGTGGTGGTGATTATTGAGAAGGAAAAACGGGCGCTCCCCGGCAGACGCTCACAGGCGTATTTGATTCTCAGCCTCGTCGCCGTATCGGGTGAGTTTCCGGCAAATCAAATCAACCGGCTTCACGGTGGGCTCGCATATAAAGTAAAGCTCTTAAAAGCGCTGAAAAGCAAAAAGTTGATCCAAACCTATTACAGTGACAAACTCCGCGGACACAGGCTCACGGCAAAGGGCAAAAAGGCGCTTTTGGAAGAAAACTCTATACGGTTTGAATCCTGCCTTACAGGCAATACGGATACGAACCAGCCTAAATATGAGGTCACTCGCCGTTTAAGGCTTCATAGTATAGCGGAAACCATAACTACCATGCACAATGCCGGCGTGTCGGTTTACCGCGATGAAAAACCTGATGTGTTCTATCCCGATGACGGCACACACCCCTCCCTCTCAATGGCATCCCCCGCTTTTTACAACTCCCGTGAGATCAAGGAGCTTGGTTCCGAAACTGTGAAGATACAAGGGGCGCGCGCCGTCGGCGTCCTTCTGACCAGCTCGGAAGTCTTTGTCGTTTATAACTCGGGCGGCTCCCTTTTAAAATGGGATTACAAGTCTGAAATGAGGACAAAGGCGCTGATTAAGACCGTCCTGTGCCGCGACCGCCTCTCACATCAGTACCAGCCCGAAAGTGTCCGTGCGCTGATGCTCGGCAAGGATATGGGGCAGGTTTACCAACTCCTGACAAGCACAGGCGGCGTGAAAAGAAACTATTTTATGCTCGACGGCAATTACGACAGCTTCATATACCTCACAAACGACCATAATGGTGAGGTGATGCTAAAGCTCTTGTGTGATCCTGAAAAGATAAATGAACTGAACCGCATCCTTTCGGAAAACACTAGTAAGCGCGACCCCGGTTTGCTCGTCGAGAACGACGCCATTGACGAAAACGGCGAGCCGGTTTTATTCGCCTTTGACTGCGATATGCCCCGGATCACGCGCTTTAACTCCGCCTTGCAACTGCACGACAGGAAAGGTACTCTCATTTGCGTTGATTTCCAAGCGGACGCCCTACGCCGTTTTTGCGGCGGAAACGTGAGGATTCAGGCCATAGACATGAACAAACTCGAAGGGAGGTTTTTTCCGTAAACAATAGAAAAACAGCGAAGCTGCTTATCATCGCGCCGGTGATCCTCGCCACCGTGCTCTATGCTGGAGGCTATCTGGCGCAGTTTATCGGCAACTACTCGATGTGGCAGCAGGGCGGCGGTTATCCCGGCGATGGTACATCCCCGCTCCTGCCCTCCACATCACCGCTTGATTGTATAGCCGCCGTGTTCACTCCCCCATACGGAATGTATGGGATTTTTATTTGCATTGGGCTTTTAGCACTGCTCATCGTCATGGTCATGAAGATGGGATGGGGCGACAAAGGCGAATACGACCGGGAGCGCAACCTTATCTATTCGCGCAAGGGCACTTACGGCACAGCGGGGTT
>Ga0082212_10012812_pt1 | contig 10536 bp, 3 predicted proteins | sample TergutNt197P3_FD_71548 | JGI IMG/M metagenome (GOLD analysis project Ga0082212, IMG submission 71548) | Neocapritermes taracua P3 segment gut microbial communities from Petit-Saut dam, French Guiana - Nt197 P3 | ecosystem: Host-associated > Arthropoda: Insects > Digestive system > Gut ...
AAAAGGGGGAATATCATTATTGGAGAGATAAGCAAAATCATGAATTAAAAATGAGCCAATACAGAATATTTCTTAAAAAAAGAAAAATTCTTTTGGAAATAGCTTGACATTTATCATAGACGCAGAGGCGCAAAGATCGCAAAGGGGGAAAAGAATATTAAAATTATTCTCTGCGGCTCTGCGTGAGAATTTTGAAGAAAAATGTATTGTGATTTTTATACTGGATTAATTTGAAGAAAAATGTATTGTGATTTTTTCCGTGGAATGTGAGACTTCTTCAAAATCGCCGTTCAAGAGATGATCCGCCATTGTATCCAGCAGTTCGCGGATCGGAGAAGACCACGCTTTTTGTCTTAGTTCGGTTATTGCGTCTTTGGCGGATTTTCTGTCATAGGTTTTGCATGCCTCTTTAATCACAAACAGCTTTTCGTGCAAATACGATCGGACTTCTTCCGGAGTTTCGTCCATTGTTTCGCCACTTTCTTCTTTTTGAGGCGTAAGTTTTTCGATTATTTTCCGCAGCCCGTCCAGAAATACCGGAGTCTCGCCTGACATTACGACGGTGTTTTTCTCCCGCCCTGCCTGTTCCAGTCTGGCGGCGACGGCGGAAAGATCCGGTTCACCGATATTTGCCAGTGCGCTTTTCATTCCATGCACGCTAATCGTATACAGCCGAATATCTTCGTCCCCGTAAGATGTGCGCTTTTCATGAATCGCTTCCAGTGTTGCAATGGCTTTATGAGCGTCACGTATAAAAAACTTTGCCAACCGGGCTATTAATTTATCAGGTGCCGAAGACCACGAATGCAGCGGCACGGCAACCGGCTTTGTCGACGTCTCAGCCTGCGCCTCTTCCTTCTGTTTCAGTACAGCTTCTATCACTTCAGGCGGCTGCTTGTCCCGTATGTACTTTCTCAAAGCAGCATTCATCTGGCGCATATCAATTGGCTTGGAAATAAAACTGTCAAAACCGTTAGCTAAAAATATTTCTGACTGTCCTACTACCGCATTTGCAGTCAGTGCGATAATTGGATGCGTATATCCAAGACTGCGTATATTTTTTGCCGTTTCAATACCGTCCATCTCCGGCATCATATGATCCATAAACACAAGGTCATATACATTTCCGTTCTTAATCCTGTCGATTGCCTCAAAACCACTCGTTGCAGTTTCAATCTTCAGCCCGTAAGGCGCCATAAGTCCTTTAGCAACATAGAGATTCGATTCTACATCATCCACTACAAGAACACTTCCGTATGGCATAGGTTCGAATACCACCTGCGTTCTTTTCATTTGCTTTATGCCGCTTGCCTGGAATTTCTCAAGGCTTTCTGCCAATTCCCTGCCCAACACACCGGAACCGGTATCCTTTTGCGGAAAACGTATGGTAATTACCGATCCCTTGTTCACCTCACTTTCCACGGAAATATTACCGTTCATCATCTGGATCAAATTCCGTGTAATACTCATGCCCAGACCGGTTCCCTCGGTTGTACGGTTGGCTTCCATGTTAAAGCGGGAATATTCGTCAAATATCCTGCTTATCTGCTCCTCAGTCATACCCTGTCCGGTATCACTCACCCTGAAAACAAGCGTCACATTGGTTTCTTTTTCACCGGCCTCCGTTTCGGCAGAAGCGGATATTTCAGAAGAAACCGACAGCCTGACCATACCTTCTTTTGTGTATTTGATCGCGTTGGAAATTAAATTGTTTAAAATCTGCTTTATACGGAGTTCATCTCCACAAAGAATTGACGGTATATTCTCATCCACAGAGAGCTTAAATTCAATCTGTTTACTGCCAATCCGCATCATGTTAAGAGTTACGGTATCGTTGATCAAACTTGCGACTTTATACTCAGCGGGCGTTAATTCCAGCTTACCGGCTTCAATTTTGGACAAATCCAGAATATCATTGATAATGTTAAGCAGCAGATCCCCTGAGTTGTAAATCTTGTCCAGAGCTTCCTTTGTCTTAGGCGGGAGCGTGTCGTCTTGCAGTTGGATTTCGGCAATACCCAGAATTGCATTCATCGGTGTACGCATCTCGTGGCTCATGGTTGCCAGAAAATCGCTTTTTGCCCTGGAAGCAGACAGGGCTTCTTCTTCCATCTCTTTGATTTTTGTAATATCCTGCACAACTTCGATAAAGCCCGCGACTTCACCGTCCATGTCCTTCAATATCTCAACATCTACCTGATAAGACGCTCCATTGTGTACAAAAAACGTTCGCTTTAAGCCCCGTTTTGCACAGGCTATGCCGCAGTCGGGAGTATTACAAATACTCGCGTTCCAATTACTGCAGGGTTTACCCAGCATATCCTTAAGTTTTGTACCCAGAAAATCCTCGACAGCTTTATTAACAAATGTCCAGCACATATTCGCATCTGTTACCGTAATAAGAAAAGGCGTGGCATCAAGAATTGATTTATACCAATGCGCCTGAAATGCAACGCGCTCATGCGCTTCGCGAAGCTGTACTGCCTGTGCATTACGGAGCAATGCGCTGACCATCATAAGACTTCCCGAACGCAGAATGTCGATCTCTCCTTCCGTAAAAGCGCGTTCGGTTCGGCAATCGTCAATGTTGAAAAAGCCCCAAAATTGATTCTGCACAAACAACGGGATTATCACAATGGATTTTATACCATAGGTTTCCAGGAATTTTTGATCATCGGAAGACAGGCCGGAAAGCGGTCCGTTTATGTACTCTCCTTTCAGAAATTTTTCTTCCCATTCGGGATTGGCGCTGTAAGGAAACTTTAATCCGGAGGAAACATTCTGCCTGCCGACCTCACTGACCCATTCATATTTAAGGACAAAATAAAGTTCACCGTCTATCATCTCGTTCTGCCAAATCCGGACACGATCAACATCCAAAGAATATCCTATAATCGACATGCCGTCCTGTACAGAAGCCGAAAACTCTTCACTGTTTGCCGATTCCAGCAGTACGGCTGCAGTGCCGTTTACAGCATGCAACAGGTATTCCTGGCGCTTCCGATCAAGTGTTGCCTGAAGCAGATCAGAATTGAATGTGCTGAGGCGACCCCACATTCCCTGTATTGTCTGTGCCAGTTCGCCGATCTCGTCATCGCGGTTTTTGCCGATAAGATCAACATCAAGCGTATTGGATTCTGATATGTCCTGAGTCAGACGGTAAAGCGGTATGAAAAAATTCTTCCGCATCATGATATCCATAGCCGCCATATACAAAATCAACGCTGTCAGTAAAACGATAACCATCGGCAAAAAACCCTCGACACCCGATAATGAACTGTGTTTATAGAAGACGACTACTGACCAGTCAGTATTGGTAACCGGCTTTATTGCAGCATAGTTAAATTGTCCTCCTTTGGACAGCTTTATTATTTCAGGCTGTGCATGAGAACCAAAAAGACCGGAAATGCCGCTTTCATACGAAGCAAGCACCGCAGTGAATACGGGATCGGCGCTTTCTTCACGGATATTCCGGTAATTTCTTTTTGAATCTTCATTAATATAAACTTCCAAAAAAGAACTGATCGCCTGGATATTACCATATTTGTTTACAATGTATCCCTTGACTTCATATTCTTCTAATCCTTCGAATATTTCCTGAAATATATCGGGAATTTCCAGCCCCGAAGCGAATACACCACGAAGTATTCCGCCTTCCATAACTTTATGATTGATCCACAAGTGCCAAATACCTGTTCTTTTTTCAACATCTACATTTAAGGTATAGTCATTCATGGAATTAATACATTCAAAATACCACGAATCAACAGGGTTCACCGGATTCAGTTTATCAAATGGATCAAAATCTCCTGTGGCGACTTTGTCTTTGATGGAATATTCGTTTAATGTATCCTGGATGCCGAAATACAAATGAACGCCATGAAAAAGGTGGACATAATCTGCCATTTCAGTAAAAGCCTGATTTTTCTTTTCTGCATTTCCCTCATCTGCAAACCAATTGGTTATAGCTTTTGAGAGGGCTGTTCTTCGTACCAAAGCAAGATCCTGACTGATATAATGAGAAAACTTGTCTGCCGCTTCAATCGAAAAAGCTCTGACAAGATTTACAGCAGCTTTATCTCTGATACCTTTGATTGTAACAGTTACTATAGCCGTTATCAGGACAAGGATCAGGGCAAGAAGGCCTACGCTAATGCCGCGGGCACGCGTTGCAATTTTATTTTTCTGTTTTAAGGGGGGAGAGATCATCCCTTATCTTCCATAAGCATCTCCGCAATACGCAAAACTTCTCCAAAATCACCGTTTAAAAGATGCTCGGCCATTGCACCCAATCGTTCTCCGTTCGCTTTTGTCCATGCTTTTTGCCTTAATTCGGCAATTGCATTTTTGGCGGTTTTTTTATCATATATTTCACATGCTTCTTTTATTACATGCAGTTTTTCGCGTAAATATGTCCGCGTTTCTTCCGAATCCTCATCCATTGTTTTGCTGCCCGCATCCTCGTCTTTTGTGAGGCTGAGCTTTTCGATTATTTTTTGCAGCCCGTCCAGAAACGCCGGAGTTTCCTCCGACATTACAGCGGTGTTTTTCTCCCTCCCGGCATCTTCCAGTTTGGCGGCGGCGGCAGAAAGCTCCGATTCTCTGATATTTGTCAGCGCACTTTTCATTGCGTGTGCATTGATCGTATATAACCGTATGTCTTCATCTCCGTAAGAAGTGCGTTTTTCATGTATTTCTTCCAGTGTCGCAACAGCTTTACGGGCATCCCTCACAAATATTTCGGCCAACAGCGGATCTACAGACGACTGCACCGCCACACCGGCAGATTGTTCCACGGCTTCTTTCCGTAGTGCAGCTTCTATTACCTCGGTTGGCTGCTTGTCCCGAATGAATTTTTTCAATGTCGAGTCCAACTGGCGTACGTCAATTGGTTTGGAAATAAAACCGTCAAAACCATTCGCAAGAAATACTTCCGACTGCCCTACCACCGCATTCGCAGTTAATGCAACAATGGGGTGCGTATATCCCAGATCACGTATGTTCTTTGTCGCTTCAATACCGTCCATTTTCGGCATCATATGATCCATAAAAACAATGTCAAACACATCGCCTTCTTTAATTCTGTTAATCGCCTCAAACCCGCTCATCACCGTATCTATTTTTAAACCGTAAGGCGCCATAAGCCCTTTGGCCACATATAAATTTGATTCTACATCATCCACTACAAGAACACTTCCATAGGGCATTGGTTCGAATACTATTTGAGCTCTTTTTAATTGCTTCGTACCGCTTGCCTGAAATTTCTCAAGACTCTCTGCCAAAACCTTGCCTATCACACCGTGATTGGGACGGCCCTGCGGTATACGCACGGTAAACACCGTTCCCTTGTTCACTTCACTTTCTACAGTTATCTCGCCTTTCATCATTCGGATCAAATTCTGTGTGATGCTCATACCAAGTCCGGCACCCTCTTTAGTACGGTTCGCTTCCATGTTAAAGCGGGAATATTCGTCGAACAGTTTACCCACCTGCTCCTTCGTCATTCCCTGGCCCGTATCGCTTACCCTGAAAACAATTATTGCCTCATCCGGGAACTCTTTGACCGCATTTTCCCCGGCAGCAGCCTCTTCAACTGAAATCAGAAACTTGACCACCCCTTCTTCCGAATATTTAATCGCGTTGGAGAGCAGGTTGTTCAAAATCTGCTTGATGCGAAGTTCATCTCCGAACAGGGTTGAAGGCGTGTTTTCATCCACGGATAGCTGAAACTCTATCCGCTTACTGCCAATCCGCATCATGTTAAGGGTTACGGTATCGTGGATCAGGCTTGCTATTTCGTATTTTGAATATGTTAATTCCAGTTTACCTGCTTCAATTTTTGACAGGTCAAGTATATCGTTGATAATGCTGAGCAGCAGATCCCCTGAACTGTAAATTTTATCCAGCGCCTCCCTTGTTTTTGGCGCGAGTGCTTCGTCTTGCAGCTGAATTTCGGCAATGCCCAAAATAGCGTTCATAGGCGTCCGTATCTCGTGGCTCATGTTGGCCAGAAAAGAAGACTTTGCTACCGACGCCATTTTTGCAGCATCAAGGGCTTCCTTCAGCAATTCATCCTGACGCTTCTTATGCGTAACATCCCTGCTGGCCTGAAAAAGTACCATGGTGCCGTCCACCCAGCTGATAATCGAAGCAGTACCGCCGAGGTACACGTTCAAAGCATCATCCCATACATATTCAAAGTCTTTGGTTGGATATATATGTTTCAAAGGAAAAAGTTCTGCCAATTGACAAAAAGCACAAGGTTCCATCTTATTTCTTGTGGCTTTATAACATTTTTTATTTATAGATTTTTCTTTGTCTATGCCGAATTTGTCTGCCAGTCGCTTGTTTACATAAAGCAAATTATAATCAAGGTCGGAAACACATATCATTGAATCCAGATTGTCCATAATAGCCACAGCTTTATTATGTTCCGAAATTTTATCAACCATGTTGCCTATATTGTTTGAAAGCACCCCCAATTCATCCTTGCGTTCACTTTGCACAGGGTAAGCCAGGTTTCCGTTGGCAATTTCAACAACGGCCTTCTCCAGCGCCAAAATAGGCCGATTAATATTGTTAACCGTAAAAAACAATGCAAAAGCCGAAATACTAATATAGGCAAAGGTTATACCGAGAATCGTGTTAATTACATGAGTAGTACGATCTGTTGCTTCCAAAGCTTTTTTTTTGGTTGTAAAAAATGCCAAATCACTGAGATCCTGCAGCTTATCGCTCAGCTCGTTTCCGAAGGGGATGGTTTTCTCATAAGTCAGAATCAATTCATGGCTGTCCATATTCTCTACGGCAGTCATAATACTGCTGGAGACTTCCACATATTTAGCAAATGCATCTTCTATTCCGGTCACGATAGCCATACGCTGCCGTCGCTCTGATTCCGTAAGGTCTTTATCGGATTGGATTATTGCACCGAAAGCAGACATGTTTTTTCTGAACGACACAATACTCTTTTCATAATCGTCCAGTATTCTGGAAACCATGTTCACAGCGTTGTCAGTCTCCACAAGATAGCCTCTGGAAAGGTTTGCGTAACGCATCCTGTAAATATCAACAATCGCATTTGCAACAAAGATCTGCCTTGCCTGGTGAGAATTAATTACTTCGTTAGTATTCTTGCCAATACTGATCACTTCAATAACGGAAAATACGCCAAATGAAATTAAATTGAGTACAAGTATCCCAAACACGATTAGAAGTTTGTAACGTATTTTAATATCATTGAACCATTTCATTATCTGTTCCCCTTTTTATCTTCACTGCAAATCAGGTTATTTGGCGCCGGAAATTTTCCCGGGAGTTCCGGCCGGTACAGGATCTCCATCAGTGATGGATTAGGTCGTTGGTGTCAGATATTTATTTATACTGTCCAGCAGAACCGTCCTGGAAAACGGCTTTGTAATATAATCCGGAGCCCCGGAATTTTTACCGATGGCTCCATTGACGGCATCGGCTGTAGCGGTCATAAATATGACAGGAATTTTTGAATACAAATCACTGTCTTTCAGGCGTTTTAACGCTTCAAAGCCGTCCATTTCCGGCATTTCAATATCCAGTAAAATCAAATCCGGAACAACTTTTTCCAGAATCGAAAACATTTTTGCTGCAGACGACAATGTTATCACCCGGTAATCCTCTTCCAGCGCTTCTTCCGCCAGTGAAAGGTTTGTACCGTTATCATCAACCACAAAGATAGTTTTCTGCATACTCTTACCTCGAACTGTTTCATTCCCTGCAATTGCAATATCCAAGTATAGCATGATTTGTAAAACCCTTCAACCAATCTTTACGCCAATATCTCCTATTGCCTCTTAATGTACAACATGGTATACTTAAACCACAAAATAACACATATGGTTTATGCAAGAAAGAAGAATGGCAAGACGAAAACATCAAAGAATATCCACCATTAATAAAGCTATTATAGCCACCATGGTCTCTGTCTTTATCATTTTAAACCTGCTGATGGCGCTCTCTGCGAAAACAGTATTTACAAGCAGGCTGGAAGTTGGAAGGGAAAGGGACGCTGATCAGGCAGGACAAATTGCCTGGAGAATTAAGCACAGTTTTTATAATTTGGTAAACCTGCTCAGTTTAGCCGGACAATCACTGGCGGAACTGAACTATAATTCACCCGAGGCAGACGCAGTTGTTAACTCAACTCTTCTGGAAATGATCAATTTAAATTCAAGTGTATACGATGCGTGGATTATTTTTGAAAAAGGCGTTTATCATCCGGATTCATACTATGTTAAAAGAGAATACATACGGCAAAATGGGGTTATAACCGAGATTCCGGAAGGCGACGAAGAATCAATGGAACAGGAAGTCAGGGACCCCTGGTATAAAACACCCCTTACAACAGGGGAAGTTTTTTACGAGTACGGGAGTTTTTATGATTACGGTGAAGAATTCGGAGAACTGTATACTTCAACAATCAGCTTTCCAATAATATCCGGCGGTAAAGCTATCGGCGTTTGCGGGCTGGACATCGTTTACCAGGACATGTTCGATTCGATTGAATATTTTCAGGAAGAACATGAAAATTTGATTTTGCTGCTCAGTGAAGACACGACGATTCTGCATCCGTACTATCAGGATATTCCGGGTGTTGTTGAACAAAAACTCACCGATTTTTTCCCGACTGACAAAATGGTTCGTATGCTTAGCACTCTGGAACAGGATTCCATGTTTATTGATGAAACAGCATCGCCGTTCTCCGGTAAAAAATCACTTGTAACATTGCAAGAAATAAATTTCGACATTAGAGGAAAAACCTATTTATTGTATTTATATATGGAAACAGCGCTGGATATACTGTACGCACCGGCCCACAGAATTATGGCAATACTGGCAACAGGCGGTTTAGTATGTTTGATTTTGATTAGCTTTGCCATATTCTACAATCTTAACATTGTTGTTAATCCCATCCGGAAACTGACCGGCTACGCACAACAGATTGCAGCCGGAAATTATGATGTGAATTCTATTGAGCTTACCTTAAAAGATACGATGAACGACAAAAACGAGGTTGCCGTTTTACAGAACGCATTTATGCAAATGGTAAATACGCTGAACGATAATATAGCAAAAGAAGAAAGGCGCGTAGAAAAGCGGACACACGAATTAATGCTAATGACCAAAGAAGCGGAAGAAGCCAAGGAACGCGCCGAAAAAGCAAATGATGCAAAATCCCAGTTTTTGGCCAATATGTCGCACGAAATCCGCACGCCCATGAACGCCATTATCGGCATGTCGGACTTGCTGCTGCCGACCGATTTGAGCGAACGCCAGCTTCAGTGCGTGGAAGATATTCATACATCCGCAATGGCGCTCCTGGAAATAATAAACAGCATTTTAGACCTGTCAAAAATACAGGCCAACAAGCTGAGCCTTGTGCCGGTGCATTACAATTTTGGCGGATTGATTAATAACATTGATTCAATGGCACAGTTTTTAACCAACACAAAGAACATTGCCTTTAAGCTGGATATACAGGGCGAAATGCCCAAGTGCCTGTACGGCGATGATGTCCGGCTCAGGCAGATACTTTTGAATATACTGGGCAACTCAATCAAATTTACTGATAAGGGTTATGTGCGCCTGGCCATAGTAGTTGGGGATTCAACCATCAAATTATCCATCAGCGATACGGGCATGGGCATACAGGCAAAAGATCTTCCGACACTTTTTGAGGCCTTTACACAGGCCGATGCGCAAAAAAACCGTAATAAAAAAGGGACCGGCCTTGGCCTGACCATTACCAAGTCATTGGTAGAAATGATGGACGGACAAATTACCGTGGAAAGCGTATATGGTCAGGGTACGACATTTCATGTCTTAATTCCAAAAATTCCGGGCGATGAGACAAAGATTATCCGTACCGGCGGCAGCGAAGACATGGTATACGCACCGGATGCGCAAATACTGGTGGTGGATGACAATACAATCAACCTGAACGTCGCGCGCGGGCTTCTGGAACTCAGCAAGATATCGGCAAAAACAGCAACGTCCGGGCAGCAGGCAATAAGCATGGTAGAGCAGAATCAGTATGATATTGTTTTTATGGATCATATGATGCCCGGAATGGACGGCGTCGAAGCCACCCAAAAAATCCGCGAAAAGGGAATCAAGGTGCCGATTATCGCGCTCACGGCAAACGCGGTAGAAGGTTACCGGGAGATGTTCCTGGCCAACGGCATGAACGATCTTCTGACAAAACCCATAAACAAGGGACTGCTAAACAAAATGCTGAAAGATTGGCTTCCGGCCGAGAAGCTGCTTGCCGATACCGGCGATACTTCTCCTGCCGCAGCGGACTATACCCCCAGGGAAAAGGGATTTTGGGAAAATGTCAGACTGATAAAGGGGCTTTCAATAGAGACGGGACTGGAAAGAATTTCCGGCCAGTGGGACGTTTACAAAAAATCGCTGAAGCTGACAATTGATGAAATTGAAAAATGCAATACCAACTTGCAGGAATTTCTGGCCTCCGCCGATATGAACAATTTCCGTATA
>Ga0082212_10012813_pt1 | contig 10536 bp, 10 predicted proteins | sample TergutNt197P3_FD_71548 | JGI IMG/M metagenome (GOLD analysis project Ga0082212, IMG submission 71548) | Neocapritermes taracua P3 segment gut microbial communities from Petit-Saut dam, French Guiana - Nt197 P3 | ecosystem: Host-associated > Arthropoda: Insects > Digestive system > Gut ...
CGTTTTTGTTTGAAAACGTCTACTTCGGCTCTATCGCCAAGGATGAGGACGAAAAGGCGCAGACGCTTTTAGCGCGGCTGTTCGATTATTACACGCACGAGCCCGAACGCTTGCCCGAATTTTACCGCCGCATCGAGCCCGACGCCAACCGCGCGGTCTGCGACTACATCGCCGGGATGACGGATAGATTTGCCGTGAACAAATTTATTGAGCTGTTCGTGCCGCAGGGGTGGCGGGACAGTTGAAAATTAAGAATGAAGAATGATGTTGAAACTATAATTTTTACCATCTATGGTTTTTTTAACACCATCTAAACTACGGTTCATTTTTTCAGTAAATTCATAAATGTCAGTAATATTAGAAGTAGTTGTTACGTAAATATAATATTTACCTTTGGGAATGTCTGATACATCAATATTGGTATCATACCATGCTTTTACTTTAGAAAGTTTATCATCGACTGGTAATACTGGTATATATGGTCCGTTGGTGATACTTCCTAAATCTTTGGTATATTTATTAAATGTTTCAACGTTTTCAAATACAATTTTTCTAGAAACAGTCGCATTAGGTGCTAAATTAGAGCCATATGAGTATGAAGTTCCCTTTAGATGTAATGTCCCACCATTATTGAAGGAAAACTCGCGATATTGGTCGTATTGATTATAATATGTCCCGGCTGTTTTATTTGCTAAAACATCATTACGGACTATTAACTCAACCGGACTATTTGTATAGCTATAGTTGTTTCTAATAATTATATTTTTCTCTCCAGAAAAACTACTATTTTGTGGTTTGTCTAATTTATTACTAACTACACTCTTTGAATAATATTCATCTCCTTCAGAAACAATAGATAAAGTATAATTCCCTTGATTTAATATGTTAAAATCTAAATCCACTACAAACCAAGAATATGTATAATCTTTTCCATCAGTGCTATAAATTGGTCTAGTCATTTCACTGGTATTAGTTATTCTAGAAGCATTTTGAGTGTATGTTGTACCTGTTTCAATATCAGTATATATCAATTTATATTTAATGTTAGCCGGTAGAGTGTTATTAATCCCTTGAATAGTATTATATCCCTTTAGTTGTAGTTTGTTATTAACAGTTTTCAAATAATCCATGTAAAACTGAGCTTCAGCTTTCTTTAACACCTTTTCAATAACACTAACAGTTATTGTCTTAGTAACCGTTTGATTAGCAGAATCACTGACACTATAAGTAACCTTATAGTCCCCTATTACACTAGTGTTTACAGTATTTTCAGTAACAACTATTTTACTAGTTATATCCCCATCTTCCTTGTCAGTTGCGGTAACTCCAATTAATGGATCAAATTCACCATTTAAATATGCAACTTTATCAACCACATTAATAACTGGTTTAGCGTTTTCTATAACTTTTACATTTATTACCTTAGTAGTAGTTTTATTGTTACTATTAGTTACGGAATATGTTATTTGGTAGATACCTACAGTATTAGTGTCAACAGTCCCACTATAAGTTATTTTAGATGTAATATTACCATCAACAGGGTCATTTGCTGTTACACCGTCCATATATTTAAATTCTGTATATTGAGATACCTCTTTATCACTAGCCGTAATTACAGGTTCTCCAGAAGATACAACACTTATTACAACAGTTTTACTAGCACTAAAGTTACTACTGTCTGTTACTGTGTAAGTTACATTGTAGTTGCCCACTTTAGTAACATCAACGGTACCAGAAACAACTATTTTACTAGTTAAATTACCATCTTCTACATCAGAAGCACTTACACCATTTAAAGGATTAAAGCTAGAATTCAAAGCTATATTTTGATTAGATGCATTTATAACTGGTTGGTTATTACTAACATTAAAATCACTGACATTAACATACCCATATTGATAGCCAGATTTTTCAGCATAAATTTTATAGAAATTGCCTACTTTATCAACTACCGTAATTGGCACGTTATAAACTTTTAGGGTGCTGTTCTGATTTTGCATTGTATAAAGTTTAGTATTGGTATTCGCATCTTTATAAACAGGTATACTATATTTACCATATTTAGATACCCCTAAAGTATTAGCTTTATAATCTCTCAAACTATTTTGATTTAAATCTGCTATAAAAGCCGATCCCGCTTCTTTTTCACCAGCTAAAGGATCAGAAGCATATTTAACATTACGTCCACTACCTTTTGTCCCGGCATGACTACCGAAATAGTATACCGCTTCAGCTGTAGTATAGCTAGTTAAACCATTTTTCGCATAATCGATAATCGAATCGTATACACTCGCATAGCTCCTCGCACACTCATATGGACAACTATCGGCCGCACCATAACCAAAGACATTGTTTTTATCCATGGCTATCTTACTAGTACCATCGGCGCTTTCACCTCTTGCTTTGGCAAAAGCTGATAAAGCATTCATTCCATATGAAGCCTCGGCTTCTTTAAAATATTTACCTGTGCCATATAGTTTAGAATTTTTATTAGTAATTTGTTTATCTAAATCAGCTGCTGTTGCTTTCGAAACTGATTTTGAAGATAAGAATAAATAATATGGATAGTTTGGATTATTCGCATTGATACTATTAGTATAAGTATCGTTCAGATAATCATTTAACATCGTTACTAAACTAGTATATAAATATATACCGCCATCAAAACTATAATAATGAACTCCTTCGGTTAAATATGTTGGAGTTGGACCTAAATTAGTAAAGTTATCTGTATAGCTTGTCCCATTATGATAAGCATATCGGTGTAATAAATTGCCAGTTGAATAACGATAATAGTAAGTATTAAGCCCAGTACCATTACTTTCAGTAAGCCAAGTACCACTCGCAATCCACCCTACTTTTCCACTATAATTTATCTTGTACCAAGTATATCCTCCAGCTACTTTCTTTTCTGTATAAGCGAAAATCGCATTTTTACATGTAATCGAAGCTAAAGAGGCAGATGATGTAGAAGCGTCCGCTCTCAAATTAAGTCCCTCAGCCGTTACATTGACAGTATTAGTATTTAATAACGATATCGGAATAATTGAACCCGCATTGACGTCGACCCAACCTTTAAAACCTTCATGCATGATTTGAACTTGTTTTTCATTAGAATTAAGAAGGGCTGCATCAGTCATTGAAGAAGGTCTAACATAAGTATACGCACTGCCACCTACTGTTTGATATAAATTAATCGTTCCTGTGTTTTTAGTGAACTGGAAAATTGCGTATTTAGCATTTATTATTTTTCCATCTTTATAAACAGCGGCCACACTAGTACTAGTAGAGTTTTGCTTATTCATAGCCGTTACTGCTTCATTATAGGTATTATAACTTCCTACCACCGTGTTGGCACTAGTATTACTAACCATTTGAACCGAATAAGGTGGCTCAGCTGCTTTAACTGAAAAAGCTGGTATATATGTAAAAGCAAGCAACACAAAAATTACACATATATTCAATGTCTTTTTAAACAAATTTTTCATACAACTCACCTCTTCATTCTTCTACCCTAATTATAGCAAATCTCCCTTAATAAGTATAGAAATAAATGAGGTTACTAGACAGGCCGTTTACACTATAAACATTTGTGATTTTTCTTTACTTTATCCACAAATAATGGTAAAATAACAATTGTCTGAGGTGGATTATGCAAAAAGATTATAAAAATGGTAAATTAGAAGAGTTTTTAATTAAAAACCTTAGTAATAACAACAGTTTTCTATCGAAAATTGTTTTAAAGGTTGGAAGTGAAACTGAAAAAGATGAAATTTTAACTAGTTTAGAAAACCCAGCCAACAAATTACCCAATAGGCTAACTTTATCACGAGCTTTAGGCCCCATTGTTATCCCCTTAAGCACACTAATCCCCGGAGGGATCGCAACTTTAGCTACTATGGGCGGTTTTGCGATTACTGACTTTTTAGACGGTAAGGTTGCGAGGAAAAGAGGAACTTCTAATCGTGGTGGCGCTTTATTAGATGCGGCCGTAGATAAGTTCTTTGCGGTTGGCCTTATAATAGTTGCCATGCCTATTGCCCCTATACTGGCTATTAACGGGCTTTTGGAAGTTAAAATAGCTAGTATAAATAGTCAAAATGTTAAAGAAAAAAATAACGTTCAATCAACTATGATTGGTAAAATTAAAACTGCTCTTTTGTCAGTAGCAATTGGAACGGCATATCTTTCCATAACTGGTTTGCCAGTATTAGGAATTACTCCAGAAATTTTACAAACTATAACTTTAGCTTTAGGGGTATCAACTTCTGTATTTGAAACTATTAATATTATTCAATATAAACAAGGCAACAAACTAACAAACAAAGTTATACACGATAATGTGGCTCAAAACGAACTAGAAAAACAAATGGTGCAAGAAAAAAGTAAAAATAAAGTTAATACTTTTACCAAAGAGGAAGAATTACAACAACTTAAAAAATTAAGAGAAGAACTTACAGAAGAGCCAATAATAAAAGAAAAATCTTATACGATGAAAAAAAGACAATAACTGTCTTTTTAAATACCTAAAATACTAGGATTAAATACTAAATAAAGAAGGGCTACAACATATATCAAATATAGAATAACACCGTTCACTTTGTTAAATGTTGTTGATTTATATTTAATACCAACGGCCATTGTTGCCATAACACCACCAACTAAACCACCAATATGCGCCCAGTTATCAATATCTGATATTGTCATCCCTATAAATAAATTTAATATAATTATTGGAATAATTTGAGATCTAACTACGGTATCTAAATAGACACGGTAATGATAACCAAAATATACTAATGCACCCAATAGACCAAATATAGCACCTGACGCTCCTACACTATAACCTGTGTTAAATAACAACGATAAAGTGCTTCCTGCTATCCCACTCAAAATATAAACTGTTATGTATTTGGCTTTACCTAAAAAGCTTTCTATTTGCATCCCAATAATATATAATGCATAGCAGTTAATTAATAAATGAATTTCGTTAGCATGTAAAAACATACTGGTAAACATTCTGTAATATTCTCCACTAACAACCCAATAACGGTTATCGGCAAAAGCAAGTGTATTGCCAGTATAATTGGTCAAAACAAATACAATAATATTAATCGCAATTAATGCATAGGTAATAATGGGCTTTTTCATGGTAAATACGTCTTCGGTCATACGAGCCTCTCCTTCATTCTTTTGATTTATCTCTTTAGTTATTTTCATAAATAATTCTATTCCTTTTTCTGAAAATGTCATTTTTTTAGTGATATCAGGAAAATTATTGACAATTAAATTATATTTATTTAAATCGTCAGCGTCTTCAATTTTAGCTATAACATTTTGAGGGTTGTCATATCTTAATGTATCGACATTGTTTCCGACATTGATAAAAATATTAATGGCTTTCATTTTAAATGAAAATGTTTTTTTCTTAATTGTTCGCATTAATCTGGTAGATTTATTTATGTCAACTTCTAATTGTTCGTTATTATGAATATAATTGGACACAATCCTGATTATTTTATAATCTTCTTGTAAATTTTCAAGCCATATTTCATCTTGAATACCACGTATAACAATCGGGCTATAATTTTTTTCAGTAATAAAATAATTTAGTAATTTCATTACTAATTCATCATGGGCGTTAACTGTTAATTGATTCATGTCATAACCCTCCTTCTGTAAATTCATTCATTATATTTATAAATTTTTCTGGCAACTCACTATCAAAATGGATATATTCCTTGGTACTTGGATGGATAAAACCAAGTTCTTTCGCATGTAAACATTGCCCTGTATCATCGATTAGTTTCTTACGTCCATAAACTGGATCATTGACTACTGGATGTCCAATATAATTCATATGTACTCTTATTTGATGAGTACGTCCTGTATTTAATTCTAATTCAATTAAAGTTACTTCATTAAAACGCTTTAATACTTTAAAATTGGTAATAGCTTCTTTTCCATCAGGATTTATGGCCATTTTTTTTCTATCGTTTTTATCCCTGCCAATTGGCGCGTCAATAAGTCCTGTGTCATTAGGAATTACTCCCCATACTAAAGCCATATACTTTCTTTTTACTTTTTTATCGGCTAATTGGGTAGCTAAAAAGTCATGAGCTTTATTGTTTTTGGCTACCATAAGTAATCCTGTTGTGCATGCATCAATCCTATGCACTATCCCTGGTCTAAATTCACCATTATTATCACTTAGCTTACTATGATGCATCAAACCGTTAACTAAAGTCCCACTATAGTTTCCTGGCGCTGGATGAACTACTACCCCATTAGCCTTGTCAACAACAATTACATCCTCATCTTCATAAACGATATTTAAATCCATTTCTTCAGGAATTAAATCGGTATTTTCATCTACATGGTTTATACTAATTTCATCTTCTGATTTAACTAAATATCCAGCTTTTACTTCTTCATTATTCACTAAAACCTCACCCGATTTAATCATTTTTAAAGCTTGATTGCGACTTATATCCAAAGTTTCAGTAACAAAAACATCTAATCTAATTCCAGGATTATCAACTTTGTGCTTCATTTTTACCATCCTTATATAACATATATATTATTAAAAATATCGATACTACAATACAAGTATCTGCAAAATTAAATACTGGAAAATTGTAACCAAACAATTTAAAGTCTAAATAATCAACGACATATCCTCTAAATATTCTATCGATTAAATTACCGATAATACCGCCAAGTAATACTCCATAAATAATGATTTTTGATTTGTTTAAAACAGTGCCCTTGATGAAAAAATAATAGAAGAAACCAAGAGCTACTATTGATATTAACACTAGTAAAATAGTATTGGAATTTAAAATGTTAAAGGCTGCGCCTGTGTTTTTAAGTAAAGTTATATTGAAAAAATCACTAATTACTACAATGCTTTTTTCAAATGTTAAACTACCCACAATGAAATACTTTATCAATTGATCGATTAGAGTACATATTAGAGTAATGATTAAAATCTTTTTCATTTTCCTCACCAGTAATAATTATACCAAAAATGAAAGAAAAAAGATAGATTTAGTTTATATCGATATTTAAAACATTTTTTCTTTGATAAATTATTTGTTTAGTTTTAAATCTTCAGTTTTTAAAAGAATAACCTTGTTTTCATTAATAATTTTTAACAATTCTTTTTCTTTAGGTATTTCATTAAGATATTTTATTTGATAAATATCTTTATCTGTTTCAACTCTAACATCTTTTGTTTCACATAGAATAATTCCAATTGTATTACTATCGGTTTTCTCTATAATGTATTTGTCAAAAAAATCTTTATAAAATTGCATTTGTGATATATCTTTTCTGCTTACTTTATTCATTTTTATATCAATTAGTATAAAATTTTTATGTTCTTTATTGTACAAAACAAAATCAACTTTATAAAGTAAACCATTGTAATTAATTTTATATTGACGATTGTAAAAAGTTATATTATTTCCAATTTCTTTCATGAAATTAACTATATTTATAAAGATTTCATCTTCTAATTGTTTTTCAGTTCGTTTTTTATTTTCAATATTAAGTATCATGGGATCCTTTAATGTTTTCTCTATTGAGTTTTTAACTGGTTTTTCACTTTGATTAGCAATCGTTCTTTCAAATGATTTTGATTTTATCTCAGTAATCAAATCTCTGTGCGAAAGACGTTTGTTTTCAACCTCGTTCAAATAATAATTAATCATACTTACATCCTTAAATTTAAGCAATTCTCTTATGTGAGACCATGTAATATTTTGAAATTTTCTCCATGTGGGGATTTTTTGGTTAGATTGTGACCGCGCGGTCACTTTTTGTTCGTGTGATTGATCACGCACGTTGACTTTCTTAGATTTTGAACGCGCGTTCAAAATTGGATATAGTTCATAAAATTTAATTGCCCTGTGAATATTTCTGCTGTTAAATCCTGCTCCATATTTTGCATATAATTCTTCGCCAAATCGCTTTACTACTGCGTCCCCATACTTTGAATTATTGTCTTTTTTATACTCACTAACCATCTTTCCTAAGTTCCAATACATATTAATTATTTCATAATTAATCTTCCTAATAGTATTATTAATTAACACATCCGCTTTATTTACTAACACCTCTACGTCTCTTTCTAATATTTCCTTTTTGTCAATTATTGTATTTGTCATAATTACCTCCTTATTAGTAATATACGACGCGGGAGGGTCTTACACCTTCTTTTTTTCACAAAAAAATCAAAAATATCAATTTTAATGAATTTTTGATTTTAAAAACTTATTTCCCTATCCATTCTAAAATTTCTTCTTTAGGCATGTATCCGATACGAATATCGTATTTGTCCTTTTCTTTGAAATATACCATTGTCGGTACGCTCATTACTCCAAATCGTTGACACAAAGCCAAATTATCATCTGTGTTTATTTTAACTATTTGGACTTCATTTTTCATCTCTTCAAGTTCCGCTGCTATCATCTTACATGGCCCACACCATTCAGCATAAAAGTCTACCAAAACATTCCCTTTCTCTACAAGAGTATCAAAACTCTTTTCATTACCATAAATTATTTCCATTATTTTTCCTCCTCATACTTTTCAATTAATTCTAGAGCCCCATTAATATGCAATTTATCTTTTTCAATTAGCTTTTTAACTGTTTCTGGTTTTACTATATCATATTTTAAGAACAAATCCAAAGTTTCTAAATTAAACTGATTACTGTTATTAGTGTTTTCATATTTATCCCTTAAATCGGCAAATTCATCGATAACGTTTAATGTCTTACTAGCAAATATACTTAATATTGGCGTGTGTTTTAAAATAGGCTCATTAAACTTGGATTCTATGATTAGCCCCGCACCAGCAAAGTTTGGTAGCGACAAGATATATAAAGCAGAAAATACTATTAAATAATATCTTATTATCCCAACTAAACCGCCTAATACTTTTGACGGGAACCCTAATATTATAGTCATCTCTAATACTTTTTCAAAAATAGTAGTCATACGCAGAATAATTCTTAATATTATTGTTAAAATTGCCGCTACTATTAAGAAACCTATAACTTCATAAAAAGCAATATTTAAAACCGATAAACCCTTAATCACTCCCCAAAAATCAAAGAATGGCAAATTCATCATTAAAAACTGACTGACGGGATTTTTTAATATAAAGGCTAAAACTATTACTATAGTAAAACCTACTAAACTAAATAAACTTTGAGTAAAACCTTGTCTAAAACCAATTATAAACCCAAAACCAAGTAAAATTATAATTACAATATCAACTACATTCATACTCTATCCTCCTAAGTTAATTATATTACATTTTTTGTAAAAAAGAAAGTTATTCTAGTGAATATGTTTTATTTGTGATAAAATGATACTAGGGTGGTATAAATGAAAAATACAGTACATACAATAACACTTAAAGTTAGCGATAATACTAAAGATAAAATGGTTGAATATTTTGAAGATAAAAAAAGAGATAAAACACCAGATTATGCGGTATTTCAAGCTAATGAAGCTGATACGGTTGTTACCTTATACGAATCTGGTAAAGCTGTTTTTCAGGGTATCAGCGCCGATATTGATGCGAATATGTGGTCAGAAATGGAAAAACACTTAAATCCTGATAAAAAAATTGAAATTAAAAAAAGAGGTTATTGACAAATTAGAAAATAACCAAATGAAAAGATTTTATGGAGGAGGAAATTTTTGCCCTAATGGCAATCGGTGGACTTATTGTCTAGACGGTACATGTCCTGCCTCATACATCGAAGGAGTTAGTTGTTGATCTTTTTAAGAAGAATAACACAACATTCTTTCATTAGTATGGTTCATGCGTATTAATACGCCATTCAAATGCGGAAGCATCGAATTGATTTTTTTGAAGTGATTATACCGTTGTTATCAATGTATGAAGACAAATATTAAGTTACTTTAAGAATCAATTCGATGTTCAACCGTAAAATGAAAATAATGTCTAATTTTTCACACTTTATAATTTCTATTAAAAAGGGGAAAGAGGTATATGTATAATTATTTTAACACATTTTTAATCCGGACACCATATTTTTCGTTTAATACTTTAAAGGAAACGTCTTTAGAAATTATGATTCATAATCCTGAATTTCAAGAAGCAATTTATATTGCTTCTCCTATTTTATATGCTGAAATGCAAAAACTATTAGAAGGCAAAAAAACAAATATCAAAAAAACTAAAAAAATAGAATTGGCTTTATATCGGTATTTTTCACGAATGTCTTCACGCTGTACACCTTTCGGACTATTTGCCGGAATGTCTATCGGCCAGATTACAGATGACAAAACCGACATTGTATTAGGCGATTACAAAAGACTCACCCGTTTAGATATGCATTTATTATGTACTCTTTCACAAGAACTTTCCAAGCTTCCTGAAATTAAATGGAATATTAATCATAGATTTTCATGTATAAAAAAGAACCCCTATTTTCTAGCATAAAACTGGCAGCAATGAATTAGTCGTCGTTGCAGTGAGCCGACGCCAAAAATA
>Ga0082212_10012814_pt1 | contig 10536 bp, 10 predicted proteins | sample TergutNt197P3_FD_71548 | JGI IMG/M metagenome (GOLD analysis project Ga0082212, IMG submission 71548) | Neocapritermes taracua P3 segment gut microbial communities from Petit-Saut dam, French Guiana - Nt197 P3 | ecosystem: Host-associated > Arthropoda: Insects > Digestive system > Gut ...
ATAACCGGCCTCGGTCGGAGTATGATCTTCGTCCAGATCTTGACCATAGAGAGGCAGACCGGCTTCCAGACGCAAGGTGTCGCGCGCTCCCAGTCCGGCGGGTTTGACGCGGGTGTCGGTCAACAGCGCTTCCCAGAGAAGGGGCGTTTTGTCCCAGGGCAGATACAGCTCATAGCCGAGCTCGCCGGTATAGCCAGTGCGGCTGACCAACAAATCCACGCCTTGCCAGGCCATGGACCTGAAGGCGAAATACGGGATATCGCGGATGCTCGGGCCGAGTGCCGCTTCCATGACCGCGGCGGACAGCGGTCCCTGCAGATCGATCTTGCCTGTTCGGGCCGAAGCGTCGTCGAACACGACGGATCCCGGCAGACGGGAGAGCAGAAGGCGCTTGTCTTTGTCCGCGCATGCCCCGTTGACCACGATCATGTATGTGTCGCTCGCAAGGCAATACAGGATGCAGTCGTCCGCGATGCCGCCGTCGTCGGCCAAGATGAAGCCATAACGGCATCGGCCTGGCTTCAAGGTGTCCAAGTTGTGGGTCACGGCCTGTGCCAGAGCTTTCTGGGCACCTCGGCCGGCAAGCATAAATTCGCCCATGTGACAAATATCGAAGAGTGAAGCTTGGGAACGGGTATGCAGGTGCTCGGCCAGAATGCCCACATACTGAATGGGCATTTCCCAGCCGGCAAAAGGCGCCATCTTGGCCCCATGTTCTTTATGCCAGAAAGTCAGGGCAGTCCGGGCGAGAGGATGAACAGGCAAAACGGGCGATTCATTGGGCACGGACATGCGGACACCTCGGAGGGTTTATCGCGGCCAGCGCGGGTAACAAAGCAAGACGATCACTTTTTGGCTTCAGTCGGGGTGCGCATTTTGCTGATGGCCATGAGCTCATCATACAAGGCCACCAGTTTGCTGTAATTACGGCGTATTTCTAAGCCGGATTGGCGCAGCTTGTCTTCCGGCACCTGAAGGTACGTCTTGGCCAGGTAGCGATCATGGATGACCGTCCGGCACTGATGCAACAGACTCAGGGCCAGCAGGGGGAAGTAATTGACCTGCTCGAACTTGAACTCATGCAGCATGGCCACGGCTTCACGCAGCATCGTATTATAGCCGATTCGCTGCCCCTTGAAGAAGCGGGAGCACAAATCCTCAAAGTAGCGCACCTGACGGGCCTGGCGAATGTACGCATATTTGTTCAGCACTTCCTGCAAAAGATCCTTAAGCGGCTCAAAGTCGGCATTGTACTGCGGGTTGAGCAAATAGCCGTCGAGCACCTTGGTCACATTGCCGTAGAACTCCTCGCTGTAGCCGATGATCCGGCGCTGGTGCCGGGAGAGCCAGGCAAACAGGCATTTCAGGCGCTTTTCGTGCGTATCGGTGTTTTCCACAATCTCGTTGCGCTTATAGACGATGCGGCCGGAAAATTCGCCGCGCGCGATGTCGTTAAGGCGCAGAATGAGCGTGGTGGTGTCGTGGATGACGTTGACGCCGGTCAGAGCCTTGCCGGTCAGAGGATGGATGAGTTCCTGCGCCTTGACGGACAAGGCTCTGTCCTGGCGCACGTTGTCCGGGCTGAAGCGATGCTGGCTGTAAATGATGCGGGCAATGGCCACCCGTTGCGCCGGGTCCACCAGGTAACCTTCCGCCTCAAGCTGGCGCAGCAGATCGTGCTGGTCCGCATCAATGCGGATCAGGGCGATTTTTTCAACCCGCGGCAGGAACATGGACGATTCATACCAGATGGTCGTGATGGTCCGGTCGGACTGACCGAGCACGCGGACAAGAAAATTCTCGCCCAATTGCTGCAATTTGCGGGCGAACATGACCGCCGAAGTACGGCGCTCGGAGGCGATGGGAAAACCGTACAACTCCATCAGGTACTGATAGACGAACAGGCGGTTGCGCTCGTAGAGAGCGTTGTCGCCCAGACGAAATTTTCCGGTACGCAGGCCGAAGCGCTTGATCTCGCCGTCCACATCCGAAGGAAAGGAGGCATAGATCCCGGCCAGATGGAAAAAGCCGAATGTGTCGCAGGCCATGACGTGGGCGCGATCCATTGCCGGTATGTAGCGCATCAGGGATGGATAGTAATCAAGGATCGAAGTGTCGATGTGTTTGTAGTCCCTGCGGAAGTCATCTTGGAGCTGGCGCGGCAGACGGGCGAGAAAGGTTTGGGCGTTGTGGGTGATAACGCGTGATCCGAGTGGGCAGGACGCGCCTTCGGCCGTACTGGCGGCATCAAGGACCGAATACAGCGCATCGTACTGGAAAATTTCCTGAAAAGCCTGCAGCGGCCGGCCAAAGGCCACCATGGAAAAACCGGGCAGATGGCCGTATTCGTAGATGTCAGGCTCAAACGAGGGCAAGAGATCGCGCGGCTCCACAACCGGATAATCAGGATATTCGCACCAAGGACGGAGCAGGCAGCACTTGATGTGGACCTGATCCAAAAAAGTTTTAAGCTGCTCGCGCGAACTCAGGTTGATGGCATCCGAAAACCCGTCTCCGGTCTGCCATGGGAATTCGCCGAGGCAAAACGCCTCTGTCCAGTGCAAAGCCATGCAATCCGCCTCCTCTTGGCGTAAGGTTAGAACATTTTAGTAAAAAACTCCAGCGTTGATCACTCTTTGGCGGTAAAAATCCAGGGAGGCAAAAAGTTCTTGCCAAAGCGGGGGCGGCCGGGTTACATAACTTTTTTGCTGACAATGCATGCCGAGCTGGTGGAATTGGTAGACACGCCAGGTTCAGGGTCTGGTGCTCGCAAGGGCATGGGAGTTCGAGTCTCCCGCTCGGCACCACCGAAGAATCTCATAAAGTCCCGCAAAGCCTAAAAAGCATTGCGGGATTTAAGTTTTATGAAACCGATAGTCTCTCACCCTCTCACAAAATCTATGGACATCTCTCGTTCAACCAGCATAACAGAGAGTTTTACTTTAGCAGAGGTCGCAGCCAATAATTACAGGCTATTATCATACAAAAATCATTGTGAAGGTGAAACTCTCCAAGCTGCTGTAGATTGACTAAAAACCAAAAGGCATTTATTGTTGGTTTTGAGAGGTAAAAAGTATGCAAACACAAGCACTATCCACCAGCATCAAAATACCCGGCGAACTGAGAGAACGCCTGCAAACCCTTGCAAAGTCCAGGCAGCGCACGCCGCACGCGCTTATGTTGCAGGCCATAGAAAATTATGTGAGCCGGGAAGAAAAGCGGGAAGCCTGGCGGCAAGAGGGTATAGCCGCCTGGGAAGAATACCAGCGCACAGGCTTGCATTTAACCGGCGACGAGGCAGACGCTTGGCTTGCAGAACTAGCGAACGGCAATGAGGTGGAGCCGCCCAAATGCCACATATAAAGCTGGAATGGTCCCCAAATGCGCTTTTTGGGGTACAGCGGGCCTACCGTTTCCTTGTGGAAAAAGACCGGAATGCAGCAAAAGCGGCGGCGGACACCATAAGAAAGCAGGCCGCGATCCTGAAACAATTTCCTAATGCGGGACGCCCGGCTGATGACCTGGAACCTGAACACAGGGAATTGCTCATACCTTTCGGCGCGGCGGGCTATGTTCTGCTATACCGTTTTGATGAAGACAAGGCCGTAGTTACTATCCTGGCAATCCGCCACCAAAAAGAGGTAGGCTACTGATAAATAAGAACCGCCTTCCTGTAATGGCAAGGCGGTTCATTCACCCTCTAGCGGGCCTTCCCCCTCATCATACCGCCGCTTCGTTCTCACCCCCAAGACCCGGGCCTAACCCCACGCAGTGCATTCGCCGCATCCGGGTGAGGGCGAAACCTGACCGCCGCCACGTCGAGGAATAGCCGCTGCACGCTTCCTTGAATCCCATGGACGAGGCCGCGTCCACAGCGCACATCCCTCAACTGCATCTCTCCGGCGGCAAGGATCGCGTCATTCCTTCGAGCATCGCCGAGCGCTGGTGCGCCGCGCTTCCTCCTGCAAACCTTTGTCAGCACCGCCACATCGACGATATGCCGCATGGAGGAGCGTGGGAACAGGTCTGGCCGGATCTTTTGCGGCATTATTCCACACACTGCCAATAGACTGGGTACGAATGCCGTCTCTCAAATTGAGAGGTATTGGAACACTTTGCTAACGCTGGTTGATCTTGACCTTTGCGTCAAAACCCGCAAGTTCGGCATCCGGGAACAGACCCTTGCTCACGGTCACCCGCCTGAGGTTGGGCAGCTTCTTCAGTGCCGCAAGGCTGGTGATGCCCGTTGTTTTTGCGTCGATACTCACATCTTCCAGCTTGGCGCAACCGGCCACGGCGTCAAAATTGCTGATTTCCGAACTGGTTATCTCAAGATTTTTCAGATTGACCAGGGACTTGGCAAAGGCCATGTCCACCGGGCTTCCGTCCTTTGCGTTCATGCCCTGCAGGGTGAGATCCTCCAGATTGACCAGGGAACCCAGGCCTTCAAATCCGCTGAGACCCTTGCAACTCAACAGCCTCAGCTTCTTCAGGGAAACGGCGCCGGAAAGCGTCTTCAAGTCCGCCGGAGCACTCATGTTCCAGATCTGGAAATCTTCCACCCTGGCTTTGGCCAACGGGCTGTAGTCCGTGATCTTTTCGGAGAACACGTCGAATTTTCTCAGCTTGGGCAGGTTTTCCACCCAGGAGATATCATTCAGCTCGGTCAGGCCGCCTTTGAGTTCCTGCACCTGGGTCAGTTTGCCCAGGGTGCTGTAATCGGAACCCTTGGTGGCGTAGTACATGAACTTTGCCAATTTGGGACAGCCGGCCAAGGGGCTGAAATCTTTGACTGTCGAGCCATACAGGTTCAGATCTTTCAGATTCTCCAGTTTGGTCAGGGGCGTGAGATCCTGAAGAGTACACCAGAAGAGGGTCAGTTTCTCCAAAGCCGGCAAGGACTTTACCATCGGGCCAAGGTCAGCGGGCGCGGCGTTTTGTAAATAGAACTCCTTCAAGCCGGGGAGTGACGGAATTCCCTCCAGAGAGGTCAAAAGCCGCGAGTCGCCGCCTTTTATAGAAATTTTGGTCAGCTTGGTCATGCCGGACATCCATTTGAGATCCGGCGTGGTAAACTTGGCGTTCAGATCAAGGCTCCGCATCTCCGTAAGCCCGGCCAGGGGAAGGAGATCGACAACCATGGTGCTGCTCAGATGTATGCTTTGCAATCCCTTCAGGCCAGCCACAGGCGCGAGGGAGGTGACCCCATCGCCGGAGATTTGTATGTTGACAATATTGGGATAGGCTTTGCACAGCCTGGCAAGGTCATCGTCCTTGATTTTACTGAGCCTGAAACCGAGCTTCGCCTGATCTGCCTTGCCCACGTCAGCTTTTACCTGGGCTAAAATTTCGTCGTTTACGGCCTCGGCGATATCAAAGGTATCGCGGTTGAGTTTCACCGAAGGCGCGGCAAAAGCCGCGCTGGAAGCCAGGGAGAGGATCACGGCTGCCGAAAGAATTTTCCACCACTTCATTGCTGTAGCTCCTTTGGATAACATGTTCTGTAGGGCTGAAGCCGATCGCCGTCTTTGCCGGCAGCCGGCGCATTGCACAATTCACGCTTGTGTTTTTACTTCGCTCATCGGCGTCGGTGCGGCTTTGCGGGAGCGTCCCTTGATGTACAGCAGGGCTATCAGAACCACAGCAAGCACCAGCATGCCGCCGCCGACAAGCGGACGGAAGCGCAGCCAAGCTATGGAGATAATCACCAAAGACCAGGCGAGGCCCAGCAAGGTGCAGACAAGGCCCGCGCCAGCGCCCACTATGCTGCCCAAAAGGGGAATAACGCTGGCTACTACGGCCAGTGGGGCACTGATCAGTTTCAACCCGGTAATGATGAGCAAGGCGCCCACGACCCGGAGAATCCAGGTCATTGTGGCGTTGGAGGAGTGCGCGGCCCCGTACATGTTCTCCAGGCTGTGCGCGCCCATGGAGAATTTGCTGACAGTTTTGCCGTTGTTGGCCCGATAGATCTCGAAGGTGTCGCCGTTGAGCTTGGCGAGCATGCTCACAGTGTCGGGACGGGTTTCCTTGAAGGTAACACGCACGTCGCCAATCTGTGGTGTGCTGGGAGAAACCCCCAGGAGCACGGTATCGCCGCTGACATGCACCATCTGCGCGGAAGTCTGCTGTGTCAGCATGGTATTGGCGGCGTCTTGCAGAACCGGGGCGCCGCCCCTGGCCTCTCGCGCGGCAAGGGCCAAGTCCTTGTTCAATTTTGCTATGGTCGCTTCGGACAAGTTCACATTCAAGGATATGGCGCCGCGTATGGAACTAATCATAAATTCCGGCAGACGATACGCGCCGAAGGTAACATTGATGGCCTGGGTCTCGAAATTTTCCATGTCGGCGAGAACAATATTTTTGTTTGCCGTGCGTGCCTGAGGATCTTTGAATGCGGACGAATCCACCGGACGGCTTGTCCATTTTGACGCGTAGGTATAGGTGGTCACGGTTTCTTCGCCGCCCCCCAGTTTCTGCTTTTTTTCCGACTTGGATTGCTCCATCCATTGGTAAAACTCCACCGTGCGCTCCAGGCGGATGGCGTTGATGGATACCCCGAAGACAGGGTCGTTCAGCGTATCCTTGGTCGCAACCGGGCCGACGGCGTGGATGAGCTGGCCGTTTTTGGACGGGTCCAGCTTGCTTATGTCTCCCAGTTCCTGCGTTAGGGATTGCGCCTCACGCAGGGCATCCCCGGTGCCCACAAAATCTCCTTCATTCCACCACAGCAAGGCTGTGCCGGCGATAATCAAGGCCAAACCGAGCCCTATGCCCTGAAAGGAAGACCCAAGACGAGCGAACCAACTGGTTGATGTTGTTTCCGTATAAGCCATCATCCATCTCCTTTGTGGAGCATCTGCATTTGACCAAGCACTATATGAATTTTGACGTCCGGGCTGACTGTCGCCAATACGGGCGTCAGTCTGTTTGTATTCTTGTCCAGGTATACTTCGGCAACTTGGCATTTGAACGGTAGACACGCGCACTCTCCGCGTTCACCGCGTAGGTGGCCGTGATATCTTCGCTCGTTTTATGGTAAACAAAAACGACATAATAATCCAGACCGTCGATTTTAGTCAGGTTGCCGCTGTATTCCAGCCGCATACCGGCGGCAAGGAGATCCTTCGTTTCTTTACAGACATTTTCAAGAATATGTCTGACCCGCTCTTCCTCTTCTGCGGCAATTGCAAAACCCCCGGCGCTCAACCCGCTCAGAAAACGCACACTTTCCAGCCCGGTGCCGTCATAGACGAAAAGCCATTCCGCCCACCTGCCTTCACACGCCACAGCCAGCTTCATCGAGGGTATGCCTTCGCTCAGGAAGGCCGTCAGCTTGATCGGCTCACCCAATTTCCCCGTAAACTCAGCCAGGGTGTCCGCTATGGTAAGCTTCCCCGTATCTTCGTCATATGTAAGCGTATGTACCGCGATATTGAGATCGTTCTTCAGCGGAATAAGCAGAATGGCCTCGCCGCCAGGCTGTATTTCGTAACTCCGCACGTCGGCAGCGTTAAGGGTTCTATATTCCGCCGCTGCGGGATCAGTCAGGACAATCAGCAGATCGTCTTTGTCCGCGCGGGCTAACAGTTCTGAAGTCCGTAGCGAAACGCCCCCGGCTCCACGATCCATCGCGGCAGGCGGACTTGCTGCGGCTTCGGCAGGCTTTGCTCCGCAGCCGGATAGGTTGAGCAGAGTACAAATCAAAATTGAGGCTATTACGGTTTTTTTCATTCACAACCTCGGTTCATACAATCTTGGCAGACTCATGCCGCCCCCGTTTGTAACATAGACTACTGACTCCAGGCAGTGTCGTCTGGAGTCTTGTAGCACCGTTTCCCATCCGTCCCCGGCAAACCAGTGGGCGAAACCTCACGCAATTTTCAGATTACAGAACCCGCGCGCCGTCCTCTTCCATCACCAGCATGTATTCCCAGCGCACCCCGCCCCATTCGGGATAATACAGGCCCGGCTCCACGGTAAAGACCGCGCCCGGCGGCACGGGTTCCGGGTTGCGGGGGTTCAGGGCCGGCCCTTCATGCGTTTCCAGTCCTATGCCGTGCCCCAGGCCGTGGGTAAAAGCCTTTTCCGCGCCGTGCTGCTCAAGGAAGGCCAGGGCCAGGGCATATATTGCCGCGCCGCTCATGCCGGGACGGATGCCCCGGATGGCCGCATCTTGGGCGCCCCGCACCAGCTCAAGCGCGCGGGTGAACTCCAAAGACGGCGTCCCGCCGAGCCAGAAGGTCCGGGTCTGATCCGAGCAATAGCGATCAAGACGCGCCCCGCAGTCAATCAGCACCGGGCATTCCGCGTCCAGCAGCGTGCCGGCGGAAGGCTCGTAATGCGGCAGGGCGGCATTCGGCCCCCTGGCGGCTATGGTGGGAAAGGCCAGTTCCGAAGCGCCGTTTTCACGAAAAAAGCGTTCGATCTTCCAGGCGAGTTCCGCTTCGGAACAGCCTGGGGACACGAGCGAGGGCACATGTTCCATCAGTCTGTGATTGAGCGCGCAGGACCGTTCCAGAGCGGCGATTTCTCCGGGCTCCTTGATCAGGCGCAGCTTCTCCACCAGGCCGTCGGCGGCCAGCAGCCGCAGGCCGAGCTGTTGCGCGCCGTGGCAGCATACCGATTTCGCTTCAAAGCCCGTTACCCCCCGGATCTGATCCTTGATAAGCGCGCCAATCTGCGCGGATCCCTCCCCTTTGTAAAGGAAAATGCGATCCTCGTCCCAAAGGCGACGGGCCGCATCAAAAAAACGCGCGTCCGTGCACAGCCAGTCCCTGCCTTGCGGGCAGATCAGCAGCCGGCCCGAGCTTTCGTTGCACTGCCCGTCGTGGAGTTCAAAGCCGGAAAGATAAAAGCGGTTCGCGGCATGGCTGACCAGCAGGGCGTCGAGTCCGCGCGCGCGCAGGAGTCCCCGCAGCCTTTCCCGGCGTTGTTCATAGGCCTGCGTGTTCATTTTTGCCTCATGTGACCAAGAGGACCGTCGGAGTTACCCGGCTGTCTGGCCGGTACGGGCTCAGGCATAGAAAAAAAGCCGGAAATTATGCCTGATAGTGTTGCGCGGCATGCGCAAGGAAGCCTGAGCGGGTAAACCCGGCCCTTTTGGCCTTGGCGTCGATTGCATCGAGGGCGGACTTGGCAAAACTGACGGAAACCCGCACCGGAGTCATATCGACGCTTGGCGCCTGAAAAAGCTGGAACAAAAAATCCCTGTCAGGCACAAGGCCCTCACTGCCCTTTTGGCGTTCTGCCCATGCCTTGACCTGCTCAAATGAGGATGGTTCAGGTAGCGGCTTGCGGGCCTTGGCGTATTCTTCCACCGCTATAGCCAACACATCCGCGCCCATAACAAGGCAATCAGCTAAATCATTCCCTTGAGTAAAACCTTCTGGAAAGTCAGGGAATTCAACAGCGTAATGCTCTTCAACGGTGGGCATAAAAACGGCGAAATAATACTTCATAAAATTTTAACACCGCATTGTTTCTCTATTTTTCTGACCATCCAGTCATCAAGCGCAACATGCCTGCCGATTGCCGCAAAGTGCTTGCCGGTTGCATCGTAAACCTTGGTATGCTTACCTCCCTCTACAAGGGAGAATCCGGCTCTTTTCAGCTTTTGCAGAATGTCCTTGCGTTTCACCTTGTCCCCATTACTGGGTTTAGTATGCAAAATAATATATAATGCGTCAAGCGTTTTATATAAAAAAATGTATAAGAATACTCTCTGCTCTAATAGGCTGGGCATACCTTCCCGTCAGCATTACCAAACATCTTTCTGCTTTCGCAAGGCGGCTCCTGCTCCATCGGTGTATCGGGCTGGATTTATTCCGGCTAATCGTGCGGCTGGGGGGTATTACTCAAAATGGTCTGCAATCTCAAAATTTCCTGCAAAAAATCCGTGGACTCAACGTCAAATGCCCTGGCAAGCTGTAAAAAGACAGTGATGGTAGGCGTCCTCTGGCCGTACTCAATCCTTTGAATGTATGACTCGCTGACGTTTGCGGCTACAGCGAGTTCAGCTTGCGTCAAACCAGCCCGTTCCCTATGAGCACGGACTATTTGACCGATTGCGGCAGGTAAGGATTCGCTCATTCCCTACCTGATAGCATCCTCCCTTGCTTTTTCACGTTGCACAGACTATAGTCTGTATTCGATTTTCCAAAAACTCCTTGAGGGCTTTCGGCATGAGAAAATCGCCTTGGGAATGGCGCAAAATGGGGAATAATTTATGAGCAGAGGGATGAAAATTTCTTCATGGTTGGGTGGTCTTACTGCAACATCTGTTTTTGTGAAACAATATGCCTCTGGCTATGGTTCAAGTGTAGAACTAAGTATGTTCCAAGGGGCGATTGCAGGATTTGTTGTCTTTATAATCTGTGTTATTTGTTCCTTTTTAATAAAACTCATAAAAGCAGGATTCAATAAAGCAAAACAAATAAACAGTGAATCTTTTGTTGTGCCTGAAGGAAAGTCAAGTGAAGCTGTAAACAAGAAGAGGAGGTCGGCAATGTTACAAAATTGGTATAATAGCATGAC
>Ga0082212_10012815_pt1 | contig 10535 bp, 13 predicted proteins | sample TergutNt197P3_FD_71548 | JGI IMG/M metagenome (GOLD analysis project Ga0082212, IMG submission 71548) | Neocapritermes taracua P3 segment gut microbial communities from Petit-Saut dam, French Guiana - Nt197 P3 | ecosystem: Host-associated > Arthropoda: Insects > Digestive system > Gut ...
ATCCAAATTTCTTTGTTTGCTCATAAAACCATTTCTATTATATTGTGTTTCAATTATTTTTCCGACACACTTTCCGCCATAGCCGCTAACGTTTTTGCATATTTGGGCAGTGGCGGCTTCAAGCACTTCCCTGCGGGCGACAAACTTGCATTTCCGCACACTCTTTCAAGCGGGGGTAGTGCCGCCATTGAGCCAATATGCTCGTTATGGGCAGGTTTTCTCTCGGTCATTTTTGTGGTTTCAGTTCGTTTAACAATATTTTGTATATTTCTGTCCAATCTTTTTCATAAAACTTGGTCGCCGTGTCGGAAAGTTTTGAAAAAGTGCTGGATGCAAAGAATTTTTCCGTAGCCGTTTGCTCATCAAAGTCAAAATTCGTTACGAGTTTTTCAACAATTAGTTCGCTAATATCTTCGATTTTAATAATTGATTTGTAATTTGTCTTTTTCAACATTCGCAACGAATTAACTGTACAAAAGCAAATTTGGTGAGAGGGTTCGGGATATTTTGTCAGTTGTTCAAAAAATTCTTCTCGCGAGATTTCACCTTCCAAGTATCGGTTTATTCTGCGTTGAACTTTGTCATCTGCTACGGGTCCTTCTATAATATCGTAATCGTGTTTTTGTTCGGTGGTTTCTAAATTTCTGTTCAGTATGATAAAATCAAACCATTCATCATTGTATTCACAAAAACGCAATGTTTTCAATGATTCTTCTGTAAATGCCCTCTCGTAAAAAGTAAATTCCGTAACAACTCCGACAGTTTTATTGACTTTTCCGATAATTTCCGCCCATTCTTCTGCCTGTTTTTTGAATTTTGTAACATAAAAACCTCTGCCGAAGTCCTTGTTGGATTGGCATTTGTTTAAATCTACCGATTCTATTTCCGTATAACTGCCGTGAAAAACTTGCATTATCGTAACCCTCCATTTTGATAACAAATTCGATACAAATAATCTACTGTATGAAATGGGTTGGCGGTGTGCAAAGCATTCCAATGCTGATTGAGAAAAGTCCAAGCGCCGTACTTTTTTAAATAAAAAAATGCGTCTTGAATTTCCATTTTGTATGCTGCTGCAAACTCTGGCACAATGTAAGTCATAAAACTTATTTTGTCGCTTGTCGCTTTATCTATTGCTTTATTTTCCATTTGCTTTCAATTTTTTACTAAAAATGCAAAGATACACTTTTTTATAATATGATTTTTAGATTCTTTTTTTCTCAACTATTCTAAAAGTATTCGTTGGAAGAGTTGCACCCGGATAATTGGCTTTTACCCACGCTTCCATAGATTGTTTATCTGCCACCCGAAACATTCGTAATTGCATTTCGTCCATGCGTATCCACTGATCAACGGCATAAGGTCCTTTCCATTGAATTGTACCTCTTATGTGTACATCGTACATTGGCTTGTTCATAATAATTTTCTTTTAATTATTTAAATTTTCATCATAAAAATCACTAATTTTTTTAGACACATTTCCTAAAATACCCATGAAAATTCTCCTAAAATTCTTATTTTTAACATAAATGTATATAATCATCAAAATAAAAATTCCTGTAGCAATGGTGAAAAAATGCTTAATAAGAAAACCAATAGCTAAGATTACAAGGATTCCAAGTATCAAAAGAGGCATGTATTTAAAAAATGATTTCATATTTAGTAACTATTCAATAATAACTTCTTTAAATCCAAGTGCTTGAAAAAGTGAAGATAATTTTTCAAAAGCCGATTTTTCGGCTAATTCCAAAATACCGCCTTCAATGGCATTCTTTTCAAGTTTACCCCGTGCCTCTTTCTTGTATTCATTTACTTCGTCAAAAGACCATTTGCCACTTTCTATGTAAGTTTCAAAATCTGACGGATTTGTAATTATATCTAAAATTTTAACCTTGGGTAATCTGATTTTAATTGTGTGAGTATCAATAACAATATCTTCTTCTGTTAAAGTTGATAAATCAAACCCTGCACGTACTTTTCCTTTTGTAATCATTACTAACTCATCATCAAACAAAAGTCCTTCTCTTACTTTTTTGATGAAAATTTCCTGATAATAAGTAGCAGTGGTAAATTCTGCCAACTGATTTATTTCTTCAACCACATTCATGGTTTTGTCTATGGTAATGGGTTTTGCTTTAAAAGGGTTTTCAAAATTGATTTTTGAAAATTTGAAAAAACAAAATGCTGCTATGATGACGATAACAACAAGTGTGATGAGACGTATTATTTTTTTCATGACCATTATTTGTTTTTAAATTCAACATTAATTTTTGTAAAGCCTGCCTGTTTCAAAAATGATTCCAAAAACGATTTTGCATTATCTTCCGCATCGGCTAAAATGCCCATTGTGAAAACATTTTCCCGAATATCTTTTTCTCCTTGTGCCAAAACCGCATCTCTTTCCTTATTTGAGAAAGCCGAACGGGTTATTGCTGTTTTTTCATAAACCAAAGTAATATCCTCTGGTTTCATGTTGAGAGATAAAAGCGTTGCTTTGGGCAAAATGAGTGATATTGACTTGTTGTCAAAATCGGTTTTGATGTCATTGTCCGTCATGCTGCTTAAATCAATACCCGCCTTTAAAATTGCCTTGCAATTAAAAAGTATCTTTCTGTCTCCAAACTTATACCATGTGGCATTGTCGTCGGCTTTCACTATTTTGGAAATAACATACTCCACTGTTCCAAGTTCTGTGAGGGAAGTGATTTTACCTGCTTGTTCTTCTAATTGGCTGTAATTTTCTCCCTGTTTGCAGGAATTTACAGCAAAAAGAACAAATAATCCAATTAGGATTGTTCTTGTTCGATACGATAATCTGTCCATAATTTTCTTCTTTTTATTTGATAATGAATAATTTATTTCAAAAAACTGTATTAATAAAGTAGGACTTTTCCAAAAAACTTGCCCATAACGCCCTGGGGCTTGGCGGCAGGCGGGGCTTTCCACATCACTTGCCCGCGAAAGTATAAAACTTTCTTTTCGCTCGGAATTGTCCACGCGAGGGAATGCCCCGCTTGCGCCAAACCCCCCGTTATCGGCAACCCGCTGACAGCGCAGTGGTAACTTGCAGGATGACAGCAAAAAAAGAAAATAAGATTAAATATGACACTGAACAAAAAAAACGGAAATTGACTACTTCTTTCAAGGTTGATTTTTTTTATTTGTATTAATATTTTTTGTAATTTTGCACGGCATTAGATTAATGAATTTTTTTGTATAACAATTTAATAATAAATGACATGAAAAGTAATTTAGCACCAAAGAGGGAATATGATTTAAAAATCATGTCCTTAAAAGAAGCAAGACAAGAAGTTCGCGAAAAAATCAAGAGCGATTTGTTTAGATTTAGAACATGCTGCGCCGATCCGCGTGCAAGTAAGTAAATTTTGACGATACATTGAAATCACTATCATTTTGGTTTTGATGTATCGCCATTTAATTTTAAATTTTATTATGAGTATAAAGTTTTCCAATCCAAATAATGCGTATGTAACTTTTAGTGATAGAGTTGGAACTAAAAAAATATTAAACGCAAATGTAGGAGAGTTTATAGAAGATATACTATTAAGAAACTATATCCCTTTAAATTCTGTTTTAATATTAGCGAACAATCAGCCTGTTGCTGAAAATTGTGAGATAATTGAAGGTATTGATTACCACGTAAAATTAATTGAAGGGTATGATATTAATGCCATTACAAAAAATTATACAGAAGAAAAATCTCAAATAGTAGAAGCTTATTATAAAAAAAGATTGGTTATTCATTCAAAAGGGAATGTCTATGTAGAATCTCAACAAATGAATTTACAAATGCTTCAAGAATATGTAGATAGAACTATTTTTGAAACATTTCAAGAGTTCAAACTCGCAAATAATGGCTCAAATGTGTTAATAGGTCTTTCTGGGGGTGTTGATAGTTCGTCTCTTTTATTTGCTCTTTCAGAAATGAAAAAAGAAATAGGCTTTAATCTAATTGCAGCAACTTTTGAAGATTTTGATACAAAAAAATCTCCAACTTTCTTAAATGCACAACGGATAACCCAACAATTAAATGTGCCTTATTATTTGATACCAAGTTCAGAAATAAATAAAATCTTTAAAACAAATAAGCCTTTAAATGAGATTCTCCTTGAACTCATGAATACTAAGCACGCTCATTATGTTATGTATATTGATCATCATACGACAAGAAGAGCATTAGAAGTATTTGCCGCAAGAAATAACATTACTGAAATAGCATTGGGCTTACATACCACAGATATTGTTGCAGGACTAATAAATTCTCACTTAACAGGGTATTATATTTCTGATATACCAAAAAGAAAAATAGGAAATATTAATTATATCTATCCTTTAAGTTATATTACAAAAAAAGAATTGCATTTATATTATTATGCTATAACTGGGAAATTTGCGGAGCATTCTTCTCCAAACCAATGGGAATTGAATCCATTGGATAGAAACTTCTATTATTATTTGGCAGATCAAGTTCAGACCTATTTTCCCGGTATAGAATTGAATTTATTTGAAGCTCACAATTTAAAAATAAGAAAAAATAGATTCCCTGAATTTACTATTTGTGAAAATTGTGGCTCTCATATTTTACAACAAAATTTCGAGTTAGTGAATCCCGCTTTATGTGATGTGTGTAATATTTTTGAACAATATGAATATCTCAAGTAATTTTTTGAATCAAAGTGCGTTTATAGAAGAATTTACATGTAATCCTATAACGCAAGTTTATCCGGGACAATATTTGCCATCTGTTCCAGAGTTGGAGCAATATCCTGATCCCAATAATGTATGTAATTATGTAACAAAGGAAGAATTTCAATTTATTCCTAAATGGCAATCTCAATGGGTTCATTGGGAAAAACAATGTAATGCAATAATTGAAGGGAGGTATTTTGATTTAACACCAATCAATTTTGATGGTGTTTTTACTTTAGCTTGTAATTTGAAATGTCCACATTGTACTCGACAAAATGATAGAAAAAATTCAGATACATGGAAGTTAAATGCTGTTTCAAATGAGACTAATACTTTGAATATATTGCAATTACGTTCTATCATAGACAATATAGTTAATTTTCAAAAAAAAGATTTTTTGGACATAGTTTGGGGAGGTGGAGACCCGACATGTAATCCAGATACTTATGAGGCTATGCTGTATGCAAAAAGTAAAAACATACAATCAAGTTTTATTACTAATGGCGTTCTTTTAGATGTTGATAAATTATTAGAAATTGAACCGGTATTAGTAAGAGTAAGTTTAAATTGTGGTACGGAAAATGCCTATAATAAATTTCATGGGTTATCTAAAAATAACAAATCTTTTTATCGAGTTATAGCTAATATAGAAGAATTTGGAATTAAAAAAAGAATGTCTAATTCAAAAACATTGTTAGGCATTTCATTAATCGTAGATGAAAGAAACATTGATGACTCAATTATTGCTTGTAAACTTTTAGCTCAAATAAATTCTAAATGTAAGAACGCTATTGATTATGTTTTAATACGTCCTGTGACGCCATATTCTTTTATAAAAAATGATTTTATTGAGTTAAGTTATGATCTTAAAATGAAATGCTTAAATGTAATAAATGATAAGTTAAAAGAAATACTTACTCCAGCGGACATTCCAATTATAACATTAAAAGATTCTTTTAAAAATCCACCGGATGACTCTTTTTATGATTCCTCAGATTGCCTTGCGTATGGACTTTTTTCTGAAATACTTTGTAATGGAGATATACAATTGTGTTCAGATTCTGATGGTGTTGAAGATTATGCTATAGGTAACTTGCTGGTAGATGATATTGTTGACATTTGGAAAAGCGAAAGAAGAAGAACTGTTGTAGAGAAAATAAATAAAGCAAAATGCTATAAAAAAACATGTCCTTTTAACAGTAGAGGACATCATCATAATAGAATATTTCATCAAATCGAACAATTTAGGAAGAAAGGAAAAATGGAAGAAGTTGTGCAATGGATTGAATTGTTAAAGCAAACAACTTTTCCATTAAATCATTCGTTCTTTGCTTAGTTAGAAATAATTTAATTTAATTTATCATGATAGATATAAAATTAGTACAGCAAGAGCCCGATTACGTGGCAGAAGAATTGGAAAAAAAAGGCATTGACAAGTCGGAAGTATATAAATTATCTGATTTGCTATTGCGCCGCAATAATTTACTCGCAGAAGTAGAAAATATGCGTTCTGATAGTAATAAAATCTCTTCAACAGTAAAGGATCTGTATTCCGCAAAAGAATCAAATCCTGCAAAAATTGAAGAACTCAAACTAAAAGCGACTAACTTAAAAGCCTTGCTTAAACAAAAGGAAGACGAGTTGAAACAGTTAAATGATGATGTTTTATACATTCATTTGAGACTTCCTAATTTTCCAAGCCCAATGTCGCCTATTGGTAGTTCGGAAGAGGACAATGTTATTATGAGGATTGAAAATTATGATGAGGCAAAGTATAAGGATAAAATATTTAAACCTCATTGGGAATTAGCAGAAAATCTTGATATTTTAGATTTGAAAAGAGCAAGTAAAATATCAGGTTCGATGTTTGCAATTTTTAAAAATGATGGCTCAAGATTATTGAAAGCTTTGGTTGATTTGGCTTTAGAGATAAATAGAGATGAATACCAAGAAATCACGCCCCCTCACTTTGTAACCTCCAATACCTTTACAGGAACAGGACATTTACCCAAATTTGCCATTGATGCCTATGGATTAAAAGACGATGACCTATGGGCTATTCCTACAGGAGAAGTACCTTTAACAGGACTTCATAGAGATGAAATTCTTGCTGCGGAGGATTTGCCCAAAAAATATATGGCATATACTGTATGTTTTAGAAGAGAAGCAGGAACCTATGGCAAGGATACAAGAGGGTTGCAAAGATTACATGAATTTCATAAAGTTGAATTGTTGAAAATTGCTGAAAAAGAGAATAGTTGGAATGAATTTGAAAAGATGTTGGCTAATGCCGAAAAAATACTACAAATGTTGCAACTGCCTTATAGAATAGTAAATTTATGTACGGGGGATTTAACTTTCTCAAGTTCTCTTATTTATGATATTGAAGTATATGCTGCGGGGCTTGACAAATGGTTAGAGGTATCCTCTGTTGGTATATTCACAGATTTTCAGGCAAGAAGATCAAATATTAGATACAGAAAGGACGGCGAATTACATTTTCCTCATATTTTAAATGGTTCTGCAATAGCAATACCAAGAGTATGGGCTGCAATAGCTGAAAATTATCAAAATGCTGATGGGTCTATTACTGTCCCCGAAGTGTTGAGAAAATACATGAAAAAAGATGTAATTAATTAATATTGAAATTGTTTCCTTTAAAAGGATGGATATTCCATCCTTTTATTATTTAGAAACATTTATGGTAGAACAAGCATTATATCCATCATTCACGAAGGTTTGCAAATATATATCATTTGAAGATTTTAAGAAACAAAGGGTTGAAAGTTCCCAATGGGTACACTTCAAACAAAATGTGGATAAAATCTTAGAGGGTAAATATTTTGATGTTATGCCATTGCATGTGGAATTATCTCCTACATATTCGTGTAATTTTTCATGCTCATGGTGTAATCATACTGCAACAAAGAAAAACACTGTCGAAAGTAATTTTGAAATTGATTTTTCTTCTCTTGAAAGGATAATAAACCAGTTTTCATTGTTGGATATTGGAATACAATGGACAGGTGGCGAACCGTTATTAGCCAAATCTTTATTAAATGCTATTGAATATGCCTCAAACTTAAATGTCAAACAATGTTTATTTACGAATGGGAGTTTGTTAGATGATTCTAATATTGCAAGATTATTAAAAACAAATTTATCGTTTGTTAGAATAAGTTTAAATTGCGTTACTCCTAATATTCATTCCAAATATCACGGATTAAAGTCGGAACGTTATAGTTTGTGCGTTCCAAGCAATATTCAAAATCTTTTGCAAAAGAAAATTGATTTTAAAAGTGAAGTAGAAATAGGTGTTTCAATCGTGGTTAATGATGACAATATAAATGATTTATGTACTACTTTGCTTTTTTTGATTGATTGTATTCAACTTTTCCCAAAATCTTTGGACTATATAGTTATAAGGTCTGTTTTCAACTTTAGAAATGGCAATGATGAGAATGGCAATGATTTATTTCACGAACTTCGTAATTCAAAAGAGATAAATTTTCTTATAGAGAAGATAATAGACTTTGGCATACGTGTTGTTGAACCATACAATTATGATAAGACGGTATGTAATGTAAATCATGGTTGTTTGTCATCAAATTGGTTTTTGGAAATTAAATCTAATGGAGACGTTTTAAATTGTTCTGATGTTTATGGCAATGTAAATTATAAAATTGGAAATATAAAACAAATGGATATTATCCCAATACTTAATTCTAATGCGAAAAAATTATTAGGAAATAACTTACTTGAAAGCAAATGCTTTCAAACAATTTGCCCCAAAAATGGAAGAGGTTTCATGTTAAATAATCTTTTTTATCAAATTGAAAATTATCGAAAAGAAAATAAATTAGATGAAGTAAAAAAGTGGATTCAAGCGATAAGAGACATTATTCCAAAACCAAAACATTCTTTTTTTATATAGTGGATAAAAATGAACCAAATCTTTAAAATACTTGATGATAACTTTTATTATTCCCAAAGGATTAGGCGTAGTATTCACATGTACCCTGAACTAAGCAATGTTGAGTTTAATACATCAACATTTATAGAATCAATATTGCTTGAAAATGGTGTCAGTGATATAATTAGGTTAGGAGATACTTCTTTGTTAGCATTATTTAAATCAACTATTGAAACTAAGGATACCATTATATTTCGAGCAGATATGGATGCCATTCTGTTACAAGAAGAAAATAATAATGATTATGTGTCAAAAAACGCGGGCGTAATGCATGCTTGCGGACATGATGTTCATTGTGCTACTCTACTTAGTTTAGTTCCAATTTTCAAAAAATGTAATTTTACTAAAAATATTGGTTTGTTATTTCAGCAAGGAGAAGAATCTGTAATTTCAGGAGCAAAAAAAATAATAAAACTCATTCCTTTTGACTTAATTATAAATGAAATATATGGATTTCATGTTTGGTCAGAAATTAAATTAGGAGAAGTAATTATAAAAAAAGGAGTTTTAATGGGAAGCGTTGATGGCATTTCCATTAAATTAATATTTAAAGATACAGGTATTGATCCATTGATTATTACTTCAAAATTTATACAGGAAATTCGCAATATTATCCCTAATGATAAAATTGAAGAAAATACCAAAGTGTCATTAACATTAGGCGAAATAAAAGGAGGAATTGCCCCTAATAAGTTTATCCCAGAGGTAATTATAAATGGAACTATAAGGAGTATATGTAACAAAGAAAAAGATAAACTGATAACAAACATAAATAAAATAAAAAGTATAATGGAATATGGATATAATATGTCTATTGAAGTAAATTATACGCCAAACATTAGACCAATCTTAAAAAATAACGAAGAGTGTGTTAGTCAGTTAAATTGTGCATGTAGTCAAGTTGAAGAATTATCGGTTATTGATATGAATTTTATCACAAATTGCTCTGAAGATTTTGGATTTTACTTACAACATTACAATGGTGCATATATACTTATTGGGTCAAGAAGTAGTAAAGATACGGCTTATCCTCTTCATGATTCTAAATTTAATGTAGATGAAAAAGTAATTTTATACGGAGCAAAGATTTTTGTACAATTATTGTTAGATAAAAAGATATTGTATTATAAACAAAACTTTTGTGTACCTTTGTAATTAAATAAATATTTGAATTAGATAACGTAAAAAACAATCATGGAAGAAGAAAAAAAGAGTATCGAAAAGTATCAAGCGATGATAAATTTACTCTCAATTGAAGCGCAATTATTGAGTAATATTTTTACCACTTTTTTAATTGCCCACTCTATATTTTTGGGCTGTTTAATGGGACATGTTTTTAGTAGTGATTTCATTGGTTTTTGCAAATGGGACGCTAAAGTATTTGCTTTTTGTTGGTTAGGGCTATTTTTGTCTATTTGTTGGTTCCTCGCATATTTACGAGGTGCAACTTATTATTCGTTTTGGACTCTTAATTCAAGGAGTTCAGCCCCAACTGAATGGAATTTATATGAAAAAGAGGATAAACTCAGACAAGGAGAAGAAATATTTTCTACAAAACTTCGTTTTAGAGCCCTAACAATAAAAAGAATAACTATCATGCTGATAATTTCTTTTGCGTTAATTTATATCATGGGTATTATTCTTTGCGGTTTTTGGTTTTCAAATTGCGGTTGACTTGTATGTTTTGTAATAAACTGATAATCACTGTGAAACGATTTGCAAAATAAGGGAAGGGAAGAATGAAAAAACCAAATGGGCTGCCGATAACGAGCATATTGGCGAGATAGCGGCAGTAAGCCCGCAGAAACGGCAGTGCGAATTTGGAAGTTACTACCCCGCCCGAACCTTTGTG
>Ga0082212_10012816_pt1 | contig 10535 bp, 8 predicted proteins | sample TergutNt197P3_FD_71548 | JGI IMG/M metagenome (GOLD analysis project Ga0082212, IMG submission 71548) | Neocapritermes taracua P3 segment gut microbial communities from Petit-Saut dam, French Guiana - Nt197 P3 | ecosystem: Host-associated > Arthropoda: Insects > Digestive system > Gut ...
AAGATATATTCCGTGAAAAACACGCTGAAAGCGCTTTTGACGCGCAGGGGCGCCGGGAAGGTCCTCTACCTGGGCGAATGCCTGTGGCAGATGAGCGTGAGGGCGGACCTGAGGCGGGACCTGAAGAACCTGCCGCGCGATGCCGCGGATTTTAGTCGCCACGCATTTGGCGAGCGGGGAAAAATCGAAGTATTGGCAGAAAACTGCGTATGAGAATGCATGCGCAATGCGTGAGCAATATCGCGTAATTATGCTGAAAACGAATAAGCACGGCGTAATAATTGCATTTGCGCGCAATATCCTATACAATCCAACTTAATTTGTATTGGAAAACGACATGGAGGATTGGCAATGGTATTTGATAAGATCAAGGAGATAATCGCGAACAAGATCCAGGTGGACGAGGACAAGATCACGCCGGAGACCAGCCTGATGAAGGACCTGGAGGCGGATTCGCTTGACGCGGTCGAGATCATCATGGGCATCGAGGAAGAGTTTGACATAGAGATTCCCGATTCCGCCGCGGAGGGGTTCGAGAACGTCGGCGACATCGCGAAATACGTAGAGTCAAAGATCGACGAGGGGTGATACAGGCTCACCCCGGACGCCATTGAAAACAGAAAAGCAAAAAGCACGGGGCTGGCCCGTGCTTTCGTTTTGCCCGCTACGGAAGCCGCCTCCTTCCCGGGAGGCTATGCTTCCTTGATAGCCCCGGTGGGGCAGTTTGACGCACAGACGCCGCAGTCGATGCAGGTGTCCGCATCGATTGAATAGATGTCGCCCTCGCTGATCGCGTCCACGGGGCAGTCCGCCAGACAGGCGCCGCAGGCGATGCAAGAGTCATCAATCGTGTATGCCATTTCAAATACCTCCTTTATAGATTCATGTAAAGTATAACAGAACATAGGCCATTCCGGGCGGCAGAATATTTATTATTAATTTCATTCAATTACAAAAAGATTCTAAAACTTAAAAAATGACGCGCTCACGCATTATATGGTACAATTTCTTGTTGTGACGCGTGAGACTGATGACATGAACGGACACGGGACATATATGGCGCTGGCGTTGCGCGAGGCGCGGAAGGCAGCGCGGATCGGCGAGACGCCTATCGGCGCCGTGATCGTGAAGGGCGGCGAGGTCGTCGGCCGGGGGTACAACCGCATCGAAAGCGGGAAAGACCCCACGCTGCACGCGGAGATGATCGCCATCAGAAGGGCGGCGAAGAAGCTCGGCGCAAGGCGGCTCATCGGCTGCACCATGTATGTGACGGTCGAGCCGTGCTCGATGTGCGCGGGCGCGGCGGTGCTCGCGAGGCTTGACGCGATTGTGGCGGGCGCCGCGAGCGACAAGTCAGGCGCCTGCGGCAGCGTCAAGGATATTCTTGAATCCGAAAGCCTCAACCACCGGGTCAGCTATACGGCCGGCGTGCTGGAGGCGGAGTGCGCGGCATTGCTCAGCGGGTTCTTCGCGGGGCTGCGGGGCACGTGAATCAGGACACTTATGCCGGCCGAACGGATTCATGCACGATGGCCGCGTCCCCGGCATATGGGCGTAGAAAAGATGAACGATAGCGGAGGAAGATCGATGAAAAGAATTGCAAGAGTTTCCGGCATTGTCACCGTATTGATGGTGCTGGCCCTTGCTCTGGCGGCGCCGGCGTTCGCGGCCGGCGGGAATCTGGACCTGGTGGAAAGCACGCCGAAGGACGGCGGGGACAAGGTCCCGATCGAAAATGTCGGCGTCAAACTGTTTTTCAGCGGCAATGTGACGGACGGCAGCGTCTGGGCTGTCAACTCCTCGTGTTTTTCTTTGGCGGACAGCAAGGGGAAAGCCGTGGAAGTCCAAGCCTATCCGGGCAGGAAGGCGGGGGAGGAAGGGTATATCCTGGTCCTCGCGAAGCCTGTGCCGGCCAAGGAGGGCCAGCCGGGGCAGCTTGAACAGGACAGCCAGTACGTGCTGACGGTATCGAGCGACCTTACGTCGACGGACGGGTCCAGGCTCGGGGACGACAAGGTAATCAGGTTCCAGACCATGGACGTGGCGGCGAATTCCAAGGTCAGCATGATGCTCATGGTCTTCATGATGATCGGCGTGATCGCGCTCATGTTCATAACGAACTGGCGGAAGATGAAGGCGGAAGCCGAAGCGGCCGCGCTCATGAAGGCAAACCCGTACCGGATAGCGAAGGAGAGGAACATCACGGTCGACGAGGCGAAGGCCCTGATCGAGAAGGCCAAGGAAAAAAACAAGAAACAGCTCGAGAAGACCGGCGGGAAAGTCCCCGTGCCCGAGGAGAAGAAGAGCGCGGTGCCGAAGATCGAGAGCAAAAAGAAGGGGAAGAAGACATACAAGGTCAGCGGGCCGAAGCCGATTTCCGCGGGCGGCGGGAAGTACAAGACGGGCCGCAAGGCGGAGAAGGAGAAAAAGGCCAGATCCGAGGCGGCGAGGAAGGCGGCTGCCGCGCAGCGGCGGAGCAATTCAGGCTCCGGCTCCGGCGGGAACCGCAACCAAAAAGGCAAGGGCAAGGGCAAGAGAAAAAAGAAGTAAGCGGGGGGACTGCTTTGCTCATAAAAGCGCCGGCCAAAATCAACCTGACGCTCCGGATCGTTTCACGGCGGGCGGACGGGTACCACGGGATATCGAGCATCATGCGCGCGGTAAGCCTTTTCGACGAGGTGGATATCTCGCTGCGTCCCGGGCAAGCGAGCCAGGGGGACGGTTCATTTGGCATGCCGGCGATCCGGGTATGGACGGATGCGGAAGGGGTTCCGGACGGGCCGGAGAACCTGGCGTACCGCGCGGCCGAGGCGGCGTTTGCCGCGTGGGGCCGCAGGGGGCAGGATTCCCCAGAGCGGACGGCGTCCGGGCTGTCCGTGGACATTTCGCTGAAAAAGAATATCCCGGCGGCGGCGGGGCTGGCCGGGGGGTCTGCGGACGCGGCGGCCGTCCTGCTGGGGCTCGCGAAAGCGCTTTGGGCAGGCAGGCAGCAGGGTTCCGGCAAGCCGGTGGCATGCGGCGAGAACGGCGAAGCCGCCCCGACGTTGGCAGATATAGCCGCTTTGGGCGCCGGGCTCGGCGCGGACGTCCCGTTTTGCGTATACGCGTGCGCGGCGGCAAACCCGGAACTTGGGTACGCCGGCGCCGGAGCGGCTCTGGCAGAGGGAATCGGGGAGCGCATCAGCCCCTTGGATTCACTGGAAAAGGCCCAGGCGCTGTTGGTCAAGCCTGCAGTCGAGATACCGACAAAGGAGGCTTACGCGCTTTTCGACGCCCGCGGGGCAGCGGCAGGCGGGTCGGACAACGATTTCGAGGCGGCCTGCTCGGACGCATGGCCGGCAGTCGGGGAGACGCTGCGCGCGCTGAAGGGGATTTGCGCGGAAGAGGGCGCTGCCGGGGCGAAGGTGCAGCTGAGCGGAAGCGGGCCTACTGTCTTTGCGTACTTTGTTGGCGATGAGGCTGGGCAGGGAAGCCAGGTCGGCCGGGGGGGCAGCACATATGGCGCGGGCCGGGAGAATGGCCCGTTAAGCCCGGGGACGGCGGAGCGTGTCTATGCCCGCGCAAAAGCGGCGTTCCCCGGCATGTTCGTCTATCTCGCGGAAACCATTTAACAAGACGCAGGAACCGTCCCCTTTTGTCTTACAAGACGCAGGAACCGTCCCCTTTTGTCTGAAAACCGTTTTCGTTGGGCTTTGTTATGAAAACTTATGCAGATAATCGTTATCTTTCATAATTACTTCAATTCCAACTATCCATATAATGAAGGGAAGCGTCACGGCATGGATGCTTTTGAGCCGGTTTTGGGCAGACAATTGAAAGGAGACGCATTCTTGTATGAATAAGGATATTGCGGAACGGGCGTTGGACGGTTATAGGGAGGCGCTTCGGGGCGACGGGTATTTCGCGCTTGACGGGTTGTTCAATAAGCTGGCCGACGCTTCGCCGGAGTTTCAGCATGAGCTGTCCAGGCATGACGTGACGGTTCTTTTGAGGCTCAGGGACAGGAGCCGCGGGCGGCTGCTGGCTTTCAGGGGCGGCAAGGTCACGGGCGAGGACGGCGCGGGGCATGGCGCGGAAATCGAGTGGATCTTTGAGGACGATGACATAGCGCGCCGCGTCCTTACGGCATATCTTACGGGCGACATGGACGAGAACATCGCGGCGATGAAGAACGGCTCTGTATTTTTGACCGGCGAAGGCGAGAAGTCGATGTGGTTCTCGGCCCTGGCGCTGAAGGCCTTCGCTTTCGACGTCCTTTACATGAAGAACTATGGCGTCCCCTTGCCGAACGGCGAGACGCGCTATGTGACCGGCACGAACGGCGGCCCGCTTTTCGTGTATGTCAGGGACGGGAAGATCGTCCGCGTCACGCCGATCGACTTTGACGAAAACGACGCCGACCCCTGGACGATCAAGGCCAGGGGGAAGGAGTTCACGCCGCCGAGGCGGGCGACGGTCACGCCGTACACGATAGGCTGGAAGTCGATGGTGTACTCGCCGGACCGCATACTCTATCCCATGAAGCGCGTGGACTTCGACCCGGACGGCGAGAGGAACCAGCAAAACCGCGGCGTCTCCGGCTACGAACGCATATCGTGGGACGAGGCCCTTGACATTGTAGTGAAAGAGATCATCCGCGTCAGGCGGGCGTATGGCCCGGGGGCCGTTTTCGGGGTGAACAGCTCGCACCACAACTGGGGCAACCTTGGGTATTACCATAGTTCGCTGAAGCGGTTTTCCAACCTCCTCGGCGTTACGGAGATGATGGCGAACCCCGACAGCTGGGAGGGCTTCGCGTGGGGCGCGGTGCACCACTACGGCGGCAGCGGGCGGCGCGGGGCCACGGAGCCGCATTCGACGGTCGAAGACTGCCTGAAGAATGCCGAGATGATCGTGTTCTGGTCGGCGGATCCCGAGTCCACTTCGGGCAACTACGCCGGGCAGGAGGGCACGATAAGGCGCGAATGGGTCAAGGAGCTCGGCATACCCGTCGTCCACATCGACCCCTATCTCAATTGTACCGCGGCGTTCATGGGCGGGCGGTGGATATGCCCGAAGCCCGGAACGGATACGGCGATGGCGCTGGCGATTGCTTACACCTGGCTGAAAGACGGGACTTATGACAAGGAGTACGTCGAAAAGAACACTTACGGCCTGGACAAATGGCAGGAATATATCTTCGGCGAGGCCGACGGCGTCCCGAAGACCCCGGAGTGGCAGGAGACGAAGACCGGCGTGCCCGCGAGGACGGTGCGCGCGCTGGCCGAGGTATGGGGCAGGAGGAAGACCTACTTGTCCAGCGGCGGGATACACTCCTTCGGCGGGGCTTGCCGCGGGGCGTTCGGCACCGAGTGGGCCAGGGCGATGGTATGCCTCATGGCGCTTCAGGGGCTGGGGAAGGAAGGCGTCAATTTCGGGGGGCTGCAGATGGGCACGCCGCTCGACACGCACTTCTGGTTCCCGGGGTATTCCGACGGCGGCCTCTCGGGCGACTATGTCAGCACCGCCGCGGGCGTCCAGCATTACGGCCGCTTGCGGCAGCTGCCGGCGACCAATTCGGAATACCAGAAGATACCGAGGCTGCGCATTCCCGAGGCGATACTCGACGGGAAGACGGAGGCCAATATTTACAGCAACTCTTCCGTGCACGGGCAGTTCATCAAGGTCAAGTACCCCGCGCCGGGCCATTCCGAAGTCAAGATGATGTATAAGTACGGGGCCTCGTATTTCGGGACCCAGCCGGACTCGAACAGGTTCGCGAAGATGTACCAGTCGGACAAGCTTGAGACAGTCGTGAACCAGGCGGTCTGGATGGAGGGCGAGTCCCGTTTCGCGGACATCATACTTCCCGCCTGCACGAACTTCGAGCGCTGGGACATCGGCGAGTTCGCCAGCTGCGGGGGCTATATAGACAGGTCGTACCTGCAGAACAACCACCGCGTCCTGCACATCGAGCACAAGTGCATAGAGCCCCTGGGGGAATCGCGGCCCGACTACGATATTTTCACGGCAATCACGAGCAGGCTCGGCATGGGCGGGGTATTCTCCGAGGGCTGCGACGATTTCACCTGGGTGAAGCGGTATTTCCTGAGCACCGACCTGCCCAAAAAGGTCAGCTGGCAGGAGTTCCTTGACAAGGGCTACTATGTGGTGCCCCCGCTTCCAGAGGACAGGCGCGACGCGCTGGCGCTGAACTGGTTCGCGCGGGGGGAAAAAAGGGACACGCCCGAGCAGACGACCCCGCCGTCCGAGTATTATGGCATGTTCAATGAAGGGCTCCAGACGCCGACGGGCAAGTTCGAATTCGAGTCGCAGACGCTCAAGCGTTTCGACCCGCATGACGAAGAGCGCTTGCCGATATGTACCTACATCCCGTCATTCGAAGGGCCGGAATCGGAGCTGTTCGAAAGGTACAGGCTCCAGCTGATTTCCCCGCATCCGAAATACAGCTACCACACGATGGGCGACAACAAGGATACGACGATCAACGACATCGACCAGCACCGCATGCTGATCGACGGCTACCGTTACTGGATATTCCGCATGAACCCGAAGGACGCCGCCTCGCGCGGGGTCAAGCACGGGGACGTGGTCGAGGTATATAACGACCGGGGCAGCGTGCTTTGCGGCCTTGAGGTCACGGACCGCCTGCCTGCGGGGGTCGTCCATTCTTACGAGTCATGCTCGGACTACCAGCCGACGGGCAGGCCGGGCGAATCCCCGGAGGCAAACGGATGCATCAATATCCTGACGTCGAAGCGGTTTGTCACGAAGCACGGGCACGGGCTCGCGGTGGCGCACTGCCTTGTCGAGGCCAGGAAATGGGAAGGAGGCCTGGGACAATGGAAATGATCCACATAGTAGTCGATACAGCCAAGTGCGTCGGATGCTTCAACTGCATGGTCGCCTGCAAGGACGAGCATGTGGGGAACAGCTGGCTGCCATATACCGACGAGCAGCAGAAGCATGGGCAGAAGTGGATAGGCCCCGAAAAGCATGAGCGGGGCGAGGCCCCGTTCACCGAGATGTTCTTCATCACGAAGCTCTGCCGGCACTGTGGGGACGCTTCCTGCGAGAAGGCGCAGCCGGACGCGGTGAAGCGCAGGGATGACGGCGTCGTGCTCCTCGACGCGGAAAAAGCCAAGGGGAACCGCGAATTGGCCGATGCCTGCCCATACGGCATGATCTCCTGGAACGAGGGGCTTGGGGCCGCCCAGAAGTGCACGATGTGCGCGCACCTGCTGGACAGCGGCTGGGAGGAGCCGAGGTGCGTGCAGGCCTGCCCGCTCCGCGCGCTCAGCATCGTGAGGTGCGGCGACGACGCTTTTGCCAGGATGGCGGAAGAGCAGGGGCTCGAGCCGCTTTCGGATGATGGAGGCGCGCCACGCGTCCTTTACAAAGGGCTTTACAGGCGGGATACATGCTTCATCGCAGGCGCGCTGGCGTATATGGACGGCGGCGTGGAGAGGGCCGCCGCGGGCGCGGAGGTCAAGCTGCTCAAGGACGGCGAGGCCTTTTTGGAGACGAAAACCGACTTCTTCGGCGAGTTCAAGATCGACCGCGTGCCGAAAGGCAGCGGGGTATACGAGATCGTTTGCTCGCTTGACGGGTATAAGGCGGTCAAAGCGGAAGTGACGGTCGGCGCGGGCAGTCCTTGCCTGGACGTGCTGTATTTCGAAGACAAGCGATAAAGGCATGGAGGCAGGTACAAGACGCAGGAACCGTCCCCTTTTGTCTTAAAGGCATGAAGGCAGGTACAAGACGCAGGAACCGTCCCCTTTTGTCTTACAAGACGCAGGAACCGTCCCCTTTTGTCTTGTTAATAGTTAAAAATCTTAGGGAAGTAAATTAGAGGAGGGCATGATTTTGGAGAATGGCAAACGGTTCCCGACGGACTACGGCACGGTGAAGACGATGGGCGAGAAAACGGTCATCAAGTGCACGTCGCTGGGCGGGCTTCTGGGCGGCGGCAGCGAGACGATGGTCGACGTCAAGAACGGCAAGATACTTCGCCTGCGTCCGTTCCAGTACAACTGGAAGTATGACGAAAAGGGCTTCAATATGTGGGAGGTGGAGAGGAACGGCGTCAAGTACAAGCCCCGGCTTGTCTCGCAGATCGGCACGTTCTCCCTGTCCTACAAAAAGCGCACTTACTCGCCGAACAGGATCAAGTACCCGATTATCCGCGTGGACTGGGACCCGAAAGGCGAGAGGAACCCGCAAAACCGCGGGAAGAGCAAGTACAGGAGGGCTTCCTGGGACGAGGTGTCGGACATCATAGCCGCGGAGATCGTCCGCGTACAGGAGGAATACGGCCCCGCCTGCGTCCTGATACAGGGCGACGGGCACGGCGAGTGCGGCACGATCCATACGCCGCACGGGCACCAGGGCCGGCTGCTCGAGATGACGGGCGGCTTCACGCAGCAGGTCAGGAACCCCGATTCGTGGGAGGGCTGGTACTGGGGCTCGAAGCATGTCTGGGGGCACGGCTTCCAGGGCATCCAGGCGCCGCAGAAAAACATCTTCAAGGACATCACGGAAAATTCCGACATGACGCTGTTCTGGGGATGCGATCCCGAGACGACGCCATGGGGCTTCACGGGGCAGAACGCGACTCGCATCTGCTTCTTCTGGCGCGACGCCGGGATCGAGCAGGTCTATGTCTGCCCCGACCTGAACTACGGCGCGGCGGTGCACGCGGACAAGTGGATACCGATCCTTCCGAACACGGATCCGGCGCTTCAGCTCGCTATCATCTATATGTGGGTGACGGAGGGCACGTATAACAAGGAATACGTGGCGACGCACGCGGTCGGCATGGACAAGATAGAGGACTATGTGCTCGGCAAGGCCGACGGAGTGCCGAAGACGCCCGAGTGGGCTTCGGCGAAATGCGGCGTGCCGGAGTGGACGATCAAGGCGCTGGCGCGCCACTGGGCAAAGAAGGCCACCTCGATCTGCCATTACTTCGGCGGCGGCTATGTCAGGGGGCCTTACTCGCATGAGCCCGGGCGGCTTGAGTGCGTGCTGCTCGGCATGCAGGGCCTCGGCGGCCCCGGCGTGCAGCAGTGGCAGATCTCGTACCTGGGAATGCCGGACGCCGAGGGCGTCGGGAATTACCGTTACTTCAACCCGGCGCTTTCCAAGAGGCTGACCCGCCCGGTCAGGACCACGGTCGACGCATGGGGCATCCAGAACATCCCGAAGACGATGATCCAGGAGGCAATCCTCAACTACCCGATATCGTTCTATGGCACCGGCGCGCAGGAGAGCCGCACGGAGGAGCAGTTCCGCAAGTACACCTTCCCGCTTCCGAAGGAAGAGGGCGGATCGCCGCTGCACATGATCTGGACCGACACGCCCTGCCGCATCGCCTGCTGGAACTACGGTTTCCGCACGGTCGAGGCATTCAGGGACCCGTCCATCGAGTGCGTGGTGGCCCAGCACCCATGGCTGGAAAACGACTGCCTGATCGCGGACATCATACTGCCGGCGAACACGATGATGGAGAACGAGGACATCATCACGTCCGTCCGCCAGGGCCCGCAGTTCAACAGCGTCGAGATTCAGGAGCTCGCGATAGAGCCGGTAGGCGAGTCCATGACCGACTACGAGATCTGCGTCGAGGTCGCGAAGAAGCTTGACAGGTACGAGGATTATTACGGCATTCTCGATGACTATACGGAGAACAAGACGACTTACGACCTTGAAAAGGAAGTCTACTCCAATATGTCGATCCCGATATCCTGGGAGGAGTTTTACGAGAAGAAGTATTATGTCTTCCCGACCAAAAAGGACTGGGACGAGATTCCCTGCGGGCTCAGGCCGTTCTACGAAGACCCGAAGAACAACCCCGTGGAGACGCCGTCCGGATTGCTGGAGTTCTACTCCGAGCGCTTGGCGACATACTTCCCCGACGACAAGGAGCGCCCGCCGTATCCGCAATGGATAGAGAAGGGCGAGACCCACGACGAGCGGCTCAGCTCCGACCGCGCCTATACCTACCCGCTATTGACCGTCACGAACCACGGCAGGTGGCGCACGCACTCGCAGGCCGACGACATCGCGTGGACGCGCGAGACGCCGACGATGAAGATCAAGGGCTTCGACGGCTACAGCTACGAGCCGGTTTGGATCCACACGAGCGAGGCCGAGAAGCGCGGCATCAAGTTTGGCGACATCGTGAAGGTGTTCAACGAACGCGGCATCACGCTCTGCGGCGCCTACGTGACAGAACGCATCTCGCCCAAGGTCGCCTATATCGACCACGGCTCGCGGTTTGACCCGATTGCCGACCATATCGACCGCGGCGGCTGCATCAACACCATCTCGCAGCTTGGGATCACTTCCAAGAACTGCGCGGGGCAGGCGACGACAGGCTACCTCGTGGACGTGCAGAAGGTGAGCGAGGCCGAGTGGAGCGAGTGGCGCGCGAAGTATCCGGATGCTTTCGAGAGGAAGTATGATGAGGGAGCGGGGCTGTGCTTCGAAGCATGGGTAGAGGAGAATTGAGCCAATGAAAGCAATTACGATTG
>Ga0082212_10012817_pt1 | contig 10534 bp, 11 predicted proteins | sample TergutNt197P3_FD_71548 | JGI IMG/M metagenome (GOLD analysis project Ga0082212, IMG submission 71548) | Neocapritermes taracua P3 segment gut microbial communities from Petit-Saut dam, French Guiana - Nt197 P3 | ecosystem: Host-associated > Arthropoda: Insects > Digestive system > Gut ...
TGTTTACTGCTTATTTCCTCTGTTTGTTTGTTTTCCTTTGGTGACAAAAGGTCATTCATCGAGAAGTTATCTGAGTTTGCATATACCCTTACCTTAGCTAAGGAAACACCAAAAAGGCGTTTTTGTGGCATTTCGAGTATCTCTACGTTAACTTCATCACGGAGGAGCTCCAAGGAGGCGCAGGCTGCTTCAACGGCTTCATCGACGGTTTTTCCCGTCATTATAATCTCCTGCATCGTGTAGAACTTCTTCCTTTCTTCTATATTAGGAAAGGGATAACCTAAGAAACCCCTTTTTCCTGTACATTACCACACCTACTCACGAGAGTATCATACCTACAGTGATACCTTCGTATATCTTTCCTCACATATTATATACTGTATTGTTTTATTACACAAATAATCTATCTACTAATCATCATCTATAGAAACTACGTTTCCATACTTTCTTTCATCCATTTCTCTTGCCTTCTGAAGACGGTAACGTGCAAGTTCATCTGCTGCAAGTTCCTTCTCTTCTAACTTCCCAGCTTTATCCTTTACCTTTACAACCTTTGTTGCTTTTAAAGCCTTCTTCTTTTCTTCTATCTTAGCTTCGGCTTCCTTCCTTATTGTGTCTGCATTGACTACCTTTCTAAGAATAGCAGACTGGATAATTGTGACAATGTTCGAAAATCCCCAGTATAACCCGAATGCTGCAGGGAAGGAAAAGGACATAGTCCCGAACATGATGGTAGATACCGCAACCATTACCAGATTCGTTGCCTGCATTCCTTTGTTCTTATCATTCTGTCCGCGTACTGCCCATTGTGAGAACAGCGAGGATATGATAACGGTCAAAATTGAGAATATAGGGATGAGTAGCATTGGAGACCATGCTAGTTTTGGTGTTTCCCAAAGATTCATGGAACCTATGGACAAATCAAGATTCTCTATCTTAGATATATTATCAGCTATTTCTGTAGCAGAAAAGCTCGAGCTACTTCCTAGAGAGGTAAATGACTGTATCGATGTTTTTACCTTTTCAATAATGGTTGTTTCGATATATCTTTCATTAATCGTTCCACCTGCTGCAGTGGTTAGTTCTCTTGCCTTTTCTCTAAAGAGCTCTAGTACATCCTTTGGTACACGAATCATATATGTTAATGGTTTATATACAACCTCTACTAGACCAAATATAATTGGGAACTGTATAAGAAGAGGTAAGCATCCTGCAGATGGATTGTATCCATACTCCTGCTGCATTTTCGCGATCTCTTCCTGACGCTTCTTTGGATTATCTGCATATTTCTGGTTTATCTCGTTCATAAGTGGCTGATATGCCTGCATTACGGCTGATGAACGTTGTTGTTTAAGTGCTAGAGGGAATAATAGTAATTTCGTAACAAAGGTAAAAAGAAACAAAGCAAACACATATGCTAACGGGAGCTTTATAACATCATTAACTAAAAGATAGCACCATTGCATTATATATCCCAAAGGATACGCAAAGATGCCACTTATATAACTAAATATTCCACCCATTTTTTCTCCTTTTATGAAGCTTCTCTCCCTTATCAGGAACGGGATCATATCCACAGTTCCTATTAAAAGGATTACATCGCAGTATTCTAGCCACCATTAATAAGGAACCCTTTAAGAATCCGAATCTTAAAACGGCTTCATATGCATATTCTGAACATGAAGGAACAAAACGACAATTACTACCCAAACTGGATGAAATATGCTTCCTATATGCACTGATTAGTTTCAGTAAAAGTCGTTTTATCACCTATGTCACCTACTCAACTATTCCTGCTCTGTTAAAATGCTTGTATAACTCTGAATAAACCTTTGTGGATTTTGATACCACAGTTGCTTTTCGAGCTACAAACACTAAATCATATCCTCCATCAATCTTCGGGAGCAGATCATAAAGAGCTGCCTTTATAACCCTTCTTGCTCTGTTTCTCTCAACCGCACATCCGATTTTCTTGCTGGTAGTAATCCCGTATCGTATCTGTCCGGTAGCTCTTGGCAGTACATATGCTACAACAAGAGGTGATATATAGCTTAGTCCTTTTCTATATACATTTTGAAACTGAAAATTCTTGTTGAGAACCGTGTATTTTTGCTTTTCTTTATGCACTTAAAGTTTTTCTCTTCATTGCACGACGACGCGAAAGTATCTTTCTTCCACCCTTTGTTCTCATTCTTTTCCTAAATCCATGCTCACGGCTACGTGCCCTCTTCTTTGGATTAAACGTTGGTTTTGCCATAATTGCTTCCTTTCATCTATATCAAAGCATACCTTCACACATACTTTGTAATTAATATATTGCAGGCTACAAGTATATTACACCTAGGTGAAATCTGTCAAACGTTATTTTTAAGGCTCCGCTCCACCTTTTACTATGTATTTATATGAAAAGTCTTCTACTGCTTACTCTGTTCGACTAGGTTCTACGTCTATTACTCGTTTTTTATCAGCCTCTACTACTACAACGTAATTCTGTCCTTTAAAAATGATGTCTCATCTATTCCTATTGCTGTAGTTGCACTTAAATCTTCTTCCTCCACTGCTTTTATTAACCCAATATCTCAGTATCCGTGTTAAAAATTTCTCATTACATCTCAATACCTCACCAGTAGGTAGTATTGGCATGTCTGGTAGTATCAACTTGAATTTCCTGCCATGGAGCTTCTACTACTACCCCATGTTCCTTACATTTAATCCTTGGTCTTCGACAATGTATATAACATGGATTAAACGTCACATCTCCATGTCTTAATACCCTCTCCGCTTTCTCATAGCCTGCTCTTAAATTCATCCTTCCACATTCAGGACATGGCATCATATTTCCATCTCGGATATCCACATATATGTGAACTGCATTATCCTGTGTTTCTATGCTTCGTATGTACTAAAGCTCAGCTATTTCTAATGATTGACTGAACAATTCTGTCAGTCCCTTTATTCTCGCTTCCATATGTTGATTTTATCATAATTGCGATTTTGAAAGTAGAACCTTTTTTGGCTCTACTCAAATTATCGTAATGGATTTGAATAAACCACTTTAAAACCCCAAAGTGCAAAAAGCGGAATAGTACTACCTCATTAAGTTTTTTATCATACCGTTCGGAGTATCATTGCATCCATTGCGTATTGTTGTACTTTAAAATATTTAAGTATATACTACAAAATGTATGTAGGGTTTTGCTCTTTTTCTGAATGTTTTGATTGATTGAAGCATACACAAAACACATATTATCTAACTGTTTTTCAGTTTATAATTTTATAAAAAAATGTTTGATTACTTGTGTTTGAATGTGACCATTTGGGTTGACACAACGTTGACAATTATTGTACACTATCACTAATCTTATTATCTCATTTAAACATGGGAAATAATAAATTATTATGGAGGAATCACAGAATGAAGAAAACTGTTATAAGGATCTTCGCAATGCTTCTAGTTATCCTCTCGATTGCATCCATGCTCACATCTTGTGGTGGATCAAAAAAGAAGAAACCAAGTGGTTCTGTTATGACCGTTCGTTGCGCTGTTATCTGTCCGGTAACCGGACCTGGTGCAAGAACTGCTATCACAGAGGAAGCATCAATTTCAGCGGCTGAGCAACATATGAAGGAAGATAACTTCCTAGATCCTGCATATGAAATTGAATTCATCCGCCCATTTATTGACGATGAAGATTCACCAGACAAGGCACCTGTTGCTGCAAACCTAGCTATTTCTATGGATCCCCATGTCGTAATAGGAAGTCACAAGACAGTCTTTATTATGGCATATGGTGAACTGTATGAAGAAGCAGAAATACCGATAATCGGAATAATCTCAGGTCCTGCTCCTGCTGAACAGGGTTGGAAATGGTTCCATTATGGAACATGTACCGATGCCGATGCTGGTGCAACACTTGCAGAGTATCTCGCTAACGTCAAAGGCTTTAAAAACATTCTAGTAATGGCCCGTAATGACGAAGGAGGGAAGGTTGGAGCGAAAGCCGTCATAGAAAAACTTGAAGAGTACGGTGTCGCAGTACCTGCAGATCATTACATGGAGTTTGCTACCGATGAAACAGATTTTGCTGCATATGCAATGAGGGCAAAAGAGCTTCAGGTAGATTGCGTACTTACATATGGTCTTGGTGGTGCAGCTGCTCTTACATGTTATGATCAAATTGAACAGATTTATGGACCTATTCCTGATACCTGTTTCTATGCCGGATCAACTTCCTTTGCACAACCGTCAATGGCAGAAATGTTCCCACCTGACAAACTTCAAGGCATTATATTCCCATCTGCTTACATCCATGATCCTGATAATAACTTTGTAACCAGATTCGAGAATCAGTTTAAAGAAAACGATCCTGAGAATCAATGGCCTGGAGACAATCAGGGACGTGTATATGATGCATGCTGGAATATTGCAGCTGCTATCAACCTAATGGTTGAAAATGACGGATATCTTGATCCTGATAAAGATGATAATTTCCGTGAAAGACTCAACTACTGGCTGTCCCAACTCGAAAGACAGGGTGTCCAAGGCGAGATCAACTACAAGTATTTCACCGATACTGATGGTAGTGGAAGAATCATTAAGAATGCTAACATTGGTGAATGGCAATCTTCAGGACAGGCTGTAAAGATTTATCCAAAATAAAAGTTAATTTATTACGAGAAGGAATGACTGCTCAGTATTTGGGCAGTCTCCTCTCTATAGGTCAGTTATTAAGAATTGGAAAGGGGATGAGGATTAGATAATGAGTACATTTGTTCAAGGAGTGTTTAGTGGAATCGCACTTGGCTCTATCTATTCCCTGATTGCACTTGGGTACAACATAATCTATAGTACGATGCGTATGGGTCATTTCGCTCAGGGTGATTTTTTCATGTTTGGCGGAATTCTCGGATATCAAACTTTGGTCCGTTGGGGACAGAATTTATTTATCTCATTTGCTGTAGCAATTATCGGAACATCTTTACTTATGCTTGTCGCCGAACGTCTAGCATATCGTGCAATGTATACCAGAGAGGGTGTTGGCTTGATGCTCTCTACAATGGGGATGCAGTTCGTTGTACAGTGGATTGTTAAGATTGTTTGGGGAACTGAAGGTAAAAAAATGCCTCCGATGTTCGGAACTGAAAATCAAACTTTTGATATTAAGATGTTTGGAGATGAGGTACATATCGCACACAGTGAGTTAATCATTATCGGTATATGCGGTGTGTTAATGATTCTTCTTGCTATTTTTATGAAATATACAAAGGTCGGAGTAGCCATGAACGCAGTTTCTATGAATAATAAAGCTGCACAGTTGATGGGCGTTAAGCTGACAACTATTATAAGTTCTACATATATCCTAGCTGCTGCGATGGCAGCATTTGCTGGAGTACTAATGGCACCTCGTTTCTCTGTTAACTTTAATACAGGTATTGCACCTGGAAACAGAGCAATGACTGCAGCTGTACTTGGAGGATTTGGGAGTATGCCCGGAGCTATGCTTGGAGGTGTCTTAATGGGTATTATCGAGACACTTGGAGCATACTATATATCTACCGCGCTTAGAGATGTATTCACATTTGTTGTTCTAGTTGCTATTTTGTTATGGCGCCCACAGGGTGTTCTAGGACAAAAGAGCATTACTAAGGTTTAGGGGGGAAACTGATTATGACAAAAATATCTAAGAATAATTTGTATATAATTATCGGTGTATTAGCTGTCGCCGTAGCCCTTCCCTTTATCCTTCCAATGAACAACTATTGGATGAATATCCTTGCTTCTTTTTGTTACTTCAGTATTGCAGCTTCAAGTCTAAACCTTCTTCTAGGTTATACCGGTCAGGTATCGACAGGACACAATGCTTTTATGTGTATTGGTGCCTATAGCTATGGTATATTTACTGTTAACTTTAAATTCCCTGGCAGTCAGGTAATTGGATTGCTTCTTGGAATAGCAATCCCCTTCCTGTTTGGACTGCTTATAGGCGTCGGATGCAGTCGTCTTTCTGCCGTGTTCCTTGCTATGGCAACTGGGGCATTTGCAAAGGCCCTAAAGTCTTACATAATCTTCCATGAGGATTTAACTGGGGGAGCAAACGGATTAACTGGAATTCCAAAGATGTCGCTAGCAGCCGTTACTATTCCTAATTTGTTGGGAATGAGTGGTAAGATTAAGATGGAACAGTACAATCAGATACTCTACTTCTTCCTTCTCGCTGCTACTGCTATCGTCATTCTTTTCTGTTGGAGATTGATAAACTCTAAAACCGGTCGTGCATTCCAAGCTATAAAAACAAGTCCAATAGCAGCATCTTCAATGGGTGTAAACGTTGCAGGATATAAGCTACTAGTATGCGGAATATCTGCTGCAATGGCTGGTCTTGCGGGTGTCTTTTATACATGGAACATCACATATCTATCGGCTGATACATTTGATAAAATGGGTGTTAAGCTTATGACAATGGCTGTTGCAGGTGGAATGAGTACTATACCGGGGCCAATTATTGGTGCTGTCATAATGGGATATATTCCTGAACTGTTGAGAGCTTTTGGTATGCATCTAGAAGGAATATATGGATTACTTATCATTGTTGTTTTCCTTCTCATACCAAGCGGAATATATGGATCTCTCATCTCTCTTGTTAAATGGGTACAAACGAAGTTTAAAAAGTCTTCCAATGTAGTTACAAAGGAGGAACAATAATGAGTGTATTATTAGAAGCTAAATCAGTAACAATGCAGTTTGGTGGTCTTAAGGCAGTTGATGCTGTAGACATGGCTATTAATCAAGGGGAAATCCGAGCTCTCATAGGTCCAAACGGAGCTGGGAAAACTACCCTCTTCAACGTAATTTCTGGAATATACATTCCAACCGGTGGTCAGGTATATCTTGACGGAGAAGAAATAACAAAGCTACGTCCTCATCAGGTTACTGCAAGAGGAATTGCCAGAACATTCCAGAATCTGCAGCTATTCAATCAACTATCCTCTTTAGATAATGTAATGGTAGGAAGACATATACATACTAATAGTAATATAGTCTCTACATTCTTACATACTCCAAAGATGAAATTCGAAGAGGAAAAGTGCAGAGAAGAATCCCTAGAGGTTCTGGATTTTGTCGGCATGTCGCAATATGTCGAGACTCAGGCTGCAAACCTTCCTTATGGAAGAAAACGTGTACTTGAAATTGCACGTGCGCTTGCAAGTAAACCGAAGATAATAATGCTTGATGAACCTTGTGCTGGTATGAACCCAACCGAGAAAGAAGATTTGATGATACTTATCAGGAAAATCAGAGATTCCGGTGTGACTGTACTGCTTGTTGAACATAACATGCGTGTTGCAATGGGCGTGTCCGATATGGTAACTGTCCTTGACTATGGTAAGAAGATTTCTGAAGATGTTCCTGAAATCGTCCAGCATGATCCTCTGGTTATTGAAGCATATCTTGGTAAAGAAGAGGAGGAAGTATAATGGAACCTTTATTGAAAGTTTCAAATGTCTCTGCTTCTTACGGAAGTATTCAAGCTTTATTTGAAGTAAACTTCGAGGTTAACGAAGGTGAGATTGTAGCTATTATCGGAAGTAACGGTGCAGGAAAAACAACCCTTCTCTCCTGTATTTCAGGAATACTGCCGTATAGTGGAAGTATTACATATGCAGGTTCCGAGATAAGCAGTCTTGGTACCGATAAGATAGTTCAAGGTGGTATCGTTCAGGTACCTGAAGGGCGTCAGATATTCCCTGAACTATCTGTTTATGAGAATCTAAAGATGGGAGCATACTCTCGGAAAAGGAAAGACAATATACAACCTGAGATTGATGCTGTCTTTGATTTGTTCCCACGTCTAAAAGAACGTACACATCAAAAAGGTGGAAGCCTTTCAGGTGGAGAGCAACAGATGCTTGCAGTAGGTCGTGCGATGATGGCAAAACCTAAACTACTTTTAATGGATGAACCGTCCATGGGTCTTGCTCCTGTTATCGTTGCAGATATCTTTAAAACGATACAACGTCTTCACGAAGAAGGAATAACTATTGTTCTCATAGAACAAAACGCTAAGTTAGCTCTTAGGTACGCAGACAGAGCCTATGTACTTGAAACTGGTGAGATTATGCTTTCGGGTACCGGTAAAGAACTCTCAGAAGATCCAAGAGTTATTGAGCTTTATCTTGGAGGCTGATGATTTTTAGCTAGATATTCTTTATAAAAAAGAAGCCCTCACGGGCTTCTTTTCTGTTGCAAATCGCTATCTTTCTTTCATATATTGCCATAGTAAGCAGGTTGTTTTCAGATTGCTTTTTACACAAAAAAATGGTATACTTGTGGTGATAATTTTACAATAAAACCAGTGTTTTCAGCTATATATTTCATCGAATATATGCTGCTTTATTATATAAAAAGTTAGATTATTCTACTGAAGGGAGTCTACATGGAATCGTTCGAACAAATCTATGCTTCTGTTGCAGCCGCACTGCAAAAAAGTATGGTTGAAACTACATATAATCTTTTTATTAGAGGTATAGAACCCGTTTCATTCAGTGAAGGTATCGTAACCCTTTCGGTTAGTACAGAATTTCAAAAAGGTATTATTGAGGAAAGATATCTCTCCTCAATCGCTGATAATTTTGAAGCAATTTTAGGGTTTACAGTAACGGTCAATATAATAAGCAGAGACAATACCGGAGGTTTATCCGGATTAACCCCTATTGAGATTCCACAAAATGTTTTAGGTGAATACTCCTACACTTTTGATAACTTTATCGTTGGTGCAACCAATAAATTTGCTCATGCAGCGGCGCAGGCAGTAGCTGCAAATCCTTCTGGGGCATATAACCCTCTGTTCATATACGGTGCATCTGGATTAGGTAAAACCCATCTACTAATGGCCATTAAGAATGAGGTTGAGAATACACGTCCGAAGATGAAGGTAGTATATGTGGAGGGGGAGAACTTCACAAATGAGCTCATAAGAGCTATCTCAATGGGAGATACGAGTCATTTTCACGATAAGTATAGAAGCGCAGATATCCTTTTAGCAGATGATATACAGTTCATTGGAGGCAAGGAATCAACACAGGAAGAATTCTTCCATACATTTAATGAACTCTATAGGTCTGCAAAACAGATAGTCCTTGCTTCTGACCGTCCCCCAAAAGAGATTCGATCACTTGAAGAACGTTTGCGTACACGTTTTGAATGGGGATTGATAGCAGACATTCAAGCTCCTGATCTTGAGACACGTATATCAATACTCTTAAGAAAAGCAGGTATGCTGAATTTTGAACTACCTTTAGACGTAGCTGAATTCATTGCTACTCAAATTAAAGATGATATTCGACAGCTTGAAGGAACCGTTAAGAAGATGAATGCACATCGCCTTATAGACGGAATACCTCCAACTATCCTATGTGCTCAAGGAGCAATAAAGGATATTCAGCAGGAGCATCGACCAATACCTGTTACTGTCGAAAAGATTATTGAGGAAATCTCAAGAACCTTTGGTAACTCTGTAGAGGATATAAAGAGTGGTAGGAGAGACTCAGAGATATCCTTTGCACGTCAGGTTGCAATGTATGTCTTAAGGGAGGTTACCCCATTAACGATGGAAGAGATCGGTTATGAGTTTTCAGGAAGAAATCATTCAACAGTAACCCATGCATTGAAAAGAGTCTCGAATCTAATCGCTAACGATTCAAGACTAAGAGGTACAATTGAAGATATTATAAAGAATGTAAAGGGATAGTCTTTTCAACACAGTTTTCAACATTCGACCGTTAGTTTAAACAGACCTATATTTCCCTTTTATAGTTTTCAACATATTAAGATATTTTCATCATTCATCTGATGAAAACTTTTACCTAAAAATGTTAGATATATAGCCTTCCTTTAGGTTTTCATCAAAATCAACACTACTAATACTACTGCTAGAGTAATATTTATTTAACCGAGCTTTTTAAACTTCTAATATCTATATAAGGAGAGCATAAATAAATGAGAATTCGTTGTCAAAGGGAAGAATTGAGTAAAGCTATATCCGGAGTTGCAAGAGCTGTAGCTACACATTCTCCCATTCCTGCAATTGAAGGAATCCTATTTACGACCCTAGATAATAGTGTCATCTTAACCGGATATAATTTGGAATTAGGAATAAAGACAACCATACCTGCAGTAGTTGAAGAGGTAGGAGAAATTGTAATAAATGCTGCTCTTCTTAATGATATGGTTAGAAAAACAATTGAAAACGAAGTTCTGATATATACAGATACAAATCTACATGTCTTTTTACAGTGTGGAATTGCAAAGTTTGATTTCTCAGGGATAGCAGCTTCCGATTTTCCAGAATTACCTAATCCTGAAACTGATGATTCTTTACAAATATCAGGTACATCTATAAAAGAAATGATAGAGATGACACTTTTTGCAATAGCTCAGGATGATTCAAAACCTGTATATAGGGGAGTTAAATTTATTCTTGAAGATGATTTGTTGACATTGGTTGCAGTTGATGGTTACAGGTTGGCAGTAGGA
>Ga0082212_10012818_pt1 | contig 10533 bp, 7 predicted proteins | sample TergutNt197P3_FD_71548 | JGI IMG/M metagenome (GOLD analysis project Ga0082212, IMG submission 71548) | Neocapritermes taracua P3 segment gut microbial communities from Petit-Saut dam, French Guiana - Nt197 P3 | ecosystem: Host-associated > Arthropoda: Insects > Digestive system > Gut ...
CGGCTCCTTTGTGCGCCGCTACGGCATGTACGTTCAGGAAGGCGCGCCCATCCTGCCTTACATGGAAGCCAGCCTCAAGGACGACGACAGGGGCGATCCCTTCGTGACGCCGCAAGCCCTGCAAGTGCTCGGCATTATGCCCCAGCAGGCCTACGACGCCTGCGTGCAGCTTTGTTCCAATGTCTTCGCCCTGGTGGCGGCCGACATGCTCTCCCGCGGCCTCGCCCTCTGGGACATGAAGGTAGAGCTGGGCCTTGACGCCGAAGGCCGCATCATGGTCATTGACGAGATAAGCCCCGACTGCATGCGCGTCTACAACGGCAAAAGCAAGCTCTCCGGCCCCGAACTCGGCGCCTTCTTCGGCTTCTGACGTTGTCTGCATGTACCGTGACCAGGTCAAGCTTCCCAGAAACTTCAGCCCGCCGCTGCGCCTGGTGGCCCTGTACCTGCCCCAGTTTCACCCCATCCCGGAGAATGACCTCTGGTGGGGGAAGGGCTTTACGGAATGGGACCACGTGCGCGGCGCAAGGCCCCTCTATGCCGGGCATGCGCAGCCGAACGCGCCGCATCCGCTGCTTGGCTGGTACGATCTGCGCGATATCCGCGTCATGCGCCGCCAGGTGCGCCTGGCGCGGCAACACGGGATTTTCGGCTTCTGCTTCCATCATTATTGGTTCGAGGGGAAAAGGCTTCTGGAACGCCCCCTGGAAGCCTTCCTTGAGGCGGCGGACGACCCCGCGCTCCAGCTCCCTTTCTGTCTGAACTGGGCCAACCACGACTGGGTGCGCACCTGGACGGACGATCCCGCCATCCTGCAGGCGCAGCGCCACAGCCCGGAAGACGATATCGCCTTCATGCGGGACGCCCTGCGCCATTTTCGCGATCCGCGCTATATCCGCGTCCACGGCAGGCCGCTTCTGCTCATCTTCCGCGCGGACAGCTTCGCCGACCCGCAGGCCACCCGGCAACGCTGGCAAGAGCTATGCGCCGAACACGGGGAAGCCGAACCCTATTGCGCCATGCTCCAGACCTACCAGAATGAGGATCCGCGCCTCTTCCACATGGACGCAGCCGTGCAGTATCCGCCGTACGCGCCCTGGCTGCCGGACAAAAAATACCCCCTGCGCGCCGCGCCCGAACCTGTTCCCGGCTTCCACGGCTGCGTGGTGGACTACGAGGACCTGGCGCGCATGCAGCTTGAGCGGCTCAACGCCGATTTCACCCTCTTTCCCGGACTTGTGCCGGCCTGGGACAACAGCCCGCGCAGGGGTGTTACGGCCTCCATCTTCGCGGGCGGCAGCCCGGAACGATACGCCCGCTGGCTCGCCAAGGCCGGCGATCACGCCCTGCGGCAACACCCGGAAGAACGCCTGGTCTTCGTCAACGCCTGGAACGAATGGGGGGAAAGCGCCTGCCTGGAACCGGACACCCGCCACGGCTTCGCATACTTGAACGCCACAAGCGCCGTGCTGCAAAAATTGGCGTAAGGAATTTTCATGGACGAAGCTTCTCTCCTGCTTTTCGATATCGGCAACACGAATATCAAGCTCGGCCTGGCCTCCGGGCGCGCGCTGCTCGCCGACTACAGCCTGCGCACGGATGCCGGGCGGACTGCGGACGACTTTGGCCTGACGCTGCTTGAACTCTTGCGGCATGCGCACGTGCGGCCGGAAAGCCTGCGCGCCTGCGTCGCAAGTTCCGTGGCGCCGAGGCTCGACCCTACCATGCGGGAGATGTGCCGCCGCTACCTGCACAAGGAGTTGCTGTTCGCGCCGGAGGATCTTCCCGTTCCGCTCCTCAACCGCTACGAGCGTCCGGCCGAGGTCGGGGCGGATCGCCTGGTGGGCGCGTATGCGGCCAGAAAGCTTGTGCCCGAGGCGCAATCGCTGATCTGCGTGGATTTCGGCACCGCCCTGACCTTTGATTGCGTTACGGAAAACGCCTATCTCGGCGGGCTTATCTTTCCGGGCGTGCATACGGCAGCAGGCGCGCTGGCCGGCAGCACCGCCAAGCTGCCCGAGGTCAGCCTGGAAGTCGACGGCCTGGAGCCTGTACCTGGGCGCAGCACCGCCACCAGCATCCGGCACGGCATCCTCTTCGGCTATGCGGCGCTGGTCGAGGGGCTGTGCGCGCGCCTCTCCCGCAGCCTGGCCCCGCCGGTGGCTGTGCTGGCGACCGGAGGCTTTGCCGGGGAAATGCAACGCATCACCGGCTGCTTTTCCAGGGTCGTGCCCGGCCTGCTGCTGGAAGGGCTGCGCCTGGTGTACCTGGAAAACACCCCCGATTTTCGCTAGTGCATTCTTCCCGGAATTGCGCTATGCTTCCTGCTCGCTGGTATGCAGCAAGGCATACCGGCAAACGCATACCAACAGACGGCAACCTTTATCTGGAGGACACCATGAGCACCATCGTCAGCATTCTGGCCCGAGAAATACTTGATTCACGCGGCAATCCCACTGTGGAAGTGGAAGTGTCCCTCGAATCCGGGCACACCGGCCGCGCTGCCGTACCCTCCGGCGCGTCCACGGGTTCGCGCGAGGCGCTTGAGCTGCGCGACGGCGACGCCAAACGCTACAAGGGCAAGGGCGTATCCAAGGCCGTGGACCACGTGCTTGGCGATATCGCGGAAAACATCATCGGCCAGGACGCCCTGCGCCAGGTGCAGATAGATACCACCCTCATCGACCTTGACGGCACCCCCAACAAGGGACGCCTCGGGGCCAACGCCATGCTCGGAACCTCCATGGCCGTCGCCCGCGCCGCCGCGAATTATCTCGGCCAGCCGCTCTACAACTACCTCGGCGGCGTGAACGCCAAGGTATTGCCCGTGCCGCTCATGAACATCATCAACGGCGGCGCGCACGCCCCCAACAACCTGGATATCCAGGAATTCATGATCATGCCCCTGGGCGCCGTGACCTTTGCCGACGCGCTGCGCATGGGCGCGGAAGTCTTCCATACCCTGAAAGGCATCCTCGACAAGGACGGCCACGTCACCAGCGTGGGCGACGAAGGCGGCTTTGCCCCCAACCTGAAGGACCACAACCAGGCCTTCGCCTATATCATGAAAGCCATTGAGGCGGCGGGCTACAATCCCGGAACCGAAGTCGCGCTCGCCATTGATGCCGCCGCGTCGGAATTCTACAAAGAGAAAAAATACGTGCTGGCCGGCGAAAAAAAGAAGCTCTCCTCCAAGGACATGATCAAGTGGCTGGGGGAATTCACCGAAAAATACCCGCTCATCTCCATTGAGGACGGGCTGGCCGAAGGCGACTGGGAAGGCTGGCGCAACCTTACCGTGGCGCTCGGCGACTCCGTCCAGATCGTGGGCGACGACCTCTTTGTCACCAATCCCGCCATCCTGGCGGAAGGCATCGCCGAGGGACTCGGCAATTCCGTGCTCGTCAAGCTCAACCAGATCGGCACGGTGACCGAAACCCTGGATACCGTCGAAATGGCCAAGGAAGCCGGATACACGACCATCATCTCCCACCGCTCCGGCGAAACCGAAGACAGCTTTATTGCCGACCTTGCCGTGGGCGTGAACGCCGGGCAGATCAAAACCGGATCCCTCTGCCGCAGCGACCGCATCGCCAAGTACAACCAACTGCTGCGCATTGAAGAGGCGCTCGGCGATACCGCCACATATTACGGCCCCATGATCGGCGAATACTTCGGCCTTGGGGACGATGGCGAAAAATAAGCGCATCCCATGAGCGGGAAAGAGCACTTGCGCGTCGCGGTCGCGGGCGGCGGGAGCTGGGGCACGGCGCTTGCCCATGTGCTGGCCTGCGGCGGGCATGAGGTGGTGTTGTGGGCGCGTGATGCCGCGATTGTGGACGCTGTGAACAGCGTCCACACGAATCCGCGCTACCTGCCGGGCCGCGCGCTGCATGCGCGCTTGCGGGCGACAGGCGATCCGACTCTTTTCGCGGATCGCGAGATCGTGCTGCTGGCGGTGCCCTGCCAGCACATGCGGGGCTTTCTCACGCAAGCCCGTGCGCATTTCGCTCCCGGCCTGACGCTGGTCAACGCCTCCAAGGGCATCGAGCTGGACAGCCTCCTGCGCATGAGCAGCCTGGCGCGGGAGATCCTGCACCCGCTTGCGCACAGGTACGTGATGCTCTCCGGGCCGTCTTTCGCGGCGGAGGTGCTTGACGGACAGCCCACGGCCGTGGTGCTGGCCTGCGAGGAGGAGGCGCTGGGCGCCCGCCTGCGCCAGGCCTTCTCCACACCCCTGTTCCGCTGCTATTCCAGCACGGACGTATGCGGCGTGGAATTCGGCGGAGCGGTCAAAAACGTCATGGCCCTGGCCGCCGGCCTGTGCGACGGCTTGGGGCTCGGGCACAATTCCCGCGGCGCGCTGATCACGCGCGGACTTGCGGAGATAAGCCGCCTCGGCGTGGCCCTGGGCGCGCGGCCGGGCACCTTTATGGGGCTGTCGGGCCTTGGCGACCTGGTATTGAGCTGCACGGGGGATCTCTCGCGCAACCGCCGGGTGGGGCTGGCCCTTGCCAAGGGCGAAGAGCTTGGGGAGATTGTCCGCGCGCTCGGTTCCGTGGCCGAAGGCGTGCCTACCACCTTTGCGGTGCACAAGCTCGGCCGCGCGCACGGGATTGCGACGCCCATCACCGACGCGGTGCAGGCCATACTCCAGGGCAGCCAGACGCCGCGCCAGGCGATGCGCGAACTCATGATCCGGGATTTGAAGGCGGAATGAGCGATCAGCGCTCACGCAAGGCGCTGTGCTTTGCCTTGAGGATGGGTTTCAGCACGTAATCCAGCACGGTTTTTTTGCCGGTGAGGATATCCGCCGTGGCCATCATGCCGGGCAGGATGGGCAGGGTCTGGCCGTGGTGTTCCAGGGCGCTTGCCTGGGTGCGCAGTTTGACCAGGTAATACACCTCACCCTGTTTGCCCTCGATGGTGTCCGCGCCGATGTTTTCCAGCCGGGCGTCCAGCGCGCCGTAGATGGTGAAATCATAGGCGGTCAGCCGGATTTTGGCCCGCTGCCCCACAAAAAGAAAGGCGATGTCCTGCGGGCTGACCCTGGCTTCCACGATCAGCGAGTCGTCCAGGGGGACGATTTCCATGATCACCTGGCCGGGCATGATCACCCCGCCCTCGGTGGTGACATTGACGCTTTTGACCACGCCCCGGACCGGGGAGCGCACCTCGGTGCGGCTGACCCTGTCGCCGCCGGCCGCGATCGTTTCGCGCAGGGTGGCCAGTTCCGCATTGGCCCGGTTGAGTTCGGCCAGGATTTCCGCGTTGGTGCCGGCCGCGTGCAGGCGCAGGCGTTCCTCGGCTTCGCGGATGGCGGCGCGGGTCTTGGGGATGGTGGCTTCCAGGGTGTCCAGTTCGCCCTGCAAGCCGCTGACCCGCTGCTCAAGGTTCAAATACTCCATCTTGGAATAGGACTGCGAGGCCATGAGGCCGCGCGCCAGGTTGCGCTGCTGGACGGTCAGGTCCAGGGAGGACTTGAGGCTGCGCTGCTTGGCGAGCTGTTCCTCCGCCTCCAGCGCGCGCGACTCACACTGGGCTTCCAGGGCCTTGCGCTCGGTTTCGATTTTTCCCAGCCGGGCGGCCAGCAAATCGTTGTGCCTGGCGAGTATTTCCGGCGCGTTCTGCACGAGTTCCGCCGGGTATTCCGGGGTCTTGCCGGAGAGTTCCGCATCCAGCCGGGCGATGGCGGCGGTCAGTTCCTGGCTCTTGGTCAGGGCGTCGCGATAGAGGCTCCCGGCCTGCTCGTTGTCTATGCGCAGGAGCAGCGCGCCCTTGTCCACCTGCTCGCCTTCACGGATCAGCACCGCGCGCAGGATGCCGCCCTCCAGGTTCTGGATCTGCTGGACGCGCTGCGAAGGAATGACCTGCCCGGCCCCGACCACGGTCTCCTCGATTTCCGCAAAGGCGGCCCAGATGAGGAGCACGAAGAAGGTTACGCTTATCGCGTACAGCAAAAGGCGCGACGACAGCCGGCCCCTGCGGCTGCGGGCCGCGTCCAGGGAGGAGAGGTAGGGCAGAAATTCGGGGGCCACGGTATCAGCTTTGGGCATATTGAGCACCTTTTCACTGTGGAAACATACTGGATTCCCGCCTTCGCGGGAATGACGGCATTTAAGCAGCGCCGCGAACGTCACCCCCGCGCAGGCGGGGGTCCAGTCCCAAATGCGTATGTAATCAGCATTTCCCTCATCTGCTCTACGCCCCCTTGCCTGTTGCGGCAGCTTGCCCGGCCTTGCGCCGCGCCTTGCCCGCTTCGCGCAGGGCGCGCAGCACGGCGTCGCGCGGGCCGTCCGCCGCCACGCGCCCGTCTTGCAGCAGCACCACCCGGTCCACCAGGGCCAGCAGGCTTGGCCGGTGGGTCATGACGATCAGGGTCGTGCCGCGCATATGGGCCCGCAGGCGCAGCATCAGGCGGTGTTCGGACTCCATGTCCAGGTTGCTGGAAGGCTCGTCCAGGACGAAAATTTCCGGATCCCTGCCCAGGGTGCGGGCCAGGGCCACGGTCTGGCGCTGCCCGCCGGACAGCCCGGACCCGCGCTCGCCCACCGGCATGTCGTAGCCCAGGGGGTGTTTTTTGACAAAGTCCGCAACGCCCGCCAGCTCCGCAGCCTGAACGAGCCGGCGCATGTCCAGCCAGGGATTGCCCAGGGCGATGTTTTCCCGCACGCTGCCGTAAAAGAGGATGTTTTCCTGGGGCAGGTAGGCGATGCGGTCGCGCAGTTCCGCCTGGTCAAGCTGGCGGATGTCCACCCCGCCGAAGAGGATGCCGCCCTCCTGGGGCTGGTACAGGCCGACCAGCAGCCGGGCCAGGGTGGACTTGCCCGAGCCCGTGGCCCCGATGATGCCGACCTTCTCGCCCGGCCGGATGCGCAGGCTGATGCCGTCCAGGGACGGCCGGGGGCTGCCGGGATAGGTGAAGCGCAACTGCTCCAGGGACAAATCCGGGTCCAGGCCGCCGCTCTGGGCCGCCTGGGCCTCGCCCTGCTCAACGGGAATCTGCATGATCAGGTGCAGGGCCTGCAAGGCCACGCGGGATCGCTGCATCTGGGTGAGCAGGCCCGCTATCTGCATGAGCGGCCCCAGGGAGCGGCTGACCAGGATGACGCAGGCGATAAGCCCGCCCTGGGTGAGCTGGCCTTCGGTAATGCGGTACACGCCCCAGACGATCACCCCGGCATTGACCAGGCAGGTGATAAAGAGCGATCCGGTATTGGCCAGGGACGCCAGGCCCCTGGCGCGGGCGGACTCCCTGGACCCGGCGTCCACCACGTTTTCCCAGAGTTTTTTCATGTGCCCCTGGGCCAGGGAAGACTTGATGGTTTCCAGCCCGCTGATGATTTCCACCAGCAGGGAATTTTTCTGCATGTTCTGTTTGAACTGCTGCTCCATGGATCGCTGGAAGGGAAAATGCAGCAGCCAGACAAAGATCAGCATGAGCGGCAGGGCAATCAGCACCAGGCTGACCAGGGGGCCGCCGATATACGCCACCAGCAGCACGAAGAGAAAGAGAAAGGGCAAATCAAAGAGGGCAAGCAGGGTGGTGGACCCGAAAAAATCGCGGATATGTTCGAATTCCCGCAGGTTGTTCACCATGCCGCCGGTGGATTCCGGCTTGCTGTCCAGGCGCATGTGCAGCACCCGGTCCATGAGCCGGGACCCGATGACCACGTCGGCGTTGCGGCCCGCCACGTCCACGAAATAGCCGCGCAGGTTGCGCAGGAGAAAATCCATGACGTGCGCGGCCAAAAGCCCGATCGCCAGCACCCACATGGTGGGGATGGCGTTGTTGGGCACCACCCGGTCATAGACGTTCATGATGAAGAGCGGGCTTGCCAGGGTGAGCAGGTTGACCACAAAGCTTGCCAGGGCCACGTCGCGGTACAGGGGCAGGTATTCGCGCAGCACGTCCCTGAACCAGCTTTGCGGCCTTGCCAGTTGCAGGCCCTGCGTCCGGGCGTCCCGCCGCGCTTCTTTGGGCAGGAAGACGGCGTAGCCGGCGTAGCGTTCTTCGAGCTCCTCAAGGCGCATATGCGTAAGTTCCGGCTCGTTCTCGGGAAAGATCGCCGTGGCCTGGCCGGAGGCGTCGTCTTTTGCCAGCAACACGCAGGCCGGGATCTGCCCCTCGCTCCCGCCGCGTAACAGCAGGATACAGGGCAGGGTCGGGCCGGGAATGTCCGCCAGCTTCGGCTTGTGCAGCAGCCTGGGCGCGGCCCCTGCCGCCTGGGCGGCATTGAGGCAGTCCTCCGCGCTTGGCGAGGCGGGGCCGCCGGGCAGGCCGGCGGCAAGCCGCTGGAGGGAAATGTGGCCGCCGCGCAGCCCGATCAGGGTTGCCAGTGCCGCCAGCAGGGGCGGGACGAAGGTACGACGCTTTGAAGGCATGCTACTCCTTTCTTGCAGCGGTTTTTGTCAGCCCTTGCCTATTTGCCCCGAAGGGAGGTCGGGAAAGCCGTGCGCAAATTTTCCGCATCCTCCGTTGTCGTGCGGGTATTCGTGCGCAAGCGGGCGGGATCCACGCCCAGGCCCGGCAGCAAGTCCCCACTCAGGGCCAGCAGCCGGTACGCGGCGATGACCCTGTCGCCCTGGCTCATGGCCTGCTGCCCGGCCGCGTAAAAGTAATCATTTTCCGCGTCCAGCACGTCCAGGAGGTTGCGCTGGGCGGACAGGAACTGGCGGTAATAGTCGTCCCTGGCCAGGCGGCTGGATTTCTTGGCCGTCTCGTAGTGGGCGATTTGTTCCTGCGAGGACAGGTACAGGCTCCAGGTGGTTTCGATATCCTTGCCCAGCGCATCCATGGTCGTGTGCACGTTTTGCCTGGCCTGGCGGATGCGCGCCCCGGCCATGGCGACATTGGCCACGTCTTCGCCGCCGCTGAGCAGGTCCCATTTCAGGCGCAGGCCCGCGCTCAAGTCCGTGACCCTGGCGCTGTCATAACGGCGGCTGTCGCGATTGTACCAGGAGGGACCGGCCTCCAGGTTGATGGAAGGGTAAAAGCGGCTTTGCGCCATGTCTTTTTCCTCTTTGGCCGCCGTCACGTCGTGTATCCCGGCCTGGATGCGCTTGCTGCCGGACAGGCAGGCCTGGAGCGCTTCGTCCAGGCTGGCATAGCTTTTCGCCGGGGCCGGAACGCGTTCCAGCTTTTGGGGGGCCTTGCCCGTGGCGTTCAGGTAGGCGGCGTTTGCGGCGTCCAGGGCGGATTCGTAGGACGACAGGGTGGCCTTGGCCCTGGCGTGGCGGCCCTGCACCTGGTGGAGTTCGCCCACGGTGGAGACTTGCCCGTTCATGCGCTGGCGCACGGTGCCCAGGATTTTTGCGTGTTCCTTGACGTTTTGCTTGGCAAGCGCCACCAGTTCGGCCCGGCGCAGCACTTCCACGTGCGCCACAATGGCCTGGAAGGCAAGGCTTGCGCCGTGATCCTCAAGCTGGCTGTCGGCGGCGTCGAACTGGGCGCGGCGCGCGGCCACGTCCGCCGTGGTGTGGCCGCCCTGGTAGAGGGGCTGGATCAGGCGCACTCCGGCATCGCCGAAGGCGCGCGCATCGTGCTCCTCCTTGTGGCCGCGGGTGACGGCGTCGTTGCGCTGGGAAAAACCGCCGCCTGCTTCCGCCGCGATGCGCGGGAAAAAGCCCGCTTTCGCCTTGTCCACGGCGTGCCCGGAGACCTGGCGCTTTTCCTGGCTGGCCTTGAGTTCCGGGCTGTAGGAAAGGGCGGCTTCCACGCTGTCCAGCAGGCTTGCGGCCCAGGCGGGCGCTGCGCAGAGCAGCAGGCCGGGGAGCAGGCAAGCGATCAGGAATGCTCGTGCCTGGAAATGTTTGAAGAGTTGTCGCATGGTGTGAGCCCCCCTATTCAATATTTTCTCCATACAATAGGTAGAAAAAGTCTAGATATACTGGGTGTACGAGCGCGTCTGGCATGTGTTTTTTCCAGTGTTTCCCTTGTGTTAGCTGTTTCGCTCTGTGTCCGGGCTGTGTGCGTTTCAGACGATTATGCTAAAGCTGTGCGTCGCCAAGTCGCCGTCACGGTCCATGCCCGTCACGATGTATGCAAGGTTCACTGATGCCCCCGCCGGATCCGGCGCAAAAGCATAGTCCATTCTGCCGTCCGCATCCACGGTCACGCTCAGCACACTGCCGTCAGCATAGGTATACGACAGCGTGTCCGCGCCATCGAATTCCCATTCGGTTGTTCCGTCCGTGATGCTGATCTGCCCGAAACCGTCAGCGCCGTAGTAGAACTCCACGAACCCCGTGAGTCCTGAGTCAAGGAAGTCGCGTAGCAACGGCGCATCGTCCAGAACCTGCACGGCGACCGTGCCGCTCCCGGTCTTGCCGGTGATGTCGTGGATAAGGGTCAGTTCCACGGCAAGCGGAGAATCAAGCGGCTCGTTCGAGGAAGTCGGGTCGGGATGGGTGAACGCCTCGATCACCGTGAAGGTCAGGTGGTTGCTCGCCTCGTCATAGGTCAGCACGCCCTTGCCCCGGTCCGCGCCATGCACTTCCTTGCTGAAGGTGCCGTAGCCGTGGTCGGTCCAG
>Ga0082212_10012819_pt1 | contig 10533 bp, 9 predicted proteins | sample TergutNt197P3_FD_71548 | JGI IMG/M metagenome (GOLD analysis project Ga0082212, IMG submission 71548) | Neocapritermes taracua P3 segment gut microbial communities from Petit-Saut dam, French Guiana - Nt197 P3 | ecosystem: Host-associated > Arthropoda: Insects > Digestive system > Gut ...
CACCGCCCCGCCGGTAGTGAGGGAAATAAAAAGCGAGAGAATTACCACGTTGAGAGAGTCCACAAGGGAAACTCCTCCCACTGCGGTTTCTCCCAGAGAAGCCACCATTACCGTATCCACAATACCGATAAGGACAATAAGTATCTGATCGATGATTAGAGGACCGATGAGCTTAATCAGCCGGGATGTATTCCATACCGGAGGAGATGCGGGTTCAGTAATAGTCACACTTTAATCTATAGGCCCGGATTGAAGTGGTCAATGGCTTTGAGAACTTTTGTTAATATTCCCCATACGCCATGTTTTTGTTATAATTTCTCTATGGAATCACTGCCAAACCAATTTGTTTCGCTTAGACAGGCACAGGCACGGCTGGCTCTGGAAAATGCCGCTGCAAAAAACAAGGCTCTTGCCGCCGCTGCCGCCGCTATTGACCACAACCGGAAGACCATACTGGACGCCAATGCCCGTGACGTGGAAAAGGCGCGTGCGGGGGGCATGAAGGAAAGCCTTGTTGACCGGCTGCTGCTTAACGATCAACGGATTGACGGCATAATCAAAGGAATCGATGTTGTTATTCGGCAGGAAGACCCCATCGGCAGGGTGAAAGCGGGCTGGACTCTGCCCAACGGCCTTGTGGTGGAGCAGGTGACGGTGCCGATGGGCGTTGCCGCGATCATCTACGAATCACGGCCCGATGTTACCGTGGATTGCGCCGCCCTTGCGTATAAGGCGGGCTGCTCTATTCTGCTGCGGGGCTCGTCTTCCGCGCTGGAATCGAATAAGGCGCTGGTGGCGAGTATCAAGTCGGGGTTGGCGGCTGGCGGTGGCGTTGCCGATGCGGTGGCGCTGGCGGATTCCGGCAGCCGTGACGAAGTGGACGAGATACTGGCGGCGCGGGGCTGGATTGATGTGGTGCTGCCGAGGGGCGGCAACGAACTGATCCAGCGGGTGGTGCAGAACGCCCGCATCCCCGTCATTGAGACAGGTGAGGGTAACTGCCATATCTATGTGGAACCGAGCGCCGATATGAAAGACGCCGTGGAGATAATAACCAACGCCAAGCTGCAAAGGCCCGGTGTTTGCAATGCGGTGGAAACCGTGCTGGTACACCGTGCCGTACTTGCCGATTTAATGCCGCAGCTGGCACAGCGGCTCGCGGGTAAAGCAGAGCTTCGCTGCGATGCAGAATCGAAGGCTGCAATTGGGGTGGGGTATGACTCAATTATCAAAGACGCGACGGAAGAAGACTGGGCGACCGAATTTCTCGACTATATTCTCGCGGTGAAGACCGTCGGTTCCTGCGGTGAGGCGATTGAGCACATTAACCGTTACGGAACGAAACATTCGGAGGCGATTTTAACCGGCGATCTGGAGGCTGCGCGGCAGTTTCGTGCGATGGTTGACGCCGCATGTGTGTATGTCAATGCATCCACGCGCTTTACCGATGGCGGCGTTTTTGGTTTTGGCGCGGAGCTGGGGATTAGCACACAAAAGTTTCACACACGGGGGCCGATGGGACTGGAGGCGCTTACCACATACAAGTATTTGGTCAGCGGTACGGGACAGATACGGGGGTAACGAATGGAAAAGAGCGTGTTTGAAAGTGCAATAGCAGATTTTACGCGTAACGTTCCTGAAAATTATCTCGCAAAGGAAATTGCCCTGAAGCCGGAAATGGCCGGAATGCAGATATATGATGATCCTATTTTTGGTTATGCAGCAGCCTCCGATCCATTGTTCACCCAACTTAAGCAGCCTGGGATTATTGGCGATCATTTTATGCTGCCGCATGCTTGGCTTGATTCGGCATGTACGGTAATATCGGTCTTTCTTCCGTATTCCCGGGCAGTGAAAGAGGCTAACGGTATTGACATGAGCTGGCCTGCCGATGAATGGCTGCATGCACGGATCGAGGGCCATGCGACACAGAAAAAGATCTATCAACATGCGGTGCAGCTGCTGGAAAAAGAAGGTTTTACAGTTCTCGTTCCCACGACAGATCCCCGGTATTCAGGCAGGCATCCACATGTCCAGGATAAAAATCAACAGGCATATTACACCAGTAACTGGTCTGAACGGCATATTGCCTACGTCTGCGGCATTGGCACTTTCGGCCTTTCCAGGGGGTTGATCACTGCAAAAGGAATTGCCAGCCGTATATTCAGCCTGATATCAAATGTGGATTTCGAACCTACCAAGCGTCGTTACACAAAATTTGACGAATACTGTATTTATTGCGGTGCATGTGTCCGCAACTGCCCGGTCAATGCGATTTCTTTGAAAAATGGAAAGGCGCACCCGCCATGCTCGGCGTTTCTTGACCGTGTAATGGAAAAGTGCAAGCCCCGCTATGGCTGCGGTAAATGCCAGGTGAAGGTTCCCTGCGAAAACGGAATCCCCCGCCGGGCGGGTAACAGCGATTGAGTGTTTTATAACACCTCTGACAGTTTTTCCCGGATAGTGCGGGCTGTTTCTTCTTCTAAAGGATCCGCCGGATAATATTCTACAATATCTACCGCTTCAAAAATTTCCCAGGCTTTTGACAACAAGGGGTCTTTGGTAACATAATTGCCGGGGAAGGCACTGGGATAGCTGCCGGGGACAGCGCCGAGCGATTCTTCCAGCGCCTGCTTTCTTCCGGCGACAAAAGCAAGAAAGGACCAGGCTTCGTCAGGCAAGGTGCAGTCACCGGAAAGGCCTGCGTATATCCAGGAAAGCCCTGCGCTGTTTTTTCCCTGCGCCGTCTGGGGCATCGTTGTAATACCAAAATTGATGTTGTGTACAGCGCGTTGCAAAAAAGGTATGTCGCGTGACGAGGCTGCAATCATGGCAATTTTTCCTTCGGCAAATTCTTCCAGCCGCTGCACTCCGGTTTTTCCAAAGCTGTCCGGCGCCAGAAGGCCGTCGTGGGAAAGCTGGCCTAAAAAAGTTATGGCATCAGTTGACGCCCTGGAAAGTGTCACATTTTCAGCGCCGGGAGTACGCAGATCCCCGCCTGTTGCCCAAATCCAGGGGTAAAGCTCGCGGCGTAATGCCAATGGGTCATCCCGGCTCAGGCCAAGTGCAAGGGGGAAGACCGTCTCCAGCGCCGCGACGGCTCGTGCGGCGGCGATGAATTCGGTGCGGGTTTTGGGAGGACGGTCGCAGTTCGCCGCTTCCAGGATGTCGATATTGTAGAAAAAAAGATCCATGAACGAAACCAATGGCACTGCCCATTGATCTATCTGAGTCTCACTGTGAATGTAGGGCTTAAGCGAGGTCAACGCCGAGTCTTTTATCAAATCGTTGATTTCGCTGTCATCAAAAAAAACAATGTCCGCATCGTCATTGACAGCTGTCTGTATTTCCAGATTGGGGTATTGCTCCTCAAATTCCTGAATAAGAGCGCTCAGGGTATCCCTGCCCAACAGATTTTCGCATTGCTGTGAAATGAAAATAGCGGTGCGTTTGGGCTTGGCGGGTTGTCTGAACAACTGACTGGAAGCAACAATGGCAATAACCGCAATCGCGGCAATGAAGAGAAAAATGTCGAGCCGCGCGCTGGATACATACCTTGCGATAAAAGACCTCGACTTTTCGATACATTTCCGGTAATAATAATATATGTTCACTTTGTTCAAGCGTCCTCTGCACGTCCTTTCAGGCAAGCTTCGCCGCAAGCGTCAGCCGGTTGAACGGATGAAAGAAAAATGGGTCGCCGATTTTTCCAAACCCGAAAGATCCTGTTTTGATATTAAACCAGAAATTTTCAATAATGCCTATCTCGAAAAGGACTCGCTGTTCCTGGGTCTGAAAAAGAAAAATTGTATAGCCCGGCTTGAGACGGCAGATCGTGTTTATGTGGATCAGCTTATCGAGGCCCGTTTTCGGCTTGACAGTCTTGGCGGCTACTGTGCCGCAGGCATAATGTTTCGGATCATTGAGGAGGGAACATATTATCTTGCCCTTTTTTCCAGCAAGGGGTATTTCCGCCTGGATGCGGTAAACAAAAATATTCCTCTGCCGCTTATTGGCTGGACTGAAGTATCTGATTTAGATGAACGCGGTATCAATCTTCGTATAATCGCCCGGCGTGACCATATTATTTTCATGCTTGACGGCAAATGGATAGCGGAGGCTCGGGACGGCTCTATTCCGGGCGGGCATTTGGGTTTTGCCCTTGTTTCATACGATTCGGACACCGAAAAAACAGCCGATCCGCAGCCAATGGTAATTAAAGATGACTATGTTTGTAAAGCCTGGCTGGACTATCTTTCGGTGGATTCCCGCCCCGCCGCTGTAGAAACGGAATACCAAAAATGGAAAAGCGGTACGGAAATAAGTGCGGAGAGTCGTTTGCGGCTTGCGGAAAGTTTTGCTTCCCTTGACCGTTTTGGCCCTGCCTATGACCAGATACTCAAGGCGTGGAAACAGCGGGAAGAAGCTGCACAAAGCGTAATGGCTACCTATACAGAGATGCGGACTCTGGGAGAGCTTCTCTTTGCTGCCAGAATGGCCTCACGAGTAGGGCAGTACGAAACAGCGGAAGAGTACATCGATATCTGCCTTGCAATGGGAGAAGAAGGCGACGATGGGCTGGATGCCCTTTCCGAAAAGGCGATAATCCTGAGCGTTCAAAACAAGTATGGCGAGCTTGCCGCTTTTCTCCCCGGTTATATCGATCGGATTAACACCGATGAAGATAATGCAAGGCTGCCCCCGCTGTATGCGCTGCTTGGACATGCCCTTTGGAATTTACAGGATCATACGGGTGCCGCTGCCGCCTGGGACAGGGCGTTCAGCTTTAACAGGGACAATGGTCTGTACGCCGCCAGTGCGGCCGATGCCTACGAGATGATGGGCAAAAATGCGCAGGCCCTCAAGTGCCGCCTGGATGGGGGAAATTGCTTCCTGATGCAGGAAAAATATGACGAGCTGGGGGCGCTTATTCCCAAGCTGCTTGATGTTGGGAAAAAAAACTGGGAAGCACATGCACTTGCCGGAAAATGGGCTTTTGCCGTCGGTGATACCGAGCGCGCCGAAGCTGAATCGGCAATGTCGGATGAGCTCAGGCAGAAAACAACTAAAAAACCGGTTGATAAACCGATAGTGAAGCAAAGTGACGCTGAGAAAAAGCCGGCAGGCAAATCTGCTTCAAAAACGGCTGCCGGGCCATCGACAACCGGTCAGGGCAAGGCAAAACCGGCAAAGACACAAAAAACTTCGGTTAAAAAATTGGATAATAATACTGAAAAAAAATCAACAGCCAAAACTAAACCGAAGCCAGGCAAATCTGCTACCAAGACTTCTGTTCCGGCCAAAAAAGCCCCGTCAAAAAAGTGAAATAGTTTTTAGCATTTATTGTCGGTTTTTGAGGTTCCCGTTAACTGCAATGTTATATTTTGGTTGCGATATCTGCCGGGGCTTAAGCCGGTAAAAACCTTGAAAATTTTTGTGAACCAGCTTTGATCTTCAAAACAGCACTCACCGGCAATTTCGCCGAGGGTTAGATTTGATTCCAAAAGCAGCTTGCTTGCTTTTTCCACCCTGAGCCGATTAATATATCTGGACAGGTTTTCACCCATTTCTTCCTTAAAAATGGTGCTAAAGTACGGAGGAGAAAGGCCGGCAACCTTGGCAATTTCACGGAGGCTGATTTTACGGGTAAGGTTTTCGCGGATAAAATATTCCGCTTTTCGCATGGCTGCAGCGTGGGGTATGTCCTGGAACCATGTAACGGAGGCGGCAATGTTTTCAACTATACTGTGCAAGGTACTTGAAAGTTCCTTGATGGCTTTTGCTTCCCGAATTTGCCTGATGAAGCGGACATTATTTTCTGTGATAGTGCCGTTGGAATGTATTCCGCTGCGGACAAGCAGTACCGCCAATTCCAGCGCCCGAAGCTGAATGTACCGGAAATTATTCGCCTTGTGAATCATCAGCGTTGCCAGTAATTCGTTGAGACATTTTTCTGCTTCTGTTAAATCTCCCCGGCGGAGCGAAGCAATAAGCCGATGTTCCTTGTCCAATGGATAACCGGAAGGTGTAGATCCTTCACCGTATTTTGTCTTTAGTTTCTCAACATGGGCAGAAAGACTGTTCATCTGACTGCAGCTAAGTCTGAGTATTTCGTGATGATTATTATTGCCGCTTGAGAGGAATTCGGCGCATAAAAGCAGCATTTCTGCAAGGGACTGAATTTTTTCCGTATTACCCCCGGGAAGTTCGCAAATGCGGTGCACAAATTCCTGCGAGCCGATTGTCCCGTTACATTTTACGGCAAGTTTGGATTCATCGGGATTGCTGCTTACATAACCAGAACCTCTCAGTGACCCGCTGTATGTGTTCTCATTGTATATCGGGCTGACCCAAAACACCAGGCCCAGTTCGCATTGATAGATAAGCGAATTGCCCTGCCGGCCCGATTCCTTCATTGCGTCTGTGTGCATTGTACGGCAGCTTGCACCGCAGCGGATACCGCCGCCGGTACAGTGCCGGCATATGTGCTCCTCAATACCGGTTCTGCCTTCTATTCCAAGCGATCGGAAATTATTATCGAATATCTCTGCGTCGCTTCCCGTTGCCTGTATATACATTGCCAGCACTTTTTGTCTTTCCTGATATTCGGCCCTGCTGTTATTAGTTGCTTTCATTGTATCAACCCAGCTTCCGGTACTTACATGGACTGATACCGGTATGGTTTTTAAATGTTTTTGAAAACCAGCTTTGATCTTCAAAGCCGCAGGCAGCGGAAATTTCGTTGATAGAATCTCCGGTTTCTCTCAGCATCGCGCAGGCTTTCTCTATCCTGAGCCGGTTAAGGTAAGAAGAAAGATTTTCCCCCATCTCATTCTTAAAAACTGTACTGAAATACGGAGCAGAAAGCCCGGAGGTATCGGCGATTTCCTTTAGGCTAATCTTCCTTAGATAATTTTCCCGAATAAACCGCTCAGCTTTCCGCAGCGCGGATGCGTGGCGCAGTCCCCGAAATGAAAAAATATTAAGCGACATCTGTTCCACAACCGTACACAGATATTCGGTAATTTCTTCTGGCGTTATCAATGACTCAATCCGTTGCAAGTAACGGTTGTTTGTCTCAATAAGCTCCATGCTGTTCTGGACATTTGAGCCGGTTCTGGAAAGCATTGCTATCAGTTCTATTGCCCTTAGCTTAAAATACCCGGAATTATCATCGTTTTCAGTATTTATCCCGTTTAAGAGTTCCCGTGTTATGCATTGCGCCTCAACGCAGTCACCCCTTTGCATACTTGCCAGAAGCGATCTTTCCCTATCCGATAAATCAGGTAAAAGATCTTTTGGCTGGGGGTTTCGCTTTTTATTATGTTTCTCCACATCACTCCAATGGGATTTGTAGCGGGAGATTTGCCATGCGCAGAGCATCATCATCCGGGCAAGCGCTTGTATCTCCCAATAGCTTTTTGCGGGAACTTTTTCAATGTACCGTGCAATTTCCGCACGGGAAATTTCTCCATTGCAAACCTTGAATAGCCTGTCCAGGGCCTGCTGCTGTTCGTTATGGGAAATTACGCTGGAAATAAAAGCTCCGGCAAACAGTTCCCCCGCATAAAACGGGCTGGTCCAAAATGAAAATCCTATGGGGCATGTGTAAATGTACGAACCGCCGTGCCTGCGGGCGTTTTTTGCCGCATTGCAGTGCATGGGAGAGCAGGGAATTTCGTGAGGCGCCATTTTTGAAGCAAACTTACTGTAACGCTTGCAGAGTGAGCAGATGATATCGGCTGAGGGACGTTTGGATTTTTCTACCGCGATATAATCCGCCCCCATAACTGAAGTGATACAATCCCCTGCTTTTTCGTAATGTCGTACAACTTCGTTGGCCTTGATCCACAATGGCTCTAAATCTCTGCGTTGGATGATACTTGGTTTTTTCATAGATTTTTCTGTTATCATACTATAAAAGTACTAAGATAATGTGTCACATAATACACCCAAGCGGCAAAAATCAAAAAATAAGACTGGGTTTTTGAAAAAAATACAAAAGTAAAGTATTTGTAAGAAAATTAAACAAATGAAAAGGCGCCGTAACACACGGTTCTGCCTTTCTCTTCCTGGGCGCTTAATAACGAATCGGAAGCAAGGCAGGGACGGGCCGCGTCTACAAGTCCGCTTTTCAGGAGGGCGGCAACCAGAGCGCTGCCACAGCCTGCGATTTTGCCGCTTTGAAGGGCTTCGTATAATTCATTACGCTTTCCTTCTTTGAACAATTTGAAACACTGTTTGGCCATATCCAAAGCTGCCGCCTCGCCCGGCTGTCTTGCCAGGTTAAATGAAATGACAAAAAGGGTTTTTTCCATTTCCGGCGAAAAAACCGCACGCAGGGCTTTTGCAAGGGTGGAAGTGTACTGAACTCTGGGTCTCCCCATTAAAACCGGAACAATCTTGGCGCGGGGAAAGCAGTATTTTACAAACGGCAGCAAAACTTCGATGGAGTGTTCATGCAGATGAGGAATGTCATTTTCTTCGAAAAGCGGGCTGTACGATTCAAGCCATTCGGTGGCTTCCTGATCCACGGATATATCCCCCAAAGGGGTCTGAAAAGAATGGGAATTCGACAGGAAAAGACCTTTTTCCCGGTTATCGTGGATAGGCCCCATAATGACCACCCTCGACGGGCTTTTATAGCCTGTTCTGCCGCTCGCCGAGGCAAATGCTGCGCCTACCAGGCTGCCGGAGATTTCCCATGCCCCGTGCGGCGCAATAATCGCCCGAGCCAGACCGCCTTTTCCCCGTTCTAACCCAATGCTCTTCATGTAAGAGAGCACCCTGGCCTTTTCTTCGGGGTAAAACAATCCGTCGACAATCGGGGAGCGAACCCGCTTCTCCAGGGTGATCATTTCATTCACATAATTAATACTAGTACCCGGAAGGGCTGAACGCAAGGAAAACGCCCTGTAATTTGCATATTTCCGGGCTGAGAGCCTGGGCTGTGAAGAGTGACCGTACTGCACCATGTCCATGATAAGGGCATCCAATTCAGCATCCTGATCATCCAGACTTCTTTTGTCGCCTCTTCTTATCGAATAATTCAGTATGCGTCCCTGTTCGGGAAGCGGTAAGTATCAGCCGCCCTTTATCCACAGTGTAAATCAAGAGCCAGTTTTTCTTCCAACAGAGTTTGGATTACTGATTTTAACAAAGATATATCCAAGCCACGCTTCCGGGCCAGTTTTTCATCCCTGCGAAACTGACCAGTTGTGTGTAAAGTTAACACCCTTTACCGCGCCGTTTCGTAGAACGGCTCTCCGTTTCATATTCCGCATCCAATTCCGTAAATAATTCATCTGCGCTGGAATAGCTTTTTGCCTTTTTCTTCCCGCTCATAATGTCCCGCGCTTCCTGTATGGCGGCTTCAGTTTTGGCGTTGTAACGAGGCTGTTTCATTTCAAAGGGGAGACCGCCGACCAGAAGCGATTGCCGTAAGAAGATAGTTACCGCATCGGATATGGTAATTCCAAAAGTTGAGAACAACTGTTCTGCCCCCTGTTTGGTCTGGGGGTCTATTCGTATGTTTATATTTGCTGTTTTTACCATGGTTTTTCTCATGATTTTAAACATATCACATTGTGCGCACAATGTCAAGATATCAATTCTTTCCCATTATGTTCATAACATGCCCATCCAGTTCAGCAATTAAGGGGCTTCTGTCGATTAGGGCATACTTCCGTTCCCTTGCCCGATTTGCCGCTCGTTATGTTGTTCGGAGTAATGACAAGCTCAGAATGAAATATAGTACTCTATTGATTTTCATAATGTTCGTTTTTCCATTGAATGGCTTCTTGATTTGTAAATTGAAGCCACAATTCTTCTTTGATAATCTTTTTTTCATTAACATTGTAAGTTACTTCCCACAGATAAACATTTAATCTTTCCTTCTCGGCTTCTTCGCAGGCACGTTGACAATAGTATTCTTCAGCCATTATGGGATTATCAGTAAACCATTTACCACCCTCACTATCATATTCGTCATAAGCCAGCAGTTCATTTTCATTTTTACCCAATAGATAAATTAATTTTGTTCTTACCATAACTGACCTCTATTCAAAATATATCATATTGAATGTACAATGTTAATGCATTATTTTTTCACTCATCACCCTTCCAACTTATTATTCCGCTTGGCTTTTATACCATGCCGTCGTTTAACTCAAGGAGGCATCTTCCTTTGCATCCTAAATGGGAATCAATACAGCTCCGGAAATGCCTTCTTAAAACCCTCGAAGACATTTTCAATTTCGGTAAAACCACTTGCAGCATCATCTGCATTTTTAGGTAATCTTGCACCAATGACTACTTTCTCGCCGTCTTGAACCTTAATTTTTACAGGGCTAAACCCCTTCGGCTTCCAAATGTTGTCTGGTATCAGGTCTTCATTCAGTGAAACAAGGTACAATTCGCAATAATCCGGGGTAATATGAATATCAGAGATAGCTTTTGATTTTGAAAACGCCGAAACCGTTTTTACCTGAACAAGAACAATTTCATTGGAATCCAACCCAAGCGAATACTTTA
>Ga0082212_10012820_pt1 | contig 10533 bp, 5 predicted proteins | sample TergutNt197P3_FD_71548 | JGI IMG/M metagenome (GOLD analysis project Ga0082212, IMG submission 71548) | Neocapritermes taracua P3 segment gut microbial communities from Petit-Saut dam, French Guiana - Nt197 P3 | ecosystem: Host-associated > Arthropoda: Insects > Digestive system > Gut ...
CCACAGTCTGAAAGGCTTCGGCGTGCAGCACCTGACCAACGGAATTGTAGCGGCCGGCGCTATTCTTCATTACTTAGATATTACGCAACATACACAAACCGGACATATCACTGCCCTGTCGCGCATCGAAGAAGATCGTTACGTGCGCCTAGATAAATTCACGGTACGCAGTCTGGAATTGTTAGCGCCTATGAATGAGGGAGGTAAATCGTTATTGGATGTTTTAGACCGCACCATTACTCCCATGGGCGCCCGGATGCTGAAGCGCTGGATTGTTTTCCCGTTGAAAGAAGTGAAACCGATTGATGACCGCCTTTCCGTAGTGGAATATTTTTTCCGCCATCCGGAAATGAAAGAAATATTGGATCAACAACTGACTTTGATTGGCGACATTGAACGCATTATCTCGAAAGTGGCAGTAGGACGGGTCAATCCGCGGGAAGTGATGCAATTGAAAATTGCTCTTACGGCTATTGTGCCGGTCAAAGAATCTTGCTTGAATACCGATGAGCCGAGCTTGAAACGGATTGGCGAACAACTCAATGCCTGTACCTTTATCCGTAACCGAATCGAAAGGGAACTGGCGCCGGATCCTCCCGTTTTACTGAGCAAGGGAAATGTGATTGCCAAAGGTGTCAATACCGAGTTGGACGAACTGCGCCAAATTGCCTACGCAGGGAAAGATTACCTGCTGCAAATACAGCAACGCGAAAGCGAGCGGACAGGAATTCCTTCTTTGAAAGTAAATTATAATAATGTTTTCGGTTATTACATCGAAGTTCGCAACACCCACAAAGACAAAGTTCCTGCCGATTGGATTCGCAAACAAACCATCACGCAAGCCGAACGCTACATCACCGAAGAACTCAAGGTGTATGAAGAAAAAATCATGGGCGCAGAAGATAAAATCGCCGCTTTGGAAAGCCGGCTGTTCAACGAATTGGTTTTGGAACTCATGGAGTATATCGCGCCCGTCCAAACCAATGCGGCGCTGATTGCTCAACTCGATTGCCTGCTGTCTTTTGCGAAAATAGCGGAACGCAATAAATACATCCGGCCACAAATCGATGACAGTAAAATCATCGACATCAAAAACGGCCGACATCCGGTGATTGAACCTCAATTGCCGCCCGGCGAAACGTATATTCCCAACAATGTTTACTTGGACGATAACACGCAGCAAATCATCATTATCACCGGACCGAACATGGCGGGAAAATCGGCTTTGCTGCGTCAAACAGCGCTGATTACGCTGATGACACAAATCGGTTCGTTCGTTCCGGCCGAGTCCGTCAAAATCGGCTTGGTGGATAAAATTTTTACCCGTGTGGGCGCAAGCGACAATATTTCATTGGGCGAATCGACTTTTATGGTGGAAATGAATGAAGCGGCCGATATACTGAACAACCTGTCCGATCGAAGCCTCATCCTTTTCGACGAACTGGGGCGGGGCACCTCTACCTACGACGGGATTTCGATTGCCTGGGCAATTGTGGAATACATTCATGAGCATCCGCGGGGACGGGCGAAAACGCTTTTTGCCACCCATTACCACGAACTGAACGAAATGGAAAAATCGTTTAAACGCATCAAAAACTACAATGTGGCCGTGAAAGAAGTGGACAACAAAGTGATTTTTCTACGGAAATTGGTGAAAGGCGGCAGCGAACACAGTTTTGGTATCCATGTGGCTAAAATGGCAGGAATGCCGCTCAGCATCGTCAAACGAAGTAACGAAATCCTGTCGCAATTGGAAACGGATAACCGTAAAACCGGAATTGCAAAACCTGTCCGGCAACTGTCTGCCAAGCGGGAAGGTTATCAAATGAGTATCTTTCAATTGGACGATCCGGTGCTTTCGCAAATTCGAGACGAAATATATCATCTCGATATCAATAATTTAACGCCGGTGGAAGCATTAAATAAATTGAATGATATTAAACGGATTATAAGGGGTAAATGAAAAAAAACTCGGCATTAACAATCCTTTGTCTGGCTTCTTTTTTGGTGCCGTTTATGGGTTCGGCAATCAACTTGTCGCTGCCCCAAATCGGCGAGGCATTTTCGTTGAGCGCGGTATCGTTGAGTTGGATTGCAACGGCTTATCTGATTGCAACGGCGATTTTTCAGGTTCCTTTCGCCCGGTTGGCCGATTTGGTCGGTCGTAAAAAAATATTTGTTGGCGGACTGTTGCTTTTCGGTTCGGCCACTTTTTTATGCGGACTGGCTTCCTCCGGAATCATGCTCATCCTGTTGCGAGCGCTTTCCGGCTTGGGTTGCGCCATGATGTTCGGGACCAATATGGCGATTCTTACCGCTATTTTTCCACCGAACGAACGCGGGAAAGCGATTGGGATAAACACTTCGGTGGTTTATTTTGCGCTGGCCTCCGGTCCTTTTCTGGGCGGTTTGTTGACGCATTATTGGGGCTGGCAAAGCCTTTTTTATTTGATGGGAATACTCGCTATCCTCATCGCAAGCGGCGCTTTGCTGTTTTTGAAAGGCGAGTGGATTGAGTCAAAAGGGGAACGTTTCGATTATGCAGGTTCCGTCATTTATGCAGCCGGATTATTCGGACTGATATTCGGATTTTCCGAACTGCCCAAAATCAGCGCTTTCCTTTGGATAGCCGGCGGCATGGCTGCTTTTGTGCTTTTTGTCTGGTATGAATTAAAGGAGCGGCAACCGGTTTTCAATGTCCGTATATTTCTGGGAAACAAAGTGTTTAGCTTATCTTGTGTTTCCGCCTTGATTAATTATGCCTGCACTTCCGCTACCACTTTTCTGCTGAGTTTGTATTTGCAATATGTTCGGGGATTTAACTCGCTGCATGCAGGGAAGATACTGATTATTCAGGCCTGCGTTCAATGTGTCGTTGCTTTCTTTGCCGGCAAATTGTCCGATAAAATCAATCCATCTGTTCCGGTCACTGCGGGAATGCTGATTATTGCCGGCGGATTAGCGGGCTTGATATTCCTTACTCCCAACACTCCCATCCTTTTTCTTATCGCTTTAATCTTCTTGCTGGGATTAGGTTTCGGTTTGTTTTCCTCGCCCAATTCCAATATTATTATGAGTTCGGTCGATAAAAAACAGTACGGGCAAGCCTCGGCAACGATTGGCACGATGCGCCTGACGGGGCAGGCTTTCAGCATGGGCATTGCGATGATGTCGCTTTCATTGCATGTCGGCGACAAGGTTATTACGCCCGAAGTCCATACGCAATTTATGCAAAGTATGCGGGTATGTTTTGAAATAGGTTTGGCTTTGTGTTTGGTGGGGGCTTATGCTTCTTCGTTTCGTTTTTCAAAAAGAAAACATTAACTTTGCAATAATTTAAGCAGGATTCTAATTTATACATTATGCGTTATTTTAATACAGCAGGCCCTTGTAACAAGGAAGAGCATTACATGATAGATGCCTTTTCTCGCTTACAGGGCGTGGAACAACTGATTGACAGGAAGCAATTTTTTGTCATTCATGCCGCACGGCAAAGCGGGAAAACCACTTACTTAAAAGATTTAACACAACGCCTCAACGGTGAAGGGAAATATTATGCTTTGTACTGTTCGCTGGAAAAAATGCAAAAAATAACTGACCCAAGGGAAGGTATTCCTGCAATTATGAGAATCATTAAGGATTTACTTCTATTTTCCGCCATCCCTCAAAAGGAAGAATTTGCCAAAAATGCGGATTACAGTCATTTTATAGGCGTCCTACATACCGAATTGGCATTGTTTTGCATGAAATTGGACAAACCCTTCGTCCTTCTTTTCGACGAAGTAGATTGTTTGAGCGAAGGAACGCTTATATCGTTTCTGCGGCAATTACGCAATGGCTATAACGACCGCAGTACAATCCCCTTTGTCCATTCGTTAGCATTGGTCGGGATGCGTAATATTCGTGATTACAAGGCACAAGTTCGTCCCGACAGTGAATCGCTCGGCTCGGCAAGTCCATTTAATATTGTCGCAAAAACAATGACATTAAACAATTTCACGAAGGATGAAATTACATCACTCTACAAACAACATACCGACGAAACAGGGCAGCTATTTGAAAATAAAGCAATTGATTATATTTTTGAACAAACGCAAGGTCAGCCGTGGTTAGTAAATGCAGTTGTAAAAGAAGTAATTGAAGAAATGCTTAACTCCGATTATTCACAAGCCGTTACTGCCGAAATGGTGAAAACAGCCATCCAAACCATTATCCTCCGCAGGGATTCGCATATCGACAGCCTTTTGGAACGTTTGAAAGAAGAACGTGTACAAAGAGTCATTGAACCTATGATTTCCGGAGAAAATTTTTACGGCCGATTATCAGATGATTATCAATATGTTACCGATTTGGGTTTAATTAAAGAAATTAACGCAAAAATCCAGCCGGCCAATCCAATTTATGGAGAAGTAATCGTCCGTACATTGAGTTATGATACACAACAAGATTTTGTGCTTGAGAAACCTGATTCTATCATTCCGCGTTATCTGAAAGAGGGTAAAATGGATATAGAATACTTACTGAAAGATTTCCAACAGTTCTGGCGTCAAAACAGCGCTATCTGGATCGAAAAAATGCAATATAAAGAAGCCGCGCCGCATTTGATTCTACAGGGATTTTTACAAAGAGTGATGAATGGCGGCGGACATATCATACGGGACATGGCAGCCGGCACCGGCCGTTTAGACTTGGGAGTAGTTTACGGAGACAGAGTATATCCGATAGAAATTAAATTGTGGAAAGGCGAAAAATACTATCAAGAGGGTCTTGAACAAACCGCCCGGTATATTGATGTTTTTGGATGCAAAGAAGGCTGGCTCGTTGTGTTCGACCAACGGCAGGGCAAAACATGGGAAGAAAAAATATATTGTAAACAGGAAGTTGTTAACGAAACAATTATCAATGTTTTTGGGATTTGAAACGCCTACTGTAATTTATACGTCGCCCGTATATGAGCGTATATGCTACCCGTATAAGCGCTTATACGATGCCCATATATGTGCTTATACGATGCCCGTATTGCAGCAATCCCCGCGTAACATTATATCGAAACTCAAGCAATTTTACCCCTTTGCGGTATTGTAAACGAAGCAAATACCAAAGAAACAACACCAAGGTTGCTCCCCATTTAATGCCTTCGGAACATATTCGCTTGAAATAAGCAGACAAGGAAACGGAACGGGTGCGTATCCGTTCGCTCACGCCGATGGAATACGACAGGCGAACGAGATGTTCCCGCGTCAATTTTTCGGGCGGGATGCAATGGTAAATACCGGCTTCGGGAACATATCCGATTTTGTTTCCGGCGGCCAAAAAGCGACTGAAAAGGTCTTTCTCTTCGGCGCCAATCAGATTGTTGCCCTTTCTTCCCAATGCGGGATTGAAAAGTCCGAATTGTTTGAAAAAAATTTTCCGGTAACAGGCATTGCCGCCTCCGGGGTATTTGCCTCGCGTAAAAAAACCGGTTTGGCCGCCCCGGTAAAGGTAACCCGTGAGTAGTTCTTTGGTAAAATGCGTCAGCCATGCCGGCGGAGGATTTTCTTCATAAACGGGAATAATGGGACCTCCGGCGGCCAAAATATCGGGACAGGTTTGAAAAAATTGCGAATAGGCTTGCAAATAATTGGGAAATACCGTAGCGTCGTCGTCCACATAAATCAAGTATTCGCCTTGGCTTTCGGCAATCCCACGGTTGCGAGCGTGCGACAGACCTTGTTGGGGTTCAACACAATAATGAAAATGAAACTCCGGATGTGTTCGGCGAAATTGCGCGCACAATTCTTCCGTGCGGTCGGTCGAATTGTTATTCACCAACACAATTTCATACGATTGACGCGGGAAGTCTTGAGAAACAATGCTTTCCAACAAGGGTAAAATGTATTTCTCCCGGTTGTAGGTGCAAATAATAATCGAAAAACGACAAGTGCCCATCTATTGCCTGTTTTTGGAAAGACTCCTTATGCCCATCAACGCAAGAGTAGCGATAACCAACAGCAACAATAATCCTGAGAATACGGTAGTAATCGTTCCCGCCGTTCGGATGTCGTCCGGGTCAAACACCAATTCGATGTGATGTTGGCCGGCAGGAACAATCAATGCCCGCAAAATCCAATCGGCACGACAAATGGGCGCTCTTTCTCCATCGATGAATGCTTTCCAACCGTTTTGGTAATAGACTTCCGAGAAAACGGCTAAGCCGACTTGTTCGGACGACGATTGATATTCTACTTTATTCGGATAATAGGCGGTCATCACAATTGAAGCGGTCGAATCCGGGATGATTTTCAAATCCGATAAAGAATCTTCAAATTTCCGGTCAAACACCGCTTCGGTTTTTGGATTCAGGGTTTCCAAAGCCGCCATTTCCTCATCCGGCGTGTCCACAAAATAATAGGATGGGACAAACCAGGCATTCCCATTTATAGATGGATTAAGCAATGGCGGTTGTTCCGGACTATAAATAATGTATTTGGCATTCAACATATTTAAGCTCGGACAATCGGCAAAAACAGTATAAAAATCTTCCTCGGTGATTGCCGTTTGGAAAACGCCGATAATGGATTGAATTTCTTTGGTCAATCGCCGGTCAATCAAATCCTGATAGCGTCCTAATTTGGCTGCATGATAACCTCCAATGGATTTATGATGATACGACGTCCGTGATTCCTTAAACGGATCATTGAGGTTTAACACTCGATAAGAAATTGCGGGATCTTGTAAAATGAGTTCATCCACTACCGATTTGGGGAAAAGTTGCTCCTGGTATTTTTTCTTGGATAAGAAGTTTCTATCGTTCAAATACCGTTTATCCACGGTCCATAAATCACACAAAATCAGGACGATCAATCCGGCGGCTAAGAACGGTAAAAACTTTGTCCGGTTTTTGGATCGGATATACAGGAATATCAATCCGGCGGCAAGCGCAATGAATACGAGCGACCGGAAGGCATCCGCTTTCAATAAATCTTTCCGGTCTTCGACTAAGGCGGCACAATACCAATCAGGCAGGGAAACATCATTAGAAGATTCAAAATGGAAAAACGCGCTCGGCATTATCCACAACAACAAGCAGATTCCGGCGGTGATTCCTGCAGACCAATACAGTGAACGCAATAATTTCTCCTTTGCTAATTTATTCGCAATCAATTCTTTCAAAGCCAAAACAGCTATAATTGGAAAAGTAAATCCCGGAATAACCAATGCCATTGATACCGCACGGAATTTACTGTACAAGGGAAAATAATAATACATCCAATCGTTGAACCAGGCCAGATTTCGTCCCCAAGCCAGCAGGATAAAAAAGACGGTGGCGATCAACAACACCCATTTGGACTTATCGGGAACAATAAAAAAAGCCAATAAAAACAGGAAACAGACAATCGCTCCGAAATAGACGGGACCGGAAGTAAAGGGCTGATCCCCCCAATATTCACGGGCAAAAGAATACAATTGATTCACAACATTTTGATTCACTTGTCCCGATTGGAGTTGTTTGTTCAATGCCCTAAAAATCCTCGAATCTTTCCCGAAAGGTTTGGATACACCTCCTTTTATATTGGGTATCAGTAACGAAAGCGTTTCGGTTTTGCCGTAACTCCATGCAAAAACATAATCTTTGTCCAATCCGGAAGATGCAGTCATTTCGCTTTCGTCCGTTCCCAGCGGAGTCAATTCGGCTTTCCCCCGCATGCTTTCCTGTCCCGATTCGTAGTTGAGATACAGGCTATTGATATTGGCCAAAGCCGCTAACACACTTCCCGCAAGCAAGACGCCGGTGGCAATGCCCAGATGCTTATAGCCTTTCTCTTTGATTTGTTGAATCACAAATCCGATGAAAAGGATTGCACAGAAAAGAGCGGTATAGTAAGTAATTTGCAAGTGATTGGAGGTAATCATAAGCGCCAGTCCCAAAGCAAAGATGGAAAGTCCTATCCAATAACGCTTTTTGAAAATCAACATCATTCCCGACAGGGCAAGCGGAACATACGCCAAGGTCCAAGCCTTGGTAACGTGTCCCGCCTCTATAATAATTAGATTGTAAGACGAAAAGGCGGTCATTATAGCGCCCAAAGCTGCCAGCCACCACGGAGCGCCCAAGATGAGAAAGAACAGATAAGCCGTCAATAAGAATATAAAAATGGGACCTGCCGTATGCGGATGAACAATGTTAAGGACACGATGCACCCATCCGACAAAGCTGACACCGGTCGAATATCCTGTGATTTGATAACTCGGCATGCCGGAAAACATGGCGCCTGTCCAGCCCGAAGGTTTGCCGTATTCTTTCACTTCATGCGCCATACCTGTATAATTGGTTATGTCGCCTTGTTGCAACATTTTACCATCGAAAGCCGGATAGAAATAAACGAGGATAAGTAAAAAGAATCCGATCAAAACACCGACATGAGGCGCCCAGGATTTAAAAGAAAATGTAATTTTATTCATTTATTTAAATTTTTCAACAAAAGTAAAGATATATTTTAATACTGCTTTAAAAATTCTCTTAAAAAATCATCCTTGTCTTTTACTTTTTTCCAATTGGAGCCGTTAATGGTATGAAGCCAATCGTTATCGACGAAATGCAACAAATCGGAATGATGCACATTACCCTCTCTGAAATACTCTTCCACAACAGGGGCGGTAAAGTGTAACCGCTCCATGTCGTATTTTGAATAAAGACAAGAATAGTTACTGCCGGCCGAATCAAAATAAACATCATCTACTTTGCAAGGCATAAAGTTCATGTTCAGACATTTAACGCTATCGAATTTATAAAAGCAAAAACCGGCCCACAGAAACCAAAGTTTTTTAGGGTGGTTATCAGGTGTTATATCCGTTAATCTGCCATAAAAATCCTGATAATCCATTTTCTGCAATAAGGAATAAGGTTTTATCGGGAAAATATCGTGGTCAATAAAACCAAAGATACCGGGTTTTATTTTTTTTATAAGATTATAATAAACCCACGTCATAGCCAAGCCATGAGAATAGCTCGGTAGTTTATGAATTTTGCTAAACCAATTAAACGGTAAGCCAAAATACGGTATATTTGTTTTTGTGCAAATTGCTTTTATCGCTTTTCTTTTCTTTTTATCGGAAGAGTTATCGGCAACGATATGGATATAATTGGAATCGATGATGTGTTTTTTTACTAAACGAATTTGTTCTTCAATTAAGAAATCGTTGTTAAAAGCAATAGTAACAAAACAAAGAGCTGTATTTTCAATAATCCGTCTATTCGAATTATCCGGTTTCCTTTGTACATAAAATTTGCGAATAGTTGCAACATAAAAATCCCATATTCTGCGTTTTAACGTCATATTGTTTTTGTTATCGGTAGATATAAAGCCACATCTTCTTTTATCGGATAATTCATGTTTGAAAAATAAAAATACTTTCCTATTACCTGAATGAGCATGGCATAATAACTTCTCCATTGCTTTTTCTTAAGCGTTATTTTATACACTGCCACTTGGTGAGAGAAAATTTTGTACATTTTTTTCCTGCTTCTGAAAAATTGATAGCCGGGATATTCATCATTCATATAATAGTAGGCGAGTTTCAATGCTCCCGATTTGTCTTTGGGTTGAAGCTCTCTATTCCGTAACAGAGGAACTATTTCTTCTTTGTTTGAGGGGATATAACAGATGTCCAATAAACTGTATGCAGCAAAATCACTTAACAGAATCACCGGCTTTCCCCAATAAACCGATTCCGCTCCTGTGGTTGAGCCAAAGACTACTATTTTATCGGCAGCATCCATCAATGCGTAGGTACTGATATCGGAATCCGGCGGGATAACCGTGATATGATTGAACCATTCTGTAAATTCATAAAGTTTTGTGTGATACAAATAGTTGATGTCAATCAGATTGGGATGGATGCGTAAATAGAGATGGATGTTCTTATCCTCTTTCAACTGATTGAATATATATTTTATTCCTTCGAACTGCGACGGGAACAGGTCCTCCAATCCTTCGTAGCTGGAAGGCTGTTCGTCTTCCGAACTGTTAAAAATAACTATATTGTGTTTGGTGTCATCCCAATGATCGGGAAGTTTCCCAGCCTGTTGAGTTTCAATATAAACCTTATCTGCAGACGGTATGGCATTTCTTCTTTTATAAAAGAACTGTTCCGCTATTTTGATTTTCTCCTCCTCCGGAAAGCGGTCAGATGCCCAATAGTTGTTGATACGTTGGGTATTATACTCCACATTATGAACCCTGTTGTTCTTAAAAAATGTCTTCACAGCTTCATTATGCGTATTAAAAGCGGTTTCAAAAGCAATATAGTCGATTCCGCGTTTTTCGCATAAATCGACCATTGGACGGGCGTAGATCACCCGGCTATTGAAAACAGCCACCGTATCGGGTGAATATTTATCCAGTGCCGTTAAGGTAAGATCCGTATATCTTACTCCCTGTTCCAACAGTTTATCAAAATAAGCTCTAAAGTTTTCGTCAATCAAAGGGTTCATGTTCCGGCTAATCGTTAGATAAGTGGATAAGGCGGCATAACCGATCTGTACCTCTT